>Ga0070669_100001472_pt1 | contig 17027 bp, 18 predicted proteins | sample KBSS53metaG_FD_64680 | JGI IMG/M metagenome (GOLD analysis project Ga0070669, IMG submission 64680) | Switchgrass rhizosphere microbial communities from Kellogg Biological Station, Michigan, USA - KBS S5-3 metaG | ecosystem: Host-associated > Plants > Roots > Rhizosphere > Soil ... | reverse complement strand
GATCGCCGGCGGCGCCCAGTTCGGCTACACGCTGTTGTGGGTCGTGCTGGCAGCCAACCTGATGGGGATGCTGATCCAGACGCTGTCGGCCAAAGTTGGCCTGGCGACCGGTCGCAACCTGCCGGAGCTGTGCCGCGAGTACCTGCCGCGTCCCGCCTCGTGGGGACTGTGGGCGCAGGCCGAGGTGATCGCGATGTCGACCGACCTCGCGGAGTTCATCGGCGCCGCGATTGCGCTCAACCTGCTGTTCGGCGTGCCGCTGTTCGTCGCGGGCCTGATGACCGCCGTCGTCGCGTTCGCGATCCTCGCGCTGCAGTCGCGTGGCTACCGTCGCTTCGAGCTCGCGGTCGGCTCGATGCTCGCCGTCATCCTGCTCGGCTTCCTCTACGACACGCTGCAAGTCGGGGCCGACTGGGGTGCGGCCGCCGCTGGGTTCATCCCGAGCTTCGACGGCGGCGACTCCGTGCTGCTGGCGTGCGGGATCCTTGGCGCGACCGTGATGCCGCACGTGATCTACCTGCACTCGGCGCTGACGCAGGAGCGCATCCCCGCCGAGGACGAGCACGAGCGGCGCCACCTGTTCCGCTTCCTGCGCATCGACGTGCTGATCGCGATGGCGATCGCCGGCGTCGTGAACATGCTGATGCTGATCATCGCCGGCTCGCTGTTCTACGGCTCCTCGCTCGCTGATGTCGACACGATCGAGGGCGCGCACGCCGGCTTTGAGCACCTCGTTGGCGGTGGCGCGGCGCTGGCGTTCGCGTGTGCGCTGCTCGCGTCCGGGATGGCCAGCTCGTCGGTCGGCACTTACGCCGGGCAGGTGATCATGCAGGGCTTCATCGCGCGCACGATCCCGCTCGCGCTGCGGCGGCTCGTGACGATGACGCCGGCGCTGATCGTGCTGGCGATCGGGCTCGACCCGACGCGCGCGCTCGTGATCAGCCAGGTGATCCTGTCGTTCGGGATCCCGTTCGCGCTCGTGCCGTTGATCTGGCTCACGCGCCGGCGCGACGTGATGGGCGAGCTCGTCAACCACCGCGCGACCACGGCGGTCGCCGTCTGCGTGGCCGCGGCGATCATCGCGCTGAATGTCTTCCTGCTGTACCAGACGTTCACCGGGTAACCTGCGCGACGATGCTCGCCGACACCTTCCAGCAGATCGTCGACTCGCTGCCCGACGACTGGACCGATCTCGAGCTCGACCTGCGGATCTTTGACGAGTCGCGCTACGTCGACGCCGCGACGTACATCGTCACGTGCAACGCGCAGCCGTACTCGAGACACGATTGGCACTGGCGCATCCTCGTCGCGCATCGCTTTGGCCACGCGGCCGCGGTGCCTGCCGTGCACGGCACGCTGAGACTGCTCGACGATGCCGGGATCGCCGGCGAGCTGGCGGTGCGCGAGGTGCGCAGCGGCCGCGTCGAGGTCACGCAGACGTGGGGTCGCCCGGAGTCGGCGATCCAGGCGTTCCGCGCGCTGCGGGCGCAGTAGCGCACCGACGGGTCACGGTCGGCAGACTTCCGCGGCATGATCGCGGTCATCACAGGAGCGTCGAGCGGGATCGGCGAGGCGACGGCTCGCCGGCTCGCGGCTGAGCCCGGCGCGCGACTGGTGCTCGTCGCGCGGCGCGAGGAGCGGCTGCGCGCGCTGGCGCAGGAGATCGGCGGCGCGACGATCGTCGCCGTCGACTTGACAGACACGGACGCGCCCGCGCGTGTGCGCGAGGCGGTCGAGCGCGAACACGGCGGCCGGCTCGACCTGCTCGTCAACAACGCCGGCGCGTCGTGGAACGCGCCATTCGGCGAGGGCGGCTTCGCGAACGTGCAACGCACGATGGCTTTGAACTTCGACGCGCAGCTGCGCCTGACGGAGGCGCTGCTGCCGCTGCTGCGCGCGAGCGCCCCGTCGTCGATCGTCAACGTCGCCTCGACCGCCGGGCGCGTCGGCCGCGCGGCTGGCGGCGCCTACTCCGCGAGCAAGTTCGCGTTCGCCGGCTGGACCGACTCGCTGCACCTGGAGGAGAAGCCGCACGGCGTGCACGTCGGGCTGGTGCTGCCGGGCTTCGTCGCGACGGAGGGCTTCCCGCAGACGATGCTCGTCGAGCGGGGGTTGACGCGCTGGGCGGTCTCGAGACCCGAGCGCGTCGCGGAGGCGATCATGGATGCCGGTCCCCGCGGACATGCCGAGCGCTACGTCCCGCGCGCGTACTGGTTCGCGGCGCTACTGCGGATCGCTGCGCCGGGGCTGGTCCGCCGGGCGATGCAGCGTGGCGCCAACCGCCTCATCATGCGTGGCCGCGACCGGCTCTAGCGTCGCACCGGACGCATGAGTGTCAACGGGCGTACCGCTGCGGTACGTGAACTGCGCTTCAGGCCGCGTCGTCGCTGCTTGCGCCCGAGTCCGGCACGACGTTCGTGTCGAACAGGCGGCTCACATCGGGCGGCGTGTCGACGATCCCGAAGCGTCTCTCCCAGCCGGCCCAGCGCGCGAGCACCTGCGGGTCAAGCCCGCCGATGCGCCCGCCCGGCGGTGAGAGCGCGGGGATCAGCACGTCGAGCTGCTGCTGCAGCGCTCTGCGGTCGAGCCCGCGGACCTGCGAGGCAAGGTCGTTGAGGCTGCTCTCAGGGTCGTGCACGGTCACCCCGTACCCGCGCACGAGCGCGCGCACGGTCGCGTTGACGAGTGCGGGGTCGTTGCGCAGCGTGCTGCGAGCGGTCACCAGCACGAGCTCCGGGTAGGGCGGCGCCCCGTAGGCGTCGACGCGGAACTCGTGGATGCCGGGGCGTGCGTTTCTGAGAGCGACGCCCTCGACGTTCCAGAAGGCGGTCGCGCCGGCGACTCTGCCGCCGAGCAGCGCGGGCACTGCGTTGAAGCCGATCGTGACACGCTCGACGTTGCCGAAGTCGCCGCCGGCGCCAGTGACGATCGATCTCAGGACCGCGTCGTCGCTCGGCAGGCCGGTGACGCCGACCTTGCGGCCCTCCAGGTCGCGGGGCGTCTTGACGTCGGGCTGGGCCAGCACGACCGCGAGCGGGCGCTGGACGATCGACATGACGGCGACGAGGTCGCGCCCTCTCGCGCCGGCGAGTGCGAGGTCGTGGATGTCCATCACCGAGAACTGCGTGCGGCCGGACAGCAGCAACTTCACCGCGTCGGTCGAGCTGCCGGGAACGCGCACCTTCAGGTGCACGCCTTCCGCCTCGTCAAAGCCGTGCGCGACCGCTGAGTAGATACCGGCATGCGCGGCGTTCGGCGTGAAGTCGAGCATCAGCGTCGCATCCGCGTTCGGGCGCGCCTGGCTGTCGTCGCCGCCGCAGGCGCTCAGCAGCGCGCCGGTCGCGAGCAGCGTGGCAAGGCTCGCCAAGAGGGGGAAGATCCGGCGCATCGGCCGGGCAGCATAGGGAGTGTGGCGGCGCGGCGGCGCGCCGGTGTGGCTACGCGGTGGCAGGCGTCTCGACGAGGTGCACGATACGCACCTGCTCGACCTGCGAGTCGCCGCGCTCCTCCGCCTCGCACTCCAAGTGGAAGTGGACGGCGTCCTCGGCCCACCGACACGCTTCGTCGAAGTCCGCCTCGGGCGCGGGGCCACCGCGGAAACGAGGAACGTCGGGCGACTCGAACGACCAGCCGTAGCCCGGCTCGTGACAGTGCGTGATGCGGATGGTACGCATAGTCTCCTCAGAGTAGATCGCGGGCATCCGCTTCGGCAAGTCCGGCATCCTTCACCAGCACTTTCCGCACCTCGCGGCCCTTGAGCTCCACTCGATCGTGGAAGCCGAACGTGAACGACGGTCGGCGCTGCCAACCGTCGATGCGAGCCGGTCTGCCGCACCACCCGGTAGATGAGCGGCTCGCGCATGAGGATGGCGAGCAGGCGGCGGGCCTTCATCGAGGGGAAGTCGTCCACCGCCGCGATGCTGTGGCGCGGCGCGTGGCGTGTCTGCCGCGGTTCGCGGCGGAAGCGCGCAAGAGCGGCTAAGGGCGCGACTAGACTGCGGCGGGATGCGCCGCCGGGTCACGTTCTCGCGCAATGTCACGCTGTCGCTGTCGCGGACGTGCGTTTCGCATTGCAAGTACTGCGCGTTCCAGACGCACAGAGCGCACCTGCACGCGCCGGAGGAGGTCGAGGCGTTGATCGACGGCGCGGCGCGGCGCGGCGTCAAGGAGCTGCTTGTCCTCACCGGCGACGACCCGGCGCACCATCCGGGCGTCAGAGCGCGGCTCGCCGAGCTCGGCTTCGCTGACTTCGTTGCCTACGTCGTGTGGTGCTGTGAGCGCGCGTTGGAGCGCGGGCTGTTGCCGCACACGAATCTCGGCGCGCTGTCGCGGGAGGAGCTGAGCCGCCTGCGCGAGGTGACCGCCTCGCAGGGGTTGATGTTGGAGTCGCTGCGCGCGGATCTGGTCGCGCATCAGGGCTCGCCGACAAAGGACCCGGCCTTGCGGCTGGCGACGATCCGCGCGGCCGGCGAGCTGCGGATTCCGTTCACGAGCGGCATCCTGGTGGGGATCGGCGAGACGGAGCAGGATCGCGTCGCGGCGTTGGAGGCGCTCGCCGCAGTGCACGCCGAGCATGGGCATCTGCAGGAGGTAATCCTGCAGAACTTCGTCCCCCACGAGCGCTACTACGGCCAGGAGCCGGGCGAGATCGCGACTGCTGCGGCCGAGCGCTACTGGCGCACAGGACTGCGCGAGGGGCCCGAGCTGCCGTTGCCTGCGTGGGCGCAGGGCGGGGCGGGGCCGATTGACCTCGACGGGATGAAGCGACTGATCGCGCTCTGCCGCGAGTTGATGCCGGGTGTGGGGGTGCAGGTGCCGCCGAATCTGGCGGAGTGGTGGCCGGAGTTGGTGGTGGCGGGTGCGACGGATTTGGGTGGGTTGTCGGCGAATGGGGATCACATCTCGCCGGAGTATCCGTTTCCGTCGCCGCATCAGGTGCGTAAGCGGTTGGCGGGGGGTGGGGTCGCGTTGACGGAGCGGTTGTGTGTCTATTCGCAGTACCTCGACGGTGAGTGGGTGGCGCAGGGTGTGTTGGACGTGGTCAAGGCGAGGTATTGGAGCTTCGTTCCGCGGCGGGGGTCGGGTCGGCAGGAGGCGCCGTTTGCGATCCAGGCGGATCTGGTGGGGCCGGCGTTGGAGAGGGCGCGTGGTGGGCGGTGGCTCTCGCGTGAGGAGTTGACGGCGTTGTTCGCGGAGTCGCGGCCGGAGGCGGTCGAGGCGATGCGGGTGGCGGCGGATGAGTTGCGGGCGGAGCTGGTGGGCGAGACGGTGACGTTTGTCGTGAATCGCAATATCAACGTCAGCAACGTTTGTACGGTCGGCTGTGCGTTCTGTGGGTTTGGGCAGGGCAGGCGCAGCCCGGATGCGTATGAGCATGACGAGGCGGAGTTCGTGCGGCGGGTGCAGGAGGCGGTCGCGTATGGGGCGAGCGAGTTGTGTATCCAGTCGGGGATTCATCCGGATTGGGCGTTGGAGGATTACCTTGGCTGGTTGCGGCTGGCAAAGCGCACGGCGCCGCAGTTGCACCTGCATGCCTACTCGCCGATGGAGATCGCGCATATGCAGGATGTGAGCGGCCTGCCGCTGAGCGAGCTGTTCGCGCGTTTGCGTGATGCTGGGCTGGACTCGACGCCGGGTACGGCGGCGGAGGTGTTGCATGACGGGGTGCGTGAGCGGATCAGTCCGAACAAGCTGCCGGTCAAGCGGTGGGTTGAGGTGATCGAGGCCTCGCACCACGCTGGTCTGCGCAGCACGAGCACGGTGATGTTCGGGCATATCGAGGAGCCGTGGGAGCTGGCGGAGCACATGCGCGTGATCCGGCTGCTGCAAGAGCGCACTGGCGGGATCACCGAGTTCGTGCCGCTCAGCTTCATCCCGTTCCACACGCTGTTGGGGCGCACGCATGGCGTCGAGGAGATCAGTCGTGCGGAGAACCTCAAGCACACCGCGGTGTTCCGTCTCGCGCTCGGCCGCAGCATCCGCAACGTGCAGGCGTCGTGGGTGAAGATGGGTTTGGAGACCGCGACCGAGAGCCTGCGGTGGGGTGTCAACGACCTCGGCGGCACGCTGATGGAGGAGTCGATCAGCCGCCTCGCCGGCAGCTATCACGGCGTCAAACTCGACCCGCCCCAACTGATCAACGCCGCCCACCACGCCGGCCGCCCCGCCGCCGAGCGCAGCACGCTCTACGACATCCGCGCCCGCCACCCGCTCACCGCAACACACGCGGAGCCGGCGAGTGGCTGATGAGGACCTGCGCGATCCTGCCGGTGAAGCCGTTCGTGCACGCGAAGCGGCGGCTCGAGGCCGCGCTGTCGCGCAGCGCTCGGCGCGCGCTCGCGGAGGCGATGTTCACCGACGTGCTGACGGCGCTGCGTCACGTCGAGGCGATCGACGAGATCGTCGTCGTGAGCGCCGATCCGGGCGCGCAGCGGATCGCCGCGCGCTACGGCGCGCGCGCACTCGACGACCCGGCCGGCGGCGGACTGGACGAGGCGATCCTGCGCGGTACGAGCTTCGCGCGCGAGCTCGGCGCCGCGCAGGTGCTGTGCGTCGCCGGCGACACGCCGTTGCTCGACCCGCTTGAACTGGACGCGCTGCTCGGCATGCCGCGAGCGGCTGAGCGCTATGCGGCGATCGTCGCCGACCGTCACGGAACGGGAACAAACGGGCTGCTGCTGTCGCCGGCCGACGCGCTCCCGCCCAGCTACGGGCCCGGCAGCCTCGAGCGCCACCGCGGGCTGGCGCAGGCAGCCGGCGTGCCCATGGAGGTCGCCCAACTCGCGTCGCTCGCGCTCGACGTCGATACGCCGGACGATCTCGCGACGCTGCGGGAGCGGCTCGCCGCGTGCCGCAACGGCGCCGCGTGCACGCGCGTCATGCTCCAGCGCCTGTAGCCATTCGCCCACGAGCAGCCGCCGGGAAGGCCGGTGAGACGGATGCCGGCGGTCGCCTTGTGCATTGGTCGGCGCCTCCGGCGGCAGATAACCGGATTCTTCCGATGCTCCTGAATCTCGTGCCGCTTCGCGCGGCCTGATCTCGTCAGCGGTCGTAGGCACGCCCGCGTGGCAGCACGCGCACAACTGTGACGACGAGTTGGCGGCCGTCGCGCTCGAAGCGGACGCGCCAGTCGCCGACGCGGAGGCGGTATTCGTTGGAGCCCTGAAGGCGCTTGATGTCGCCGGTCAGTTCGGCGCTCTGGCCGAGCTTCGTGATCGCCGCGAGGATCCGCTTCCGGGTCGGCGGATCGATGCGCCGGACGTCTTTGCGGGCGCGGTCGTCGAAGACGACCGCGCCAGTGCCGTGCCGTCACTCTGCGTCGAACTCGGCGAGGACGTCTTCGAACGGAACGGGCTTGATGCCGCGCTCGCGATCGGCGCGCGCCTCGGCGACGGCCTGGCGCTCCTCGTCGGTCTCGGGCTCGTCGTCGAGCGGCGCGTGGTCGAGCATCCACGCGACGGGATCACCGGACGCATCGGCGAGCGTGCGCAGCGCGGCGCGCGCCTCCTCGTCGGTCATCGCCTCGACGGCGTGGTGCAGTCGCTCCTTGACGGTCACGGCGTCAAGGTAGCGCGGTCGACGGCGCGCGTCATCCCATGCAATGGCTGAGCCTGTGGCGGATCGCGGCATACAGCCGAGTGTTGCGTGTCGAAGCTGGCGGCTCAACAGCACCTCTGTTGTTCCACCTACAGGCAGCTCGGACGGACGCCATGGCCGTCCGGTTCGTCGCATCCCCGCAAAGGCCTGCAACGTCGACCCGTCCGCGCGGACCGTCGCGGCGTGCGAGCTCGCGTACGACTGGGCGCCGTCGGGGTTGATCTGCCCAGACGCAAGCGCCCAGGATGCGCCGCCATCGACTGAGCGCGCGGTGTTCGTCTCGCGCTGGGGATCGCTCGTGTCCGTCGTGCGGAATCCGCCCCAGAACGCCCGCAGGCCGCCCGGCTCGACCACGAGCGCCGTGTTGGTGAACCCGTCCAACCCGACTGGATCGGGGTGGTGGCGCCGATCCTTCCGGCCGGCAGGACGGCTCGAGCGTTCGTCGTGCCATGACCATGGGACCGAAGCGGTCCATGAAGTAGTCGGTCATCTCGTCGACCGGTCCGTCGTAGCGCTGGAGCAGGGTGCGCTGCTCGCAGGCGATCTCGAACGCGTCGTTGAGCAGCTCGTGGGCGCCCTCCTCGGTGCCCCAGCGCACCGGGGGCCCCTCCGGTGGGGGCGGCGGGTTCAGGAACGACGCGATCGTTGCGAACATCTCGCTGACGAAGCCGGCAGGCGCCCATGAGCACAGCGCGATCCGCCCGCCGGGCTGGACGACACGCGCAAGCTCGGCCGCCGCAACCGACTGGCGGGGTGCGAACATGATCCCGAACGTGGAGATGGCAGCGTCGAAGCTCGCCGTCTCGAACGGAAGCTCCTCGGCGTCAGCCTCGACCCACTCCAGCTCGACGCCCTGCTCGGCCGCGCGGCGGCGGCCGGGCTCGAACAGCTCCGGCGTGAGATCGGAGGCGACGACGTCCGCGCCGCGCATCGCGGCCTGGATGGCGGCGTTGCCGCTGCCGGCGGCGATGTCGAGCACGCGGTCGCCGGGACCGCACTGCGAGGCCTCGGCGGCCGCGCTACCGGCCTCCCAGATGAACGGCACGACGGCGTCGAAGTCTCCCGCCGCCCATGTCGCGCGCGCCTGCTGCTTCATAGCGGCGATGTCGGCCACGGCGCGAGGATCACCGAAGCGGACGCTTCACCGCAAGCCAGTGCCTGCGAAGCCCTGGTGCGGATCGGCTCCCATCGGGGGTATACGAATGAAGGCAGGACGGCGCCTCGCGCTCGCCTCGCCACGGCACGATCAAGAAGGGAGCGGATGCCATGGCACACGTCCTCTGTGTCCTCTACGACGATCCCGTCGACGGGTACCCGCCCGCCTATCCGCGCGACGAGATCCCGCATATCGATCGGTATCCGGGCGGCATCACGACGCCCACACCGAGAGCGATCGACTTCAAACCCGGGGAGCTGCTCGGCTGCGTCTCGGGCGGGCTGGGCCTGCGCCGCTTCCTCGAGCAGGCCGGCCACCGCTTCACGGTGACGGCCGACAAGGACGGCCCCGACTCCGTCTTCGAGCGCGAGCTGCCGGACGCCGACGTCGTGATCTCACAACCGTTCTGGCCGGCGTACCTGACCGCCGAGCGGATCGCGAAGGCGCCCAAGCTCAAGCTTGCGATCACGGCCGGGATCGGCTCCGACCACTACGACCTCGACGCGGCGATCGAGCACGGCGTCACCGTCGCCGAGGTCACCTACAGCAACAGCATCAGCGTCTCCGAGCACGTCGTGATGATGATTCTCACGCTCGTGCGCAACTACCTGCCGTCATATCAGTGGGTGCTGAGAGGCGGCTGGAACATCGCCGACTGCGTCGCGCGCTCGTACGACCTCGAGGGCATGCAGGTCGGCACGGTCGGCGCCGGGCGCATCGGCTCCGCGGTGCTGCGGCGGCTTGCGCCGTTCGACGTGAGACTGCACTACACCGAGCAGCACCGCCTGCCGGCCGAGCTCGAGCTCGAGCTCGGCCTCACCTTCCATGAGACGGTCGAGTCGCTCGTGCGCGTGTGCGACGTGGTGACGATCAACGCCCCGCTGCACCCCGGCACCGAGGGGCTGTTCGACGACGCGCTGATCGGCCAGATGAAGCGCGGCGCCTACCTGGTGGACACGGCCCGCGGCAAGATCTGCGACCGCGACGCGGTCGTGCGGGCGTGCGAGAGCGGCCAGCTCGCCGGCTATGCGGGCGACGTCTGGTTCCCGCAGCCGGCGCCGCCGGACCATCCCTGGCGCACGATGCCCTGGCACGGCATGACGCCGCACATCTCCGGCTCGAGCCTCTCGGCACAGGCGCGCTACGCGGCCGGCACGCGCGAGATCCTCGAGTGCTTCTTCGAGGATCGCCCGATCCGCGAGGAGTACCTGATCGTCCAGGGCGGCCGGCTCGCCGGCGCTGGCGCCCACGCCTACACCGTCAAGGCCGGCAAGCCTGCCTAGGAACTAGAACGACAGCTTGTCCTGCAACAGCAACAGTGCGAACACCCACGACGTACCGATCCCCTCGAGGATCGCAACATAGCCCGTGACGCGGGCGATCGGCCGCTCCAGCGCCAGCAGCACCCAGAACATGAACCAGAGGATCGACCAGGCGAACCAGTCGAATCCGAGGTAGATGCTCGCGTCATTGCCGTTGGCGTCGACGAACGAGTAGATCCCGGCGAAGATCGCCGTGAGCGAGACGAACAGGCAGTACCAGCCGAAAGCGTGGCCGTTCACGAAGGTGGCCTGGAACTGGTTGTACGCGACCCACAGGTACGTGAACGCGAACAGCAGGATGTAGGCCGCGGCGCGGATCTCGGCGATTTCCGCGTTCGCGTTGCCGTGGATCGCGAGCGTGACCGCCGCTACGACTCCGACGAAGCCGGTAAAGATGTTGAGGATCGCGACCTCGCGGTTGCTGATGAAGACCGGCTCGTCCTCAACCCGGCGCGGTGTGACGGGGACGTCGCCGCCGGCGAGCACGGGCTCCCCGGGGCCGGCGGGCGCCGGCGCCGGCGCCGCCGCGCGTGCCTGGCCGACAAGCCAGATGCCGTTGATCACGAGGACCGCCCCCACGTACAGCAACACCATTCCCAACAGCATGCGGACCCTCCTTCAGTGTGAGAGCACCCAGGGCGGCGCGGGCTCGTGCCGGTGCGGCATCGAGCGACCGCGCCGCTCGGTGACGACGTCAGGCTCGTGAGCGCTCCGGTGCTCCTCGTCGAGCATCCGTCGCAGCGGCGCTGCGAGCAGGGCGAGGCCCGGCGGGGTGAACACCCGCCGAGCGCCCGCCCCGCAGCTCGGGCAGCGGGCCGGCGCGGCTGACTCGGCCATCGGCCGCATCAGCTCGAACGGCCCGCATCCCTCGCATGTGAACGCATAGATCGGCACGGGGCTAGCTCGTCCTCGCGGCGGCGCCGCGCTCCATGTGCTGCGGGCCCGCGCCATTCGGCGTCACGTCGAAGTCGAAGATCTCTGTCGGCAGGTACATCGAGCAGCACGCATTCGGGATGTCGACGACGCCGGAGATACGCCCCTCGATCGGCGCCGAGCCGAGCAGCAGGTACGCCTGCTCGCCGCTGTAGCCGAACTTCTTGAGGTACTCCACCGCGTTCAGGCACGCCCGCCGGTAGGCGATGTGGGGGTCGAGGTAATAGTTCTCGCCCGTCGTCTCGTGGACGGACACGCCGATGAACGTGAGGAACTTGCTGTAGCGCGGCTCGACACGCCCGGGGATGAAGACCGGGTTGGTCGTGATGCCGTATTGCTCCATCCCACCCTTGATCAGGTCGACGCCGAAGTCGATGTAGCCACCCATCTCGATCGCGCCGCAGAAGGTGATCTCGCCGTCGCCCTGCGAGAAGTGCAGGTCGCCGCCGGAGAGCATCGCGCCCGGAACGTGCACCGGGTAGTAGACGCGGCTGCCACGTGTGAAGTTCTTGATGTCGTGGTTGCCGCCGTTCTCACGCGCCGGAACGGTGCGCGCGCCCTCGCGGCCGACGCGGTCGCGCTCGGCGCCCGAGAGCGTGCCAGCCAGCACGCCATCCTCGAGCGGCGGCAGCGCGAGCGGCGGCACGCGGTCGGGATCCTTCGCGATCAGGTCCCGCTCGCGGCGGTTCCACTCGGCCAGCAGCTCGGCCGAGGGCGCCGTCCCGAACAGGCCCGGATGCGTGATCCCGGTGTAACGCACGCCCGGAAGGTGGCGCGACGTCGCCTCCTGGCCGCGGAAGTCCCAGATCGCCTTATATGCGTCCGGGAAGTGGTCGGTCAGGAAGCCACCGCCGTTGACCTTCGCGAACACGCCCGTGTAGCCCCAGCCCTGGCCAGGTGCGTCGCCGAACTCCTGCGGCCCCTGACACGGCCCCAGGTCGAGGATGTCCACCACGAGCAGGTCGCCCGGCTCCGCGCCCTGGATCTCGACCGGACCGCTGAGCATGTGGCAGACGGTCAGGTCGACGTCGCGGACGTCGTTTGCGGAGTCGTTGTTGCCGAGCTGGGCGTCGGTCCACTCGCGGCACTCGACGCGGAACTCGCTGCCAGGCGCCACCGACGCGGCGGGCGGGATGTCGGGATGCCAGCGGTTGTGGCCCGGCACCGCCTGGTCGGCCATCGATTTCGACTGGTCTACGCTGAACACAACCTCAGGCATGTCACTTTCCTTTCTGGTTGCACCTCTGCGCGTTGTACGGCGCAACCGGCTGAGAGCAAGTCGGACACGCGCAACGTGTGCGCCTTGGGTCGACCTCGGGCACAACCGAGCCCAGATCGGTTCGTCGTGCACAAGGCGGGCGCGTCGGCGTCCGCACGCCCCTTGTCGGCCTCAATCGGAGCGCTAGCGTTAGGACGTCCGGCTGTGCGCCGGCAAGCTGTCACCGGGAGGTTCTGTGGAGGCGGCTCAGGACTCGTGCACCCCATTGGCGTCGCTCATCCGCGTCGCCGTTCACAGTGACGACTCTGCGCGGCTGATCGCGGCTGCGGGCGTGCTCGCCGCACTGCCGCTTGCGCTGGTGGGGCCGCACGGGGAGACGCTTGGTTACGCCCCCGACGGCTCCGACGGTCGCCGCGCCCTCGCCGTCGCGCGGGCTGCCGCGCGCAATCGCCTCGCTACCGCGGTCGGCTGGCGGATCGTCCCGATCAGACGGACAACGCCGCTTGGCTTCCTTGCGATCGGGACGCGTCCGGGGGAGAGCGCCGACGAGCAGGCGCTGGTGGACGCGCTCCCCGAGCTCGTCGCGGAGCAGCTGCACCGGGTGGCGCTACTGCGCGCGCACCGCGATGCGTTCGTGCGCCGGCTCGTCAGCGATCCCCGCTTCGACGTGGAGGAAGCTCGTCATGAGGCGGGCGAGCTCGGCTTGCAGCTGGCCGACGCCTACGTGCCGGCGATCGTGACTTGGCAGGCGGCTCCGCCGCCGCTACCCGTCGTCGAACGCCTCGTGCGAGATGCCCGCCGGCAGGTGGAGCGCAGTCTTGCGGTGCTCCTTCCGCATCGCATCGTGGTGCTCTACCCCGCTCCCGCGACGGGCGCGCCGCTCGCGGAGGCGAGCGCCTGGCTCGCGCAGATCGTCGCGCAGGCCAGAGCGCTGGCGCCGTCGTTCCCGCTCCACGCGATCGTCGCGGACGCCGCGGTGGAGCTTGCCGGCGTGGGTGCGGAGCTCGCCGAGCTCGACGCGCTACGCAGGTTGGCGCCGCGGGCCGGCAGCAGCGGCGCGGTCATCCCGTCGGGCGCCTATGCGCTCGAACGCCTCTGGTGGGACCATCTCGACTTGGCGGCCGCCCGTCGCTTCGTCGACGCGCGACTCGAGCCCTTGACGAATTGGGATCGCGCACATCGGACCGACCTGGTCGCCGTGCTCGAGGCGGCGCTGGACTTCCCGCGCCACGACCAGGCGGCGAGCAGCTGCTTCATGCATCGCAACACCTTCCGCCACCGGCTGCGGCAGGCCAGCGAGCTGCTCGGCACGACGCTCGACGATCCCGACGAGCGCCTCGGCCTGCACGTGGCGCTCAAACTGCGCCGGCTGCTGGCGGCGGCGTCGCTCGACGGGGACGCCGGCGTCGCGGGGGCGCAGGCGGCCGCAGCGTCGAGGAGTCGCGGCCAGCCGACCCGTCGCTCGATCGGCGCCGTTCGCGCGCACGCGCTGCGGCCGCTGCGCCGTCACGTGTGAGCGACCTGCGGATCGTCTCGATCCTGACCGGCGGCGCGGCCGGAGCGATCGCGCGGGCGGCGGTCGCCGAGGCGCTGCCGACCGCCACCGGCGGCTGGCCGTGGGCGACGTTCTCCGTGAACCTGTTCGGTGCGGCGCTACTCGGCTGGCTAACCACGCGGCTGACCGAGATGGTGGCGCCGACGCGCTATTGGCGCCTGCTGTTGGGGACTGGATTCTGCGGCGCGCTGACGACCTTCTCGACGTTCCAGGTCGAGACGGTCCGCCTCGCGAAGGATGGCTATGCGGGGCTCGCGTTCGGCTACGGCGCCGCGAGCCTCGCCGCCGGCATGACCGTCGCCGTCGGCGCGACGGTGATGGCGCGGAGGCGCCGCTACGGATGAGCAGAGGACTGGTGTGGGTTGGCGTGGGTGCATTCGGTGCAGTCGGCAGCTGGGCGCGCTTCCGTGTCGGCGGCGTGATTGCGGCGCGGCGGCCGAGTGCGTTCCCGCTCGGCACGTTTGTCGTCAACCTGACGGGCGGGTTCGTGCTCGGGCTGCTCGTCGGGCTGTCGCTGACGGGCGACGGATACTTGCTGCTCGGGACCGGATTGCTCGGCGGCTACACGACGTTCTCGACGTGGATGGTCGAGACCGAGCGGCTCGGCGAGGACGCGCAATGGACGCTGCTGTGGGCGTACCTGCTGGCCTCCATGCTGGTCGGTCTTGCCGCGACCGCGCTCGGCTGGCTGATCGGCGGTGCGCTCGGATGATCGCCGACGCTACGCGGCTGTCGGTGTACTTCGGCGAGGCGATCACTGCCGGTCCGGCGCTTGCGAGCGACGCGCTGATGGCTGGCTTCGCCGCGCGCGGCGTCACGACGGCGACGTTGCTGCGCGGGATCGAGGGGTTCGGCTTGAACCGGCGCATCCATGCCGAGCGCTTTCCCGACGTCTCGACGGACCTGCCGCTGCTTGCCGTCGCGCTCGACACGCGCGAGCGGATCGGAGCTTCGCTGGCCGACGTCGATCGGGCGGTGTCGCAGGGGCTCGTGACGCTCGAGCCGGTCCGGCTCGCGACGGGCGCGGACGTCGCCGAGGCTGACTTCCCCGCGGGGCTCGGAGCGGCGGGGCAGCTCACGGTCACGTGCGGCTCGGGCGAGCGGGCGGGGCGGCGGCCCGCCTACCGCGCGGTCGTCGCGCTGCTGCGCCGCTGCGGAACGACCGGTGCGACCGTGCTGCCGGGCGTCGACGGGCTGCTGCGCGGCCGGCGACGCCGCGCGCGGCTGTTCGCGACGAATGCGAGCACGCCGATGACGATCGTCTCGCTGGGCGCGCCGGATCGTCTGCGTCGGGCGCTTCCCGAGCTCGTGCAGCTGCTCGGCGAGCCGGTCGTCACGCTCGAACGGATCGCACGGCTGGACCGCTACCGCGGCGCGCGACCCGAGCCGCTCCCGCGCGCTGCGCAGCCCGGCGTCTTTCAGGCGATCGGCGTGTTCGCGCGGCGCAGCACCCACGTCGACGGCCGCGCCCTCCACAGCGAGCTCGTGCGCTGCCTGCGCGAAGCCGGCGCCGCCGGCGCGACCACGATCCTCGGCGACTGGGGCTTTGCGCTTGAGGAGCGCCCGTTCGGCGACCGGCTCGGGCGCGCGATGAGCCACCGGCCGACGTACACGGTGTACGTCGACCGGCCGGAGCAAGTCGCCGCCGTCTGGCCGCTGCTCGACGAGCTGATCGCCGGTCGGGCGATCGTGACCTCACATTTCGTGCCCGGGTATCGCGAGCTCGCGCGACCGCAGCTCCAGGGTGGACGCTAGGTGCGGGTGTCGTAGAGCTCGATGTGGGCGCGGTGGCCGGGGGCGGCGGCGAGGCGTGCGTCGCAGGTGATCAGGGGAACGTCGAGTGCTTCCGCGAGTGCGACGAAGGTAGCGTCGTAGGCGGTGAGGTTCTCGCGCAGCTCCCAGACGCGGTCGTTGAGCGGCTCGTGCGGGTAGCGGACGAGCGTCAGCTCGGCGAAGTCGGTGCGGGCGTCGTGGGCGCGCTCGGCGCTGAGCTGCTCTCGGCGAACCATGCGACGAAGCGCATGCAACGTCTCGGTGTCGATCAGGTGCGGGCCGTGGAGATCGCCATCCTCGGCGAGACGCTCGACCAGTCCCGCGGCCGGGTCGCGGGCGGCGAGCGCTTCGAGCACGGCTGAGCTGTCGACGACGAGCACGCGTGGCCTCAGGCGCGGTCACGTCCGGAACGAACCGCCGCGACGATCGCTCCGCTCGACGCGCCGCCAGCGCGCGAGCGCGCGCGCTGCAGCAACTCCGCGACAGGCGGACGCTGCGCCGCCCGCTCGAGCTCGCCCAGTGCGAAGTCCGAGAGCGAGATGCCGGCGGCCGCCGCTCGCGTGCGCAGGGCGCGATGGACATCGTCTGGGACGTTGCGAACCTGGATCGTCTTCATGCAGCCAGTGTAGCGATCAGCATGTGCGACACCCAAACTGCATGTCGCTACGCCTGCTCGATGCGCAGGAAGTTGCCCGCGGGGTCGCGCACGGCGGCGTCGCGGACGCCCCAGGGCTGGCTGACGGGCTCCTGCAGCACCTCGGCGCCGGGCGCGCCGGCGATCTTCTGGAAGGTTGCGTCGAGGTCGTCGGTGCGGAAGTGGAGCGGGCGCAGCTCGCCCTTCGCGAGCAGCGCGGCGATCGCGTCGCCGTCCGCCTGCGAGCGACCGGCGTGCGGCTGGGAGAGCACGATCTGCAGCTCGGGCTGGCTATCGGACGCGAGCGTGATCCAGCGGAAGTTCTCGCGCGCGACCTCGTTGCGCACGGTCAGGCCGAGCGTGTCGCGGTAGAAGGCGAGTGCGGCGTCGGGGTCGTCGACGAGGATGTGGACGGTGCTGATGGAAATGGTCATGCGACGACCCTAAGAGAGCGCGGACGCGGGCGCTTCTCGGAAACTGCTCGGCTGCCGCGCGAGCTTGCGCGGTCGGGTGAGCACCATCGCCTGGCACCCCGGCACGAGCTCGAGCTCGCTGTGGTCGCGGGCGCGGTACGCGCTCGGGGTCTCGCCGACGACCTGCGTGAAGCGCGCGGAGAAGGAGCCGAGGCTCGTGCAGCCGACCGCGAAGCAGGCGTCCGTCACGCTCATGTCGCCGCGCCGCAGCAGCGCCGCGGCGCGCTCGATGCGCCGCGTCATCAGATACGAGTAGGGCGTCTCGCCATACGCCTCGCGGAAGCGGCGGCTGAAGTGCGCGGTCGACATCAATGCCGTGCGGGCGAGGGCGGGGACGTCGAGCGGCTGGGCGTACTCGCGGTCCAT
>Ga0070669_100001462_pt1 | contig 17091 bp, 14 predicted proteins | sample KBSS53metaG_FD_64680 | JGI IMG/M metagenome (GOLD analysis project Ga0070669, IMG submission 64680) | Switchgrass rhizosphere microbial communities from Kellogg Biological Station, Michigan, USA - KBS S5-3 metaG | ecosystem: Host-associated > Plants > Roots > Rhizosphere > Soil ... | reverse complement strand
CACCGCGTCAAGCTGCGCACCGACGGCGGCCTCAAGACCGGGCGCGACATCGTCATCGCCGCGATCCTGGGCGCGGAGGAGTTCGGCATCGGCACGCTCTCCCTTGTCGCCATGGGCTGCATCATGGTGCGCCAGTGCCACAGTAACACCTGCCCCGTGGGCGTGTGCGTGCAGGACGAAAAACTGCGCGCCAAATTCACCGGCACGCCGGAGAAGGTCATCAACCTGATGACCTTCATCGCCGAGGAAGTGCGCGAGATCATAGCACGTTTGGGCTTCCGCAGCCTGGACGAGATTGTCGGCCGCACCGAACTGCTCCGGCAGGTCAGCCGTGGCGCGGAGCATCTGGACGATCTCGACCTCAACCCGATCCTCGCCAAGGTGGACGCGCCCGATCATGAGCGCCGCTTCACCCTGGACGCCTGGCGCAATGAAGTGCCCGACAGTCTGGACGCGCAGATCCTGAACGACGCCAAGGCCGTATTCGAGCGTGGCGAGAAGATGCAGCTGACCTACACGGTGCGGAATACACACCGTGCCGTCGGCACGCGCCTGTCCGCCAGGATCACGGAGAAGTTCGGCATGTCCGCGCTTGCCGACGGACATGTTACTGTGCGTTTGCGCGGATCGGCGGGTCAGTCGCTCGGCGCGTTCCTGTGCAAGGGCATCAAGCTGGAGGTGTTCGGCGATTCGAACGACTATGTGGGTAAGGGCCTGTCGGGTGGCGTCATCATCGTCCGGCCGATGGTCTCTACCCCGCTGGACACCCGCCATAATACGATCATTGGCAATACCGTCCTCTACGGCGCGATCAGCGGCAAGCTATTCGCGGCGGGCCAGGCCGGCGAGCGCTTCGCCGTTCGCAACTCGGGCGCGGAGGTCGTTGTCGAAGGTTGCGGCGCCAATGGCTGCGAATATATGACCGGTGGCACGGCGGTGATCTTGGGCGACACCGGCGCGAACTTCGGCGCGGGCATGACCGGCGGCATGGCCTTCATCCTGGACGAGCATGGCGTCTTCCCGTCACGCGCGAACCCGGAAAGCATCGTCTGGCAGCGTCTGGACAGCGCCTATTGGGAAACCCGCCTGAAGGCCCTGATCGCCGAACATGCGGTCGCCACCGACAGCCGCTGGTCGCACACCCTGCTCGACGACTGGGACCGCTGGCGCGAGCATGTGTGGCAGGTATGCCCCAAGGAAATGATCAGTCGGCTGGAAAACCCGCTGAGCGATCGCGAGGAAGCCGTCGCGGCGGAATAAAAGAAGCGCTTATTGCTGGGCGGACGGGACTGGTTGAACCATCCCCACCGTTCCAGCAGGCGTTGATGCGCCTTTCTGCGTGCGTGGCGCAGCGGTGGACGGAGACGAAGCAGCCAGCGATTTCTGTGCGGCATCTCCCTGCGCCTGATAGTCCTGCAGCGCGGGATCGTGCTCGCCGGTATCGTAGGCGTCGCCCATCATGTTTCGCTCCGCGAGCGTCGGCCCGCACCCTTTGCACACGATCTGGTCGGGCGTCAGCGGCGAATCCCCGCCATCGGCCGGGTTGATGCTGCCGAGCGATGGATCCGCCATGGCGGAATCATTCGCTTCCGCCGGCGTTTGCATATTACCGGAGCCGCGCAGGTCCTGCCACACGCCGCCGCCGAACTGCCCGCCGGCAAATCCGCCAAGGCCATAACCGGCGGCGATGCTGGCCAATAAAACCGCCCCGCCCGCAATCCAAAATCTCGATGACATTGGCCAAACTCTTCCTATCAGCCGTACCTATCATGGAACGGGAGAAGGTGGGATGGGGTTCCCGACAGTCGCAGGGGATAGCCGCTGATTCGACCAGATTAGCTCATCCAACGTCACCATTTTCAGGCGCCAGTTGCCATACCAGCGGTAACTGGTCGAGCGTGTTGACTGGTCCGGCCCTCGCGGCAATCCGTTCGGTGGTCGAAAGAGTGAAATCGGGAATACGGGCAAGCCATTCCTCAATGAAAATCTGGATCTCCATCCGCGCCAGCTGAGCGCCAGCACAGGTGTGACTGCCAGTGCCGAAGGTGATGTGGCGCGGCGACCGGTCGAAGTCGATCCGTTCAGGCTCGGAAAACAGTGCCGGATCAAGATTATATAGGCTTGGCGATAACATGATGTGATCGCCGCGCTTCATCGTGACGTTTCCATGCACAACATCTTCAGCCAGTACGCGGCCCATATTGCTCGTCGCGTAACGGCGGAGCAACTCGCTCACCACCAGGGGGCGCTGTCCCGGCGTTTCCAGAATGAACCGCCGTTGCGCGGGTGAGCGGGCAAGGAAAAGGGCCACAAAGCCGAACATTGCGGCGACCGTATCAAGCCCGGCGAAAGTGACCATCGTGCATGTCGATAACAATTCTTGGGGGGTGAACGGACGACCATCCACCCGCGCCCGAAGCAGATGGCTGATCAGGTCGTCTCCTGGCGCGGCCTGCCGCTCGGCGATGCGTAATTCGAGATAGCTGCGGACCTCAAGATACGCATCGATCTTGGCCTGCAAATCTGGGTGCCGCGCAAAAATCTCGGTGCGGGCATGAAGATAGGCACGGTCGGACAGCGGAAGGTCCAGAAGGCGCAGGACGACGATCAAGGGAAGATGATGTGCAAAATCGCCGATAAATTCGCATTGTCCGCGCGGTGCGATGGCGTCGATAAGTTCGCCCGCAAGAGCGCGTATCTCTGGCTCAAGAGCCTTGACCCTGACCGGCGTGAGATAGGACATGATCGCCCGGCGATAGTCAGCGTGCAAGGGGGGATCAGCCTCCAGCGGGAGGAGCCGATCCGCCGGGACACTAGGGATTGTTACGCTGGCGCTGGAGAAACGATGATTGTCGCGGAACATGGCGGCGACATCTGGACCAGAGGTCGCAACCCAGTGGCCACCGTTGCGAGGCGTCCAGACCAGTGGGCCATATTCCCGGAATGCAAGCCATGCGCGTTGAGGATCCTCATCCGCACCCGGCAAATCATAGATATCTAGATCGACCACCAACTCGCGCGGGACATGATCAGGAATAGGTTCCACGGTCTCCATGCCTAAGGCTCTCTCATCCTAAGAACGCAGTCTTCTGCTGCCTCATCACTAAACCATTATAGCCGCCGGACGGCAAGGCGGCCGCAGGCAAGACCACAGGCCATAATCCCGATCGTCCTGTCCTGTGCTCACGGCCATGCGGTAGATAGGCACACCGCGCGTTACTTGGTACGCGAACATGCAACTTTATGATTTATCAGCGTATCGGGTTGATCGCGCGTCGATAATGTCTGTGTGCGAAAAATCCTCTCCCACGAAGAGCAGTGGACAAGCGCGATCTTTCGCCAATTTATAGGCGAAGCAGTCGCCGAAATTAAGGCTCGCGCGATGCACACCTTTGCGCCTGAGCGCATAAGCGTCTGCGATCCGCTTAGCGGAAGCGGCCGTCACTGGCAGCACGTCCAGCCCAAGGCCGTCAAGAAGCATCCCGGCTTCTGCTGTGAGGTTTCTCCGTCCGGCGACGATAAGTGTTTCAGTCAGCGTACCCGATGACAATATCACTTTCTGTCTCGATGACCTCAACACACACATCTGCTTCCGGTTCGTTAAACAGGATTGCCATGATCGCGGACGTATCAATGACGATCACTCAGGCAGCCCTTCATCTCCGTAAAGGAAGTCCTGACTATGAGCAGCGTCCGGTCCGATCACTGCCTTGCCGACGGCCGCGGCGCGGACTGCCTTGAGAAGATCGCGACGGGCTGCGCGACCCCCGGGCGCTTTGAGGGGGACTAGTCGCACTGCCGCTTGTCCATGACGAGTAAGAATGACCTCATCGCCAGCTTCTGCTCGACGGACCAGCTCCGTCAACTGCCCTTTGGCCTCGGTCACGGAAATTTGCATAGCGCCGCCAACGGTTGCATTCGTCGCACCTTGCAATATGGACCATTGATTGGACCATTTCAACATCCGTGAGTAGAAACCTGGACACTGGTCCATCATCCCCCAATGCCGAATGACCACTTTATGTCGCGTTTTGCGGGAAATGAGGGAAGCGAACGCATTGCACCTTCCCCCTCCGCATTTCCGCGCCTAACAGATGCTTGCATGTGGCAACTCTACCAATTCCCCCTTTGTCCCTTTTCCCGCAAGGTCCGGCTGTTGCTGGGCGAGAAGGGCGTGGCCTATGACCTGATCCGGGAATCGCCATGGCAGATGCGGGACGAGTTTCTGGACCTCAACCCTGCAGGCACGACGCCGGTCATGGTCGACGAGGATACCGGCGCCACGCTGATCGACAGCCAGGCGATATGCGAATATTTCGAGGAGACGGTGGAGCGCTTTCCGCTGATCTCTGGAACTGCCGCTGGTCGGGCGGAGATTCGGCGGCTCGTCGCCTTCTTCGATCAAAGCTTCTATGGCGACGTGGTCGCGCCGCTGCTGCACGAGCGGATGAAGAAGCGGCTGGTAGAGCGCGCACCGCCCGACGCCCGCATCCTGCGCGAGGCGATGAAGCGCGCCAACACGCATTTGGACTATATGGATTATCTGCTCGACCATCGCAGCTGGATGGCCGGCGGAACGATGAGTCTCGCCGATGTAACCGCCGCCGCCCATGTGTCCGTCGCCGACTATGTGGGCGGCATCGACTGGTCGAGCCACGATCCGGTCCGGCGGTGGTATGCGGGGTTCAAATCACGCCCTTCCTTTCGCCCCCTACTTTCAGAACGGATGGAAGTGATCGCTCCGCCCGCGCACTACGAGAAGCCGGACTTTTAGGCGCGTTACTCCGCGTCGGCCGCCATGTAGACGCGGTTCCGGCCATGTTCCTTGGCAAGGTACAGCGCCCGGTCGGCGGCCTTGAGCGCATCGCGCGGGTCGTCATAGGCAAAGACATTAGCCACGCCGGCGGAGAAGGTGACCTTCTCCATCCGCTCGCCCGTCGACCGGTTGACCAAGCTGCGTTGCGACAGGTCCTCCCGCGCACCATCGACCACCGTGCAGACTTCCGCTGCGGTCTTGCCCCGGAACAGCATGACGAATTCCTCGCCGCCGTGCCGTGCAACATGGCATTTTTCGCCCGATATGCCCGACAGGAGGTTGGCGACGAATTTCAGCACGCGATCCCCCGTGTCATGGCCGTGAGTATCATTGACCATCTTGAAATGGTCGATGTCGCAGAACACGACGCTGAGCGCTTCCTGCGCAGCTTGCGCAGCGAGCGTTTCTTCCTTCATGCGCGCCTCAAAAGCGCGGCGGTTCGGAAGGCCTGTCAGATGATCATGTTCGGCCGCACGACGCGCGGTTTCCAGGCTTTGCTGGAGCATCTGCGTCTGCTTCTGGCTGTCGCGCATCTGCGCTTCAACCTGGCGGCTTTTTTCCACCATTGCGCGGGTAAGGCCGATCAGCCTGGTCAGGACCGGTTGTTCTTTTTCCGCCTCGGTAAGATCCTTCACTTCGGCTTGCAGGGCGGCGCCATAATCCTTAGCCGATGTCCGGGATTCATCCATCAGCCCAGTAACGTGCGACAAATTGTTCTCGACTTTGTCCAGCATGGCGGCAAGCGACTCGGGCGTCACTTCGTTCTTCTGCCGTTCGGCGATCAGACCCTCCACCCAGCCGTTAGTGATCTTACCGCGCGTCTTCAGGATCGCACCGACGGCTTTTTCAATACCATGGTCGCTGCCAGTCAGATAATCGTGGACTAGACCAAAATTGATTGGTGTCAGGTCTAGGTCATGGGCAAACAGGAAGGACCCGATATCATTGTAGAGCTGCTTGCGGCGCTCGATCTCCCGGCTGAGAGGACGCTTAGTTGCCTCCCGCTCAGAGACTTCCGCTTCAGGCTCTTCGTGCGCAGACAGGCGGCGCGCCCAGCGGGTGAGACGGTCGGTCAAACCGTGTGGCTCCGCAACTGATGATGTGGTCCCGTTTTGCATATTCACCAGAACGGACCGGTTCCGGCACGATTTAGGTTAAAACGAAAAAAAGGATGCACTTCAGACCAAGATATTGAACCTTCGAGAGATTTTGTTGGTTACGCTCGCCTGAAGCCATCATGGCCGTTTTATTTGCCTTAAAAATCCCTAAATATCGGCGGCTACTAACCAATCATGAAATATGCGGACAGCGCGGGTCTGAAGCGCCCGGGGCCGGCAGACGAAGAAATAGCGGTAGGGGCTCTGCACTGTGATCGACAGCAGCTGAGTCAATCGCGGGTCCTTCGCTTGGATGAAGTGGCTTGCATGCATTACCGCCACGCCAAGTCCCTGAGCCGCCGCCTCCAGCATCAATGGCCCGGAGTCATAATTGTCGATGGCGGCAGGTTGCAGGTCGGGCATGCCCACCGCGTCCTTCCAGGCGTCGAAACTGCCGGACATCTCCCGATGCAGCAACACCGTGTGCCGGGATAGCTGCTCTGGCTTTGTAATCGCATCCGGCCCCTCTGCGAGTGAGCGCGACGCAATCAGATAGACCTCGTCATGATCCAACTCGTGCGAATAGAGCGACGCGTCCGCTTCCTTGCCCAGAACGATCGCGGCGTCGAGCCCTTCGCCAAGCCGCGCAATGGCATGTGGCGTAGTTTCAATGTCGAGGTGCAGATTAGGGTGCAGTTTTCGCAATTCGGGCAAGAGCGGGAACAGCCGCTGGCTGGCGAACAGTGGCTGGACAGCCAGACGCAACCGCATCTGGTTGCCGCCACTCTGAATATCTTCCAGCGCCACGGACATCGCATCGAGCGCGGGCGCGATGTCATCGATCAGCCTCTGTCCATCCGCATTGATTTCCATGGCCTGATGCTTGCGGTCGAAAAGCGCCTTGCCCAAAAAGCGCTCTAACGCCTGAACGCGCCGACTCAGCGCCGGAGTCGACAGAGCAAGCTCCTCAGCGGCGGCTTTCACCGAACCGAGACGTGCAACCTGCACGAAGGCCTCAAGGGCCGTAAGGGGCGGCAACCGTCGCATATGCTCTTATCCGGGCCAACACCTGTTGCAACGCAACATTACGATATGTCGACCTGTCAGCCAACATATCCAGACATCCTCATCCAAAGAAGCCAGAAATTGGAGGATATTTCAAGATGCAATTTTTGCAATCAGCCAAAATCACTTCGCACTTGCAATATATCCCGTTGCGGTGCACATAGGTGAGGCCTTTCAGGCATCCTCTCCTATAAACTTTCATGGGCTGGCCTTCGGGTCAGCCCTTTTTTTGTTTTCGGCTCAGAAGCGGATTTTTTCGTCTCGAACGTCCCGGGGGTTCCACCGGCTGATCTCGCATCCTATCTAGCCCTTGCGGGCGAGATGACCCGACAAAATCGAGGATGCAATGGCCGACCAGGAAATCGCCGGGCGCAAGATACAAGTTGCCAATGCCCGGCCCGAAGACGCCGGACGTGGATTGGCGCGCTTGCCCCAGACCGTCATGGCTGAACTCGGGGTGTCGGAAGGCGACTCGATCGAAATTGTCGGAAAACGCACGACTCCCGCAAGGGTCGTTAGGCCCTACAAAGAGGATGAAGGGCTGGACGTGTTGCGTTTGGATGGCTTGCAGCGTGCCAACGCCGGCGTCGGTTCAGGCGACTTCGTCCAGATCCGCCGCGCGGAGCCCCGCCACGCACAGCGCGTCGTATTTGCGCCCGCTCAGCAAAACTTGCGTCTCCAAGGGAATCCGGAGGCATTGAAGCGCGTGTTCTTCGAACGCCCGCTGACCGCCGGAGACGTTGTTGCAACGTCCGGACAGCAGCAAGTCGATCGTGGCGATATGCCTGCGAACCTGCGTCAGATGCTGGCGGCGCCCGCCTATGCGCTGCAAGAAATCCGATTGGCGGTCGTCTCGACCACGCCCAAAGGAATCGTCGTCATCGATGCTGAGACGGAAGTCGAACTGCGGGCCGAATATGAGGAACCTAAGGAATCGCGGCGCGCTGATGTGACCTACGACGATGTTGGCGGCATGGCCGACACGATCGATCAGCTTCGCGAGATGGTCGAACTGCCGCTGCGCTATCCCGAGCTGTTCCAGCGTCTAGGCGTCGATCCGCCCCGCGGAGTCCTCCTGCATGGACCGCCCGGAACGGGCAAGACCCGACTTGCGCGCGCTGTCGCCAATGAAAGCGACGCTGAATTTTTCCTCATCAACGGCCCGGAGATTATGGGCTCCGCCTATGGCGAGTCGGAGAAGAAGCTTCGCGAGATTTTCGAGGAGGCGTCCAAGGCGGCCCCGTCGATCCTGTTTATCGACGAGATCGATTCGATAGCGCCGAAGCGTGGACAGGTGCAGGGCGAGACTGAAAAGCGACTGGTGGCGCAGCTGCTGACGCTGATGGACGGACTGGAAGCGCGCACCAACCTTGTCGTCATAGCCGCCACCAACAGGCCCGAGGCTATCGACGAGGCGCTGCGCCGCCCCGGCCGGTTCGATCGCGAGATCATCGTCGGCGTGCCCGACGAGCGTGGACGGCGCGAAATTTTGGGCATCCATACGCGCGGCATGCCACTGGGCGACAAAGTCGACCTGACTGAGCTCGCGCGCACGACCTATGGTTTCGTTGGCGCAGATCTGGCTGCGTTGACGCGGGAAGCCGCGATTGAGGCAATACGCCGGTTCATGCCGCGCCTCAATTTGGAGGATGGGACAATCCCAGCCGATGTGCTTGAGGAACTGATGGTCACGCGCGAGGATTTCCTTGCGGCGATCAAGCGCGTCCAGCCTTCGGCGATGCGTGAAGTCATGGTGCAGGCACCCAATATCGGCTGGGATGATATTGGTGGCCTGGACGATGCACAGATGCGCCTGAAGGAGGGTGTTGAACTGCCGCTGAAGAACCCGGACGCGTTCCGGCGCCTCGGTATCAGGCCGGCCAAGGGCTTTCTGCTCTACGGCCCTCCCGGGACCGGCAAGACTTTGCTGGCTAAGGCAGTCGCGCGGGAGGCGCAAGCCAATTTCATCGCCACCAAGTCTAGCGATCTCCTGTCCAAATGGTATGGCGAAAGCGAACAGCAGATTGCCCGTCTGTTCGCCCGCGCGCGCCAGGTGGCGCCGACAGTCATCTTCATCGATGAACTCGACAGTCTGGTTCCCGCACGCGGGAACGGTCTTGGCGAGCCACAGGTGACAGAGCGCGTCGTAAACACCATCCTCGCCGAGATGGATGGGCTAGAGGAACTGCAGTCGGTCGTCGTCATTGGCGCTACGAACCGCCCGACGCTGGTCGATCCGGCGCTTTTGCGGCCGGGCCGTTTCGACGAGCTGATCTATGTGCCTGTTCCAAACGAGGCTGGCCGACTGCGAATATTGAAAATTCATACTGGCAAGATGCCGCTGGGCGACGATGTCGATCTGGACAGCTTGGCTAGACGGACGGAGCGGTTTTCCGGTGCTGATCTGGAGGATCTGGTTCGGCGGGCGGGCCTATTCGCTCTACGGGAATCGCTTAGCGTGAAGAAGGTGGAGCAGAGTCATTTCGAGAAGGCGCTTTTGGACACCCGAGCTTCGGTAACCCCGGAGACCGAAGCCGAATATGAAACAATCCAGTCGAAGCTGAAACAATCCGCGATCGAAGCCGGATCTATTGGGTTCGTATCGCCAGGCATGCTCACGTCACGGGGACCGAAGGCGTCATAGGCCTTCGGTTTCGCCTCGTTGAACGTCCGGTCCAGTTAGAGCGTTGATGCAATGCGACAAAGCCGTCTTGCAACTTGCCGCCATTTTTGCGACGCCAGCGTCACATCACTCCGGGCAGGAACCGAATGGCTACCGTTGAACTGAAAAAGCTGAAGAAAGCCAATCATCCGCTGGCCCGGGCGATCAGGACCCTGAAGCCCATGACCACCTTTTTCAGGGAGTTCATCAAGCATCCCGCGATGATCGGATCGGTCATTCCGTCCTCGCCTTCGCTGGTCAGATCGGCGTTGGCGCCGGTGGACTGGGGCAGTACGCGACTTTTCGTCGAATATGGCCCTGGGGTGGGCACGTTTACCCGACCCATCTTGGAGCGGCTACGTCCTGATGCGATGCTGCTGGCTATCGATACCAATCGCGATTTTGTCCGCTATCTTAACGCGGATATTGCTGACCACCGGTTCCGGGCGGTGCATGGATCGGCCGCAGACGTTCGTAGGATCATCGCCGATCATGGCTCTACCGAAGCAGACTATATTTTGTCGGGTCTTCCCTTTTCCACCCTGCCGGAAGGGGTGGGCGAGATCATCGCTGCGGAGACAAAGGCAGCGCTGCGCCCGGGCGGCGCATTCATCGTCTACCAATATTCCAGCTATGTACGGAAAATCCTCAATCCCTGCTTCGGCAGGGTCGTGCAGGGGTTCGAATGGATTAACATTCCGCCTTGTCGCATTTTCTGGTCTTACAAGGATGTGGCACTGGCGCAGGCTGCCTGAGAATAGGGGTTAATCACCGGCGCGGCTTCGGAAATTCAGCCGCCGCGTGACTGTATAATCGAGAAAGCCGACGAGGAAATAGCTGATCCAGCCTTTGGCGAGGGTCAAGAACCCGCCGCGCGCCTCCTGCACTTCCGAGGTGATGTGCCGGCTGTCCGTGATCCGCTGCCCTACAAATGCGCGCATTCGGTCTGCGAAGGCGGCATCCTCTATGCGCAGCATAAGCTCCAAGTTCAGGAATAGGCTGCGCATGTCGAAATTCGCCGATCCGATAAAGACTGCGTCGTCGATGATGATCAGCTTCATATGCAGCTTGCATGGCTGATATTCGTAGATCTGCGCGCCACGTTTCAGCAGCGGGCCGTACAGCAGCCGTGCCGCTGCGACCGTTGCGCCATTGTCCGACTTTGCCGCCATGACAAGCCGAACCTCACCGCGACGGGCGAGGCGCCACAGGCGGCGCAGCATCCCCTGCCCCGGCGAAAAATAGGCCTCGATCATGTCCAGCCGCTTACCGCGTTGCAGATCATGCTTCACCACCTTGGCCCAGGGGCTAAGCCGTTGCGTCGGGCCACCTATCAGCCAGCGGAAGGGGTTACCCGGATCATGGTCGCTGACCGGATGCCAGCGCTGCACCATTGCGCGCAGGCGGGCGAATTTCTGCCTATGCCCGGACACCCAGTGCCAGAGCTGGCCATACCAGCGGACCATGGCGTCCACCTCCGGTCCGTCCAACCGCAACCCAAGGTCATGCCAGCAATCTTCCGGCGGAACGCCGAAATAGGAATCGGCGACATTGAACCCGCCGATCAGCAAAGCGGCGTCGTCGGCGATCACGAGCTTTTGATGATTGCGGATCAGATAGCGGGTGGAACGTTTTGCGCCGAACCAGGCAAGCCGACCGCCCGCCTCTATGAAACTGTCGAAAAAGCCGGCCTTTGCGCTGCTTCCGCCGAAGGCATCGACCATCAGCGACACCTCCACGCCCCGCCGGACGGCGCACATCAGACGGGCGAGGATAAGCCGGCCGCTCGCATCGCTGTCGAAGATATAATAGCAGACCTTCAGGCTGTGCTGCGCTTCGTCGATCAGGGAAATCAGGGCGTCGCGCAGGTCCGGCCCATGCTCCAGGACGGTCAGGCGATTGCCGTGGATCGTGCAGGTGATGGCATCGTCCGTTTTGGTGCCATCTTGCCTGTCGGGCTCGTCTGCGATCCTGCTGGCCATGGCCCATGGTGGCGCGTTTGGCGGCAGCTGGCCAGAGTTTTCGCTTGGGCGTTAGCAGGACTTTGCGTTGACATTAATGGTGGGCGCTGTTAAGCGCATCCCCTTTCATCGCATAGTCCAATTCAGGAGGCCCGATGGCCCGCGTTACCGTCGAAGATTGCGTCGACAAGGTTACCAACCGTTTCGATCTCGTATTGCTCGCCGCCCAGCGCGCGCGGGAGATTTCCGGTGGCGCCGAACTCACCATTGATCGCGACCGCGATAAGAATCCCGTCGTCGCCCTGCGCGAGATCGCCGACGAGACCGTCCTGCCCGACGAGCTGCATGATGCGCTGGTCGGCACGCTGCAGAAGGTCCAGATCGACGACGACGATACGCCCGACGAGATCGGATCGCTCAGCCAGTCGGCCGAGGCCCTGCGCCTGACCGCTGCTGCCCCGCCGCGCAACCAGAATATTGGCGGAGACTATGACGGCTAAAACAGCCGCATAGATACAGTCTTCAGCAGAGGACAGGGAAGACCCGGCGCCGCGAGGTAGCCGGGTTTTTCTTTGCTAATTCAATGTGATATCGCGCCACTCAGCTCGCGAAAGACTTGGTTAACCGCAATAGTTTAAAGGCATTTTGCCTATTTACTTAAGGAAACGCGATGTCGACCGTCTCTATGCTGAATTTGAGCAGTGCTCCTGCCAGCCTGTCATACAGATCAGCTGGGGTGACCTCAGCTTCCGATCAAGCATCAACCGTAGACGGGTCGCACCTTGCCGGAACCGCATTGGCGCCTGCAAAGAACGACCTGTCCATCTCGTTGGATGCTCTGGCGGTTTCGGCGGATAGCCGGGACAACGCCAAGGACTTTTCGGCGCTTGCGCAGGAGCTGCGTTCAACGCTCGACGAGCAGCAGGCTATGGCCTATGCCAACGGGAAGACAAGCGGCACACCCAGCTTGGCTACCGTCAGCGGCCGCGGCGTGGCAGCGGTGGCGCTCAACGCATCCTCGCTGTTCAGCCCCGCCGAAGTCAAGGCGGCTGGTAACGAGCTTCGCGAGCGTGAAAATACGCGATTCTCGCAGACAGCGTTCAGCGCGTTGAACTGGACAGCCGGCGTCTCGGCTTATAGCCGCGATGTGATCACCCGCTACGACAATATGAGCAGTGAAGAACGTGTGGCAAAAGGCTGGACTGAGCAGACTCGCAGCAAGGCGGCATCTTTTGTGGAACAGGCAACGCAGTCGGAGGCCTAGCCGTCACGCATTTTGATGGCTAGCAAGCGGCCAGCAATTCCGGTCGGTCTCGCTCTATTTGCGACTGTCACCTGTCTTGTCGCGAACGGCTCGAAATTCCGAATCTTCGCTCCAGTTGGGCCATGCCCGGCCGTCTGCCAGAGCTCGACCAGTATTATATAGTAGGGTCAGATCGGGCTTGACCGCGCTCATATCCCAATCGGCGCTCCATTCGTCAGCGGGTTGATGATAGCGGTCCTTGGTGTAGGCGTCGGCGAGCGACTTGCCCCGCTCCTTGCCGCCGTTCACCAAATCGCGCCCTGCACCGTAGGAGATGGCGGGCACACCCTGCTTGGCCATCGGGAAATGGTCGGAGCGATAAAAGCTGCCCGCTTCTGTCCGCGGATCTGGGGTATAGGTGCGATTAAGCTTCGCGCCCTGTTCCACCAGCAGGTCGAGCAAGCCCAACTTGGCGATACCCGAAATGGTGAAATCCTTCGCCTCGCTCTGACCAATGGTGCCGTCCATGTTTATGACGCCCGCTGTCGTGCCGAGCGGATACACAGGATTGGCGGCATAATATTCTGACCCAAGCAGGCCCTTCTCCTCCGCAGTCACGGCAAGGAAAACGAGCGAGCGGTCGGTGCGCGGCGCCGTGGCGAAAGCGCGGCCAAGCTCGAGCAGGGTGCCGATGCCTGACGCGTTATCGCGCGCGCCATTATAGATCCGATCGCCCTTCGCGTCCGGCTGGCCGATGCCCAGATGATCCCAGTGAGCAGAGTAGATCACGGTCTCATCTGGGTAGGTCTTGCCGGGAAGGCGTCCGATGACATTTTTCGAGATGATGGTTTCAGGTTTTACCGCATAGTCGGCAGTCAGTTTGGCGTCGAGCGGGACGGGTTTGAACGCCCTGGTCCGCGCCGCCGCCTTCATCGCGTCGAAATCCATGCCCGCAGCCTTGAACAGGTCAACGGCGAGGTCGCGCTGAATCCATGCCTCTAAAGGCGTGTGTGATGCCTTGGGATCAGCGCGAACGATGTCGAACATCGTATTGGTGTTGCTGTTCTTCACTGTGGGCCAACCATAGGAGGCGGGCGCATATTCGTGGATGACCAGTACGCCTGCCGCGCCCTGCCGCGCGGCTTCCTCATATTTATAGGTCCAGCGGCCATAATAGGTCATGGTCTTGCCGCCAAAATCGCCCTCGCCGCCTTCGAAGTCCGGATCATTGACGAGCACAACCATGATTTTGCCCTTGAGGTCGACGCCCTTGAAGTCGTCCCAGTTGCGTTCCGGCGCATGAACGCCATAGCCGACGAAGACCAGCGGCGCGGCGGCGATCTCTACTTTGGTTTGGCCGGTCATCGCGGCGCGCACCGCGATCTCCTCGCCCTGGGTCAAGGTGCGGGTGGCGCCGCCTAGGGTGAGTGACAGGTGGGGCGCCCCGACGATGTCCGATTTTAGCAGCGGCACATCCTGCGTCCAGCCGCGCGCCTTGCCTTTCAGCGGTCCGCCGGGCTGAAGCCCCGCCGCCTTCATCTGCGCGATGATATAGGCGACGGTCTTTGTCTCGGCAGGCGTGGCGGGGCCGCGGCCCTCGTAGGCGTCGCTAGACAGTGTCTGTACGTCCTTGCTGACACGCGCAATATCGAAATCGGGTTCAGCCCGTGCAGGCGAAGCAAGTGATGCGGATGAGGCAAGGATGAGCAGGGATAGGGAGGAGCGCAACATAAACACCTCGTTTTTTGGAGCATAAGTCTTGGTTGGGCCAAACATGCCTCCAGCACAATGGCCTCGTTATGGCTGCCTAGGGTACTGACCCCAGCCATGGCATCGCCGCCTACAGCACAGCCGAATGACACATGCCTAGATTTTCGAGACTCGAGGTTCAACTGTACAGCGCGGATTTGACGCTTCGCCTGCAGGATCCCGTCGCAATTATGGCCTTCGGCGAGGCTCTCGCCCTTCAGCCGCTAGGTCGCTCGGCCTCAATAGTCTCGGCACATATGAGAAGTTCTCCTCCCTGCATGAGCATATGGTGACTGATGTTGTTGCCGGTGAGGGATTCAGCGTTGAAGCTAGCCGAGCACATATCACGTTGCGTTACAGCCTTGCGCCGTATCGTCAGGAGCCGGCCATTGTCCAATCGCAGCCTCGCACGCGACGATAGCGGCGCCGCCATCACGAATTCTGACTTTCCGGGCACGAGTGGATAGAGACCCAAGGTCCCCCAGATATACCAGGCGCTCATTGCTCCTGCATCATCATCCATTCCATCGGCGAAGCCTTGGGGCGCCAGCGCGAAGCTGCTGCCATGATAAGGCGTCTTTCGCTTCCCCTCATTGGCATAATTATGGTCTACAGCGTCGGTGAGATACTGATGCACGATCTGTGCGCTACGTTGCGGATGGTCCAGCGCAGCATAGATCCAGGGCACATGGATGTCGGGCTGATTTGTCATATTGTACAGGCCGCGCGAGAAAAAACTGTCGAGTTCGCTTAACGCCCGCTCGCGTCCCAGCGTAGCGACTAGCCAGTCGAGATCAAACACCGGCGCCCAGCGATACTGCCACAATGTTCCCTGATACAGACCGCGCGCTCTGACCGTATCGGCATCGGGGCCCATCACCTCGAAAGTTCGCCGCCACATGTCGCGATATGATTGCGATTTTCTCGAAAAATCGGCCGCGATCGAGGAATGTCCCAGGTCGCGGGCCAACTCCGCGATCGCCCAATCGTCATAGGCCGCCTCAATCTGCTGATCCGGGGTTTCGCGCTGCAAAACCAGGCTCTCTCTCGCCATGGCGGCAAGCGCCGCCTCGGCATCGAATCTGGCAATGCCCCGCCGGCGGAAATCGAGCAAGGCGATGCCTGCATGTTCCGTGCGGACCGTAAGGAAAGGCTCCGTCTGCGTAGACCAGCGGCGCTTGCCCTCACTGTAAAGCGCGACCAATGACCGGGCTATATTTTGGGAACGCTGCGGATCGAGCAGGGCAAGGAGCGGAAGCTGTGTGCGATAATTGTCCCACAAAGCCCAACTAGCATAGCGCGTGGTGCCAGGGATTGACTGATGGATCTGGCCGTCGCTTCCGCGATGCCGACCATCGGGATCGTCGATTGCGACTGGCGTCTGCATCACCCGGAAAAGTGACGTGTAGAACAAGGCGCGCTGATTGCGCGGTCCATCGATATCGATGCGCGACAATTCATGCTGCCAGGCCTTACGCGTGCGCGCCAATATTGCGGAAAAAGGCCGGCGACCAAGCTCTGTATCGCGCACAATCGCAGCCGCCTTTGCATCGACCGTAGAAAGGCCGGTGCGCACCTCGACCCTTGTCCCGCGCTGCAGCCGTAATGAAATGAAAGCAGCAGCACCGGCAACGTCCGCGCGCGTGAGGCTCCGGCCATCGACCGTGATCTGGCTCGCGGAGTAGAGCGTATACGCCCCCGCATCGCAAACCGTGCCTGCCGTCATCGTCGCGAAAAGATCGCCGCTGCGCATCTCCATCCGGGCGGCTAGGCGACGCGTGTAAGCGTGAGCGGAATCGAAGCGAAGGACATACGCACCAGGCTGCGAGACCGTGAAGCGCAAAACGCCAGCGGCACGTGAAGCAGTCATATCTGCCTTTATGCCAGGCCCATAGGTGACGCGATAACGGCCAGCGCCTGCCCTTTCACTCGCCTTGTTCATGGTCATCAGCTGCGTCGCAGCTTCTGGTGTCAGGGAGACCAGCAGATCGCCTCCGCCACCGCTGCAACCAACTCCGACTGCCCGCGTGTGAGAAAAACCGCGCAATCGAATTGCAGCATAATCATAGCCCGCATGGTTCGCCGGCTCAGTATCTGGTCCTAACTGCACCATGCCGAACGGTACGACCGCCGCCGGCGAGAGCTGGCCAAAATCGCCTAAGGTACCAACAAATGGATCGACAAGATCGACTGCATGTTCGCGTGCCTGACTTGGCGATGCGAACATGATCATTGCGGCGACGATATGCCGTTTTCTTGCCATTCTATTTTTCATCTCTTGGTGGAAGCCGTTCTCTCTGATCGCATTCACGCTCCGTAGGATAGAACAATGCGAAACAGAGCCGGATTGTGAAAATCACAGCCTATTTTCAGAGGCTCTGCCCCATCATGTGCCATCGCGCGAAAATTGCTGCTCTTTGCGCCGCTCGGTCGCAAGCATCTCGATTTCACCGGCAAGGAGATGCCCGTCATTCGCTGTGAAACCGCTTTCCTCATCT
>Ga0070669_100001459_pt1 | contig 17121 bp, 4 predicted proteins | sample KBSS53metaG_FD_64680 | JGI IMG/M metagenome (GOLD analysis project Ga0070669, IMG submission 64680) | Switchgrass rhizosphere microbial communities from Kellogg Biological Station, Michigan, USA - KBS S5-3 metaG | ecosystem: Host-associated > Plants > Roots > Rhizosphere > Soil ... | reverse complement strand
GGCCGCACGCTCGTCCTGCATGCGGTCGGCAGCCCCTTGTTCGGCGAGGCCGAGCGGCTGAAGGCCCCGCACGTCGCCTATCGCGCGCACGGCGTCATCGTGCATCGACAGATTCCTGCCTATCTGCTGGCTGCCGATTGCTGCCTGTTGTCGACCTGGACCACCAGCAACGGCGGCGTGAAGGGATTTATTCCCAGCAAGTTGTGGGAATACCTACGGTCCGGACGGCCGATCGTGGCGACCGGTCCGAAGGACGAAGTGTGGACCATCGTCGAGGATGCCGGCGTCGGCCTGCAGCTCGAATTGGACGGCGGGCGCCGCGACCTTGCCGTCGCTCTGGCCGACGACCTGCTGGATCGGTTGCGAACCCGGAAGCCGCTCGCCGCCAGCGTGCAGCGGTATAGCTGGCAATCGCGCGCGCAGTCGCTCGAGGACCTGTTTGTCCGGACGGTCGACGGGCCCCGAACGGCCCCCTGTTGAGGAGAAGCCTTCTTTGACCGAACGACATTTCATCCTCATCGTCCAGCGCTCGTCGTATCCGCAGATGGGCGCCCTGTATCTCACGAACGCGCTGCTGCCGCACGGCATCACCACGCACGTGATTCCCAGCGACGCGACGACCGACGAGCTCGACGCGCTGATTTCGCGGTACGACCCGGTGGCGGTCGGCTGCTCGGTCATGACCGCGCCCGAGATCGTCGATTTCATGCGGCATTCCGTTCACGTGCAGGTCACCTACAACGCCGGCGTCAAGCGGATTCCGGTGATCTGGGGCGGCATGCATCCGACGATCGTGTGGCAGCAGACGATCAAGGAGCCGTACATCGACGTGGTCGTGTCCGGCGAGGCGGAGATTACGCTGCCGCGGATTCTGAACCGGATCATCGACCGCAACGAGCTGCCCCTCGAGCGGCCGGTCCGCGTGGAGACACCGCCGCAGCTTGACGACTACCGGCCGCAATGGGAATCCCTCGACCTGCAGAAATACGTCTTTCCCGAGTCGCATTCGGTCCATTCGCAGGTCGACTTCAAGAAACAGAACATCTTTTACTACCTGCTGACCAGCCGCGGCTGCACCTACAAATGCAACTTCTGCTGGGAGGTCGCGCGGACGGCCGCCCTGAAAGACGAAATGGCGCGCGATGGCGTGGCCGTCGATCTCACCTGGCGGGCCCACAGCGAAGCGTGGGTCGACGAGCAGCTCACGTATCTGGAGCGGCGGCTGGCCGAAAACGGCGCCGTGATGGACGGCGTCGGCTTGTGGGACGACATGATTTTCGGCAGGGAGAAAGAAGCGCACATTCAGCGCGCCAAACGCATCTTCAGCGGCATGCGCGAGCGCAACTACGGCTATCTGCTGGAAGCCCGTGCCAGCCAGTTGATGGGCAAGAGCCAGCGGTGGAACGACGCCGGGGTCATGCGCGAGGCGGATCTCTACCAGTTCCTCAAAGACACCGGCTGCATGCAGGTGTTCGTCGGGACGGAGTCGGCCAATCAGCAGACGCTGAACTTGATTCAGAAAGGCACCAAGGCGATCGACTACGGCCGTCTCGTCGAGATCTCGCGCGACATCGGCCTGCCGCTCCGCTTCTCGCTGATCGTCGGGTTCCCCGACGAATCGGATCGATCGGTGAACGAGACGCTGGATCTGATCGAGCGGCTGCAGGGCGAACCGTTCGTGTCCGTCAGCGGCCCGAAGATGTTCACGCCGTATCCGGGAACGCCTCAGTACGACGCCGCTGTCAGGGCCGGGCTGAAGGTGCCGACCGACACCCTCGGCTGGGCGCAGATGACGCGCTACGCCGACTACCGCGCGCTCTATCCGTGGCTGGAAAAGAACTACACGCCGAGCACCCTGGCGCGGATCGACTCGGCGTGGGAGCACGTGCCGGAGGAGAAGAAAACGCGGCCGAAGGAAGACGTCATTCTCGACTTCGTCCGGCAGCACTGACGACCGATGGCTTCGATTGAGCAGGTCCTGCGAGCGGTGTATGACCGGGTGCCTGGCGACATGCAGCCGGCGCTCCGGCGTTCGTACCGGTGGGCTCGCATCAGGGCCGACGCCGTGCGCGCCGGCGCCGGCATCAGTCCCTGCGACCGCGTGTTGTTCCAGGACTTCGAGGTCGCTCACCTCGAGCCGCAGGAAATCCTCGGTCCCGCGCCGCACGAACTGCTGATCGAGACCCACTTCAGCGCCATCAGCCCGGGCACCGAAACGTCGATCCTGTGCGGTTCGCCCGGCACGCCGCGGCGTTTTCCGTATGCGCCGGGCTACTCGGGCGCAGGTGTGGTCGCGCAAGTCGGCCGGTCGGTCAAAGGGTTCGAGCCTGGCGATCGGGTGGCGGGCGGCCTGCATCACGCGAGCCGCGATTCGGTCCCGGCTCATGTCCTGGTCAAGGTGCCGCCGGAGGTGTCCCTGCAGCACGCCAGCTTCATCATGCTCGGCGTGATCGCCCAGCAAGGCATTCGCAAGGCGGCGATTCAGCCGGGCGAGCGCGTCGCGATCGTCGGGCAGGGACTCATCGGCCAGCTGTCACGGCGTCTGGCAGCGGTGACCGGTCCGTCGCGGATCACCGCGGTCGGCGCGGGCCGCGCCCGCGAAGCGCTGGCGGTGTCGGATGGCGACGGCTTCGTCGTGGCGTCGGATCGGCGGGCGCTCGACGGCATCGAGGCCGACGTCGTGATCGAGGCGGCCGGCACGCCCGACTCGATCGCCACCGCATTCCAGTGCGCCGCCCGTGGCGCGCGCGTGGTCATCGTCGGCAGCGGACGGACACTGGACCGGAGCGCGAACTGGGTCGGCGCGCTGCAGGACAAGGACCTCAGGGTGATCGGGGCGCACCTGACGGCGTTGGCCGATCGCGAGGCCAGCGTCACGCGCTGGAGCTATCAGCAGGAAGCCACGCTGTTCCTCGAGCTCATTCGACGAGGCCGGCTGCGCATGGACGATCTCGTGACCTGGCGAGTCGAGCCGCACGACTGCAATGCCGTGTACGAGCACCTGGCGTCAGGACATTCGAAACACCTCGGCATCGTGTTTCAGTGGCGTCCGGACGAGGCCGTCCGGCCGCCGGTTGCGGTGCCGGTGGAGAGCCGCCGCGGCGCCGTCACGAAGGCCAAGACGCTCGTCGATCCCATCCGGCTCGGCATCGTCGGACTGGGAAGCATCGGCGTGCAGCACGCCCGCGAAGCGGCGCGGGCCTCGCGCATCGACGTCGTCGCGGTGTTCGACACGAACCAGAAAGTGTCGCGCGATCTCGGGGCGTCGCTGGCGGCGACGTCCTATCCGTCCTACGAGGCGTTGCTCGACCGTCCGGACATCGACGCGGTGCTGTTGTCGGTGCCCAACTATCTGCATCGAGACCTCGCGCTGCAGGCGGCCGCTCGCGGCAAACACGTCCTGCTCGAGAAGCCGCTGGCGATCACGATGCAGGAAGCCAGCGACATCGTCAGCGGTTGCCAGCGTCACGGCGTCGCGTTGAGTGTCAATTTCAGCTTCCGGCATCTGGCGCGCGTCCGCCTGGCGAAGCGGCTGATCGACGACGGGGCGCTCGGCGACATCACCGGGATTCAGTCGCTCGTCTATTCGTTTCGCGAGCGTGGGTACTGGCATGGCGCGCGCAGTGCGTCCGCCGACGACTGGCGGACATCGAAACAGAAAGCCGGCGCCGGGTTCTTCTTCATGAACCTGTGCCACGTCATCGACTACCTCTACTACATGACCGGTCTCCGGGCGAGCCGCGTCTATTGCGAACACGGCACGCTCGGATCGCCGACGGAAGTCGACGACAGCGTCAGCATCAGCTGCCGGTTCGACAACGGCAGCATCGGTTCGATCGCCGGCAGCTGCATTCGCCGCGGATCGAACCAGGCCGAGGATCGCGTCTGGGGATCGCACGGCACGCTGACCATCGACGACCAGGCCATCCGCGTCCACTCGACGCGGGTCGTCGACGGCAGACGCCCCGGCAAGACCCACAAGATTTCAATCGCGCCCAAGGCGGGCTGGATTGAAGAGTGGCTGAATGAGTTCGCGGGCGCGGTGCGCGAAGGGCGCCCGCCGGCGATTACGGGCCGCGACGGCTGGGAGAACCTGGCGTTCATCACCACCGCGCTGCGTTCCATGGAGGAGCGACGATCGCTCGACGTCCCGGGCTACCCCGCGGACCTCGCATAGCGTGATCGTCGACACTGCAGATGCGCGTACGCGCTGAAGCCTATTCGAACCACGCGGCGCCGCCGACTGGATTTGCGCCGTTCGTCGTCGGCCGCCTCGTCGACGCACGCGACGGCGGGCTCTGGTCGAAGGGCGATCGTGTGCTGGTCAGCGTCTCCGACCCGAAGGCCGAGGAGGTCGAAGCGTCGTCGTCCGCGTGCGTACGCGTGCCGGACGGGCTCGATCCTGCCGACGCTCTGCTGATTCCGTCGACGGCGCAGGCGCTCCGAGTCTGGCGCCTGCTTCGTCTTGAAATCGGCGAGGCCGCGGTCTACACGGACGGCATCCGGCTGGCCGGCTTCGTCGGCTTCGTCGCGATCTGGCGCGGCGGTCTGCCGGTGATCCGCCTGACGACCGGCGGGCCGATTCCTGACGTCGAAACCGTCAGCATTGCGGACGCTGCGTCCGCCGTGGAGCGCGTACGGTCGCTGACCGCGAATGCGCCCGGGCTGGCCGCCGTCGATCTCTCCGGCAGCGGCGACGTGATTGCGATGCTGCTGGAAGCGCTGCCGCGATGGGGCAGACTGATGCTCGCGGCGCCCTGTCCCGAGCCGTTCACCACGGCGTTCTACACGGACATCCATCGCAAGGGCGTCGTCGTCTGCTCCGCCGGCGATCTGGATTCCATCTTTGCCGAACCGTTGCAGTGGCAGGCCGACATCCGTAACGCCTGCCGCCTGCTGTTGGATGCGAAGCGTGCCGCGATTCTCAGGGACTGTTTGGGACGGGAGCCCGATGCCTGCCGCCAACGATCCTGAGGTTCGAGGCAAAGCGCGACCGGTGCCCGACAGACGCCGTGTCGAGCAGAGTCTGCTGACGCACCCGGCGATCGCCGATTGCGCGGTGCTCGAGCGAACGCGCCTCGACGGTCAGGTGGAGCAGCTGGCCTACATCGTGCCGGCATCGACGGTCGCTGTCGACGAACTGCTCGCGCACCTCGAGCGCACCGGTGCTCCACGTCCCGCGCAGTTCGTGTCAGTCTCGTCGATTCCACTGACGCGCGAGGGTCGCGTCGATGCGCTGTGCCTGTCGCGTCTGCCCATTGTCGATGCGCAGCTCATCGACGCGTGGGAGACGGCCGCCAGGTCCGTCAACGGGATCGAGCACGCCGCCGTTCTCGTCGACGGCGGTGCGAGACGCCTGCTTCCACTGCATCTGTCGGACGTGCTGCCCGAGTGGGCGCTGCAGTCGTCCTCGCCGCTGCGAGCCGACGATGCGACGCCACCGATCGCGCGGACTCATGATGTCGCGGATTCCGAAAGACCCGCGATCGTCGATGGCGATCCCCTGATAACGGACGATTGGCCGATTTCTCTAGGGGCGGCGCTGGACAGGGCGGCGGCGACATCGCCAAACGGGATCACGTATCTGGAGGCCGACGGCTCGTCGCACTTCGAGTCGTACACGACGCTGCTGGCCAGAGCCCTGCGCATCCTTGGCGGCCTGCAAGCGGCTGGCGTGGCGCCGTCCGATCGAGTCGTTCTGCAGCTCGAACGCCATCAGGACTTCATCGAAACGTTCTGGGCCTGCGTGCTGGGCGGCTTTATCCCCGTGCCGCTGGCGGTGCCGTCCGGCTACGACCGATTGAGTCCGCCGCTGCAGACGCTCCAGAGCGCATGGCGCGTTCTCGGAACGCCTCATATCGTGGCCGTCCGGAGCGCGGTCGCCGAGATCGTCGCAGCCGCCAGGCGTTTCGAACTGGACGGCGCGCGCGTGCACGCGGTCGAAGATCTGTATGGCGAATCGACCGGCCACCGCCGACAGAGCGAACCCGACGATCTGGCGCTGTTGATGTTGACGTCGGGCAGCACCGGCACGCCCAAAGCGGTGATGCTGACGCACCGCAACGTGTTGAGCCGCAGCGCCGGTTCGCGGCAGCTCAATGGCTTTTCCGATCGAGACGTGACGCTGAACTGGATGCCGCTCGATCACGTGGCGGGCCTCATCTACTTTCACCTCAGGGACGTGTGCCTCGGCTGCCGGCAAGTTCACGTGCCGACGGCGAGCATCCTGCAGCATCCGCTCAAGTGGATCGACTATCTCGACGAGTACCGGGCGACCGTCACGTTCGCGCCGAACTTCGCGTTTGCACTGGTCAACGATCGCGCGCACGAGCTCTCGGATCGATCGTGGGATCTGTCGTGCGTTCGATTCGTGCTGAACGGCGCCGAAGCGATCGTCGCCAGGACCGCCAGGCGATTCCTCACGCTGCTTGGACCGTTTGGTCTGAGCGCCGGTGCGATGCATCCCGCCTGGGGAATGTCCGAGACGTCGTCTGGCGTGATCTACGGCGACCGCTTTTCTCTCGAGAGCAGTTCGGACGAGGACCGGTTCGTCGAAGTGGGCCGGCCGATTCCCGGCCTTTCAATCCGGATCGTCGACGCCGACGATCGTGTGGTGGGCGAGCGCGCCGTCGGCTGCCTGCAGGTGCGGGGCCCGGTCGTGACGCAGGGCTATTTCGGGAGCCCCGATCTGACGCGCGAGTCGTTCGCCGGCGACGGCTGGTTCAAGACCGGGGACCTCGGAATCATTCGTGACGGGCGACTGACGATCACGGGACGCGAAAAAGACGTCGTCATCATCAACAGCGTCAACTACTACTGCCACGCGATTGAATCGGTCGTCGAGGACATCGACGGCGTGGAGACGTCGTTGACGGCGGCGTGCGCGGTCAGGCCGCCTGGCACGAATACCGATCGCCTCGCGATCTTCTTTCACGCCTCCGATCCGCAGCTGGTTCCGGATCTCCTGGCGCGGGTTCGCTCGGAAGTCGTGGCCAGGATCGGCATCGCCCCGGACTATCTGGTGCCGGTCGATGCCGCGGCGATTCCGAAGACGTCCCTCGGCAAGATCCAGCGATCGGAATTGGGTCGCCGTCTGCTCGAGGGCGAGTTCGACGGGATCCTGAAGCAGGTCGACCGGCTCGCGGCGAACGCCAACACCATCCCCGACTGGTTCTTCCGGAAGGCGTGGCGGCGCAAGCAGGCGGTGCTGGATCACTCGCTGTTGCGCGAAGGATCGGTGGCCGTCGTCTTCATGGACACGGTGGGTCTCGGTGCGGAGGTTCTGAAACGCCTCGAGGCGCGCGGCGTTCGCTGTATCGGCGTTCACGCCGCCGACACGTTCGCCGCAGACCAGGACGACTATCGCATCGATCCGCGCATCGAATCCGACTACGACCGGCTGATGGCCGCGCTATCGGCTGCGGGCGCCGTGCCGAACCACATCGTCCATCTCTGGGGTTACGGGCCTTATGCCGGCGAAGTGGTTGGGGAAGCCATTGAAGCCGCGCAATTCACCGGAGCGCTGAGCGCACTGTGGTTGGCGAGAGCGCTCTCGCGCTCTCGTCAGGCTGCGCAGACCTGGATGACGTTTGTCGGAAGCCATTCGCAGTCGGTGTATTCGCACGAGAAAGTGGCCTACGAAAGAAGTCCCGTGCAGGGCCTGCTCAAATCGATGGCCCAGGAACTCCCGTGGCTTCGATGCCGTCACGTGGACGTGCCTGCGAACGAGTCCTGCTGCGATTCGCCCGTCGTCGACGCACTGGTCGGCGAACTGATGACACCGCAGCTCGATCGGGAGGTCGCCTATCGCGATGGTCAGCGTTTCGTGGCGGGCCTCGAGCATGTCGCGTTCCAACCCCAGGCGGAAGGCACGCTGCCCTTCGAGCAGGGCGGAACCTACCTGCTGACTGGCGGTATCGGTGGAATCGGCGAGCAGGTGGCCTCCATGCTCGTCGATCGCTTCGACGCCAACCTGCTCCTCGTCGGGAGAGGCGTGCTCGACGAGCGGGGCGAAGCGATCCTCGACAGGCTCCGTCAGCGCGGTCGTTCGATCGCGTACGCGTCCGTCGATGTCTGCGACGAGAGCCGGCTGACTGCGGTGGTCAACGAATACACGGCCCGCGCCGGGCGGTCGATTGACGGTGTCGTTCATCTCGCAGGGATCTACTACGAAAGCGTCGCGGTCGACGACGCGGCCGATCGATTCCTGGCGATGCTGCGGCCCAAGTCGATCGGCACATCCGTCCTGCATCGGCTGCTGGCGGCGCAGGGCGGCGGCTTCCTGATCGCCTCCTCGTCGATCGCCGGCTTTTTCGGCGGCGCCAGCATCGGCGCCTACGCCGCCGCGAACAGCTTTCAGGAGGCCTTCGCCGCGCACGCGCGCGACGAGGCGTCCGTCACGCACTACTGCTTCAGCTGGAGTAACTGGAACGACGTGGGCCAGAGCCGTCAGTACCAGCTGAAAGATGCGCCTCGCGTCCGAGGCTACCAGACGATCGCCTCCAGCCAGGGGCTGCAGTCGCTGCTCATCGGGCTGAGGTTCAGCGAACGCCACCTTCTCGTCGGTCTCGACGCCCGGCATCGCCATATACGACGGAGCCTCGTCGACGAGCCGGACCTCCTGGACAAACCAGTTGTGTATTACACCGCGTCGAACGGGTGTCGGCCCGAATCGTCGTTGCGCGCGGTGGAGATTCGCGATCGTTTCGGAGCCTCCTCGAGCGCCGAGGCGGTGCGCATCCTTCGGATGCCGCTCACCGACACCGGAGCGATTGACAAGGAGCAGCTGGCGCGCGTCGGCCGGGGCCGAGACGCCGACTCGGCGTCCGTTACGCCGCAAACGGACATGGAGCGGCGCCTGGCCGAGAGCTGGAAACAGGTGCTCGGCGTTCCGCTCGTCAGTCGAGACGACAACTTTTTCGAGCTCGGCGGCGATTCGCTGCTGGCGGCGCGACTCGTCGCTCACCTGCGTGACGCAGGGCTCGGGGAGATCTCGCTGCGCTCGCTCTTTGATACGCCGACGCTGAGCGATCTGGCCAGGTTGTTGGAAGAGGCGGCGCCGGCGGCGCTCTCCGCGGCCGATCAGCGCATGTGCGTCGCCGAGACCCGTCCGCTCGCCCCCGGCCAGCGCGCGTTGTGGATCCTCCACCAGATGGCGCCCTCGAGCGGTGCCTACAACATCGCGTTCACCGCGCGGGCGACCGCGCCAATCGACGTGCCGGCGCTTCGGCGCGCGTTTCAGGGACTCGTCGATCGGCACGAGTCGCTGCGCACGATCTTCGCGGACGATCGAGGCGATCCCGTGCAGCGCGTCCAGGCGGCCGTGCAGGTCCCGTTCGACGTCGAGGACGCGTCGGGGTGGCGGCAGGAGCGTCTGTGCGATCAGATCGCCCAGGAGATCAAACGGCCGTTCGACCTGGCGGTCGGCCCTCTCGTGCGGGTGCGGCTCTACGCGGGAGCGGTAGGTGGAGCGTGTCTCGCCGTCACCTTTCACCACATCGTCATGGACGGCTGGTCGCTGTGGATCTGTCTTTCGGATTTGCGCGAGCTGTATCGCGCGGCCGTCCTTGACGACCGGCCGGCGCTCCCGCCGGTTGGCCCCGGCCTCGCGGACTTTCAACGCTGGCAGGCGGAGATGCCGGCCACTCCCGGGGGCGCTCGACACCGCGAGTTCTGGAGGCATCATCTCGGCGACACCGTTCCCGTTCTGAATCTGCCGACCGATCGTCCCCGGCCTCCCGTGCCCGCGTACCGCGGTGCGTCGGAGCGATTCCAGGTCAGCGTCGAGACGACCGGCCGCTTGAAACGGCTTGCCCGCGACGGGCGGGCCACGCCGCAGATGACGATGGTCGCGCTCCTTCAGATCCTGCTTCAGAGGTATACGGGTCAGGAGGATCTGACGATCGGATACCTGTCTTCGGGCCGCTCGCGAGCGGAGCGCGAACCGTTTGTCGGGTATCTGGCGAACCTGCTGCCTTTGCGGTTGTATGTCCCGTCGGCTTCGACGTTCCGCGACGCGTTGAAGCGAACGCGCGATCGGCTGCTCGATGCGCTCGAGCATCAGGACTATCCGTTTCTCCTGCTCGTCGATCAGCTGGCGGCCGATCGTGACGTCAGCCGCTCGCCGTTGTTCCAGGTGCTGTTCGTGTACGAGAAGCCGCAGCTGCTCGAGTCGGAGAACGTCGCGTCGTTCGTCGCCGGCATTCCCGGCGCGCGCATGACGCTTGGCGCGCTGGAGCTCGAAAGCCTGCCGTTTCCGATCCAGCAGGAAGGTCAATTCGACCTGACGCTGATGGCCGTCGAGGCCGGCGGACAGATGTGTTTCACGCTCGACTACAACACCGACCTCTTCGACCCGTCGACCATCCGCCGCATGGGCCACCACCTGTTGACGCTCGCCGACGCCGTGGCGGCGGATGCGGATCGTTCGGTCGCCTCGCTGCCGATGGTGACAGACGACGAGCGCCGGCAACTGCGCTCGTGGAATGGCGTGCGCGCCGAGCATGGCGAAGGCGGCATCCACGAGCTGATCGAACGGCAGGCCGCCCAGCATCCCGAGGCGGTCGCCGTTGTTGCCGGCGCTTCGCGGATCACGTACGCGGAGCTCAACGCGCGGGCGAATCAGCTCGCGCGGTATCTTCGCGAGCTGGGCGTTACGGCCAATACGCCGGTGGGGATCTTCGTCGAACGCTCCTCGCCCGACCTGGTCATCGGCGTGCTGGGAATTCTCAAGGCCGGCGGCGCCTTCCTGCCGCTCGATCAAGCCCAGCCCGCGGAACGCCTGAAGTTCATGTTCCTCGATTCGGGAGCACCGTTGCTGCTGACGCAGGCGGCGCTCCTCGAACGTTGGCCGTCTTGCGGCGGCCGCGTCGTCGTGCTCGATCGCGACGCCTCTGCAATCGACGCACTCGACACCGGCAACCTCGGTGTGACCGCGACGGCTGGCGATCTCGCGTACATCATCTACACGTCGGGGTCCACCGGCCATCCGAAAGGCGTCCTGCTCGAGCACCGAGGGCTGTGGAACGTGGCGCTCGAGCAGCAGCGCCTGTTCCGGCCCGGACCCGGCTCGCGCGTCCTGCAGTTCGCGTCGCTCAGTTTCGACGCCGCCGTCTTCGATCTGGTCATGGCCCTGGGTTCGGGAGCATCGCTGCACCTGGCGTCGCGGGATGCGATTCTTCCCGGTTTGCCGCTTCTGGAAACTCTGAAGTCGGAAGCGATCAACATCCTGACGATTCCGCCGTCGGCCCTCTCCAACCTGCCGCTCGATCCGTTGCCGGCGTTGAGAGTGCTGCTCGTGGCCGGCGAGGCCTGTCCGCCGGAGCTCGTCGCCAGGTGGGCGAAGGGACGGCGCTTCTTCAATCTCTATGGCCCGACGGAAGCGACGATCTGGGCCACCTTTGCCGAGTGCATCGACGGCGACGAGCGGCCGCCGATTGGCAGACCGATCGCCAACACCCAGGCGCACGTGCTCGATGCGCATCTCAACGAGATGCCGATCGGTGTGCCGGGGGAGCTCTATCTTGCAGGCCCCGGTCTCGCGCGCGGATACCTCAACCAGCCTCAGCTGACCGAGCGGAGCTTCATTCAGGATCCCAAGCAACGGGAATCTGGCGGCCGTCTCTATCGGACCGGCGATCTCGTGCGTCGAGACGAGGACGGTCTGCTCCACTACCTCGGACGCGCGGACGCGCAGGTGAAGCTCCGCGGGTTCCGCATCGAGCTGGGAGAAATCGAGGCAGCGCTCGGCCGGCATCGCGACGTGAATCAGGCCGTCGTGCTGGTGCGCGAAGACACCCCGGGCGACCGCCGGTTGGTCGCCTATGTCGCACTGCACCAGCCCCATCCGCCGTCGACGACAACCGCCGCGCTCAAGAGCTACCTGCAGGCGTATCTCCCGGACTACATGGTGCCGTCGGCGATGGTGGTCGTGGACGCGTTTCCAGTGACCGCGAGCGGCAAGATCGACCGCCTGGCGCTGCCGGCACCCGCGGCGTCGCGGCAGCTCGAGGACAGATTCGAGCCGCCCACCGGTGAGATGGAAGAGCGCATCGCGCGAGTCTGGCGCGAGCTCCTGAACGTCGACCCAATCGGCGCCGACGACAACTTCTTCGACATCGGCGGCAACTCACTGCTGGTGGCGCGGGCGCATGCACGGCTCAACGAGTGGGCGCCGTCGCCGCTGTCGATTGTCGACATGTTTCAGTACCCGACGATTCGCGCGCTGGCCAGGCAGATCGCGCGCGTGCCGCGGCCCGTCAACCCGATCGGCGCGAACCCAGTGGACGCCGTCGCGTCCGGACCCTCGCGCCTGCTCGACCTCGCCCGGCGACGCGCGGGGCGAGCGTGAATACGTCGTTGAATGAGACGGGGATGACCGCACCACACGAGTCGACGGGCCTGGAGATCGCGGTCATCGGCATGGCCGGGCGATTTCCGAACGCGCCGAGCGTTGACGCGCTGTGGCAGAAACTGCAGGCCGGCGCCGAATGCATCTCGCGGTTCTCGGACGAAGAGATGGCGGCCGCGCGCATCGCGCCTGCTCTCAGAAGCGATCCGAACTACGTCAACGCGGGCGGAGTGCTCGACGGCGCCGAGTCGTTCGACGCGGCGTTTTTCGGCTACAGCCCGCGGGAGGCGACACTCCTCGATCCGCAGCACCGCGTTCTGCTCGAGACGGCATGGACCGCCCTCGAACATGCGGGATACGCACCCGGCACCGTCGACGGCCCGGTCGGTGTGTACGGCGGTGTGGGTGCGAACGACTACTTCCTGAAGCACGTCCACGCCGCCGATTCGCCGGCGCCGAGAGAGGTCATCCAGCTCGCGAACGAGAAGGACTTCCTGGCCACCCGGATTTCCTACAAGTTGAACCTGAAAGGGCCCAGCCTCGTCGTGCAGACGGCGTGTTCCACGTCGCTCGTCGCCATTCACCTCGCATGTCAAGGGCTGATCGCCGGCGAATGCGACCTGGCGCTCGCGGGGGGTGTGACCATCCGGCTGCCGCAGCAGGGCGGCTACCTGTTTCAGGAAGCCGGCATCCTGTCGCCGGATGGGCACTGCCGCGCGTTTTCAGCGCGGGCACAAGGCTGTCTCCCGGGCAATGGCGGCGCGATGGTCGTGCTCAAGCGGCTGGCCGACGCTGTCGCCGATGGCGATTGCATCCAGGCGGTCATCAAAGGATCCGCGATCAACAACGACGGTGCGTTCAAGGTCGGGTACACGGCGCCAGGAGTCGAGGGGCAGACGCGGGTGATCCGGTCGGCGCTGCGAGCCGCCGGCGTCTCGGCTGACACGATCGGTTATCTCGAGGCGCACGGCACGGGCACGGTGCTGGGCGACCCGATCGAAATCCAGGCGGCGACGCAGGCGTACCGGGAGGACACCGACAAGAAGCAGTACTGCGCCATCGGATCGATCAAGGCGAACCTGGGGCATCTCGACGCCGGCGCCGGCGTGGCCGGATTCATCAAGGCGGTGCTCGCGCTGAAACACGGCACGCTGCCGCCGGCCATTCATGGCGATCCACCCAATCCGGCGATCGACTTCCCGAACAGTCCGTTTTTCGTGAACGGCACGCTTCGCCCCTGGGCCCGAACGTCCGGCCCTCGCCGTGCCGCGGTGAGTTCGTTCGGCATCGGCGGCACCAACGCTCACGTCGTTCTCGAAGAGCCGCCCGACGCGCCGGCGGCAAGCGACATGCCCAGGGCGGCCGAACTGCTGATCCTTTCGGCCAGGAGCGAGCGCGCCCTCGACGAGTCGGCCGTGAACCTGGCGGCCCGCCTCCGTGCGCAGCCCGCCCTGAGCCTCGCCGACGTCGCCTTGACGTTGCGCTGCGGCCGTTCGTCGATGCCGCATCGACGCGCCGTCGTCTGCCGCGACGTCGAGGAAGCGGCTGCGGCGCTCGAGAAGTCATCCGGCAGGCGAAGCCGATCGGAGGGCTCGACAGCCGCGCGTCTGGTCTTCATGTTTCCCGGTCAGGGCTCGCAGTATCCGGCAATGGGCCGCGAGTTGTATGCGACGCAACCGGTATTCCGGCGTCATGTCGACGCCGCGGCAGAGATTCTGAGGCCGGCGCTCGGTTTCGATCTCCGACAGATCGTCTCGGGTGGCGTCAGCGACGAAGCGCACGCGCGGCTGCGGGACACGCGGATCGCACAGCCGGCGATTTTCACGGTGTCATACGCGCTCGCGCAGCTCGTCATGAGTTGGGGCCTGCAGCCGGCGGCGATGATCGGACACAGCATCGGCGAGTACGTGGCCGCCTGCCTGTCAGGCGTGTTCTCGTTCGAGGATGCGCTTCGGCTCGTCCAGGCGCGCGGCCAGCTGATGGGGGCCGTTCCCGCTGGCTCCATGATGGCGGTCGCCCTTTCGGCTGACGCGCTCGAGCCCCTTCTGCCGCCGACCCTCGCGCTCGCGGCGATCAACGCGCCGACCTTGTCGGTCGTGTCTGGCCCGACAGGCGCCGCGGACGCGTTCGCGCTCGAGCTCCGGGAGCGCGGCATCGATGTACGGCCGCTTCAGACGTCTCACGCGTTCCACTCGCCGGCGATGGAGCCGATTCTCGAAGACTTCACCGCACGAGTCCGGATGGTCCAGCGCCGCGAGCCGGCGATTCCGTTCGTGTCGAACCTGACCGGCGCCTGGATTTCGCCGGCCGAGGCAATCGATCCGATCTATTGGGCCCGCCACCTGCGCCAGACAGTCCGCTTCTCGGAAGGGCTGCAGAAGGTTCTCGAGATGCGCGGCTCGATTCTCCTCGAGCTCGGACCCGGGCAGACGTTGACGACACTGGCCAGGCGGCATGTCCGCGACGGGCAGGCGGTTCCTGTCGCATTTCCCACGACAAGGCGGGCGGACGATCCGTCCGCCGACAGCACGATTCTCGACACGCTGGGCGGTTTGTGGACCGGCGGCCTCGACATCGACTGGCGGCGCGTGCAGACGAACCCTCACGCCCGGCGCGTGCCGTTGCCGACGTATCCGTTCCAGCGCGAGCGGTTCTGGCTCGAACCGTCAACCGGCACTTCACGGCCAGAGAACAGCAGGCGCAGCGATCTGGCCGACTGGTTCTCGGTTCAGTCCTGGGAGCGTCTGCCGGAGCGCGGCGGGACGGCCGGCGTTGATGCGCGCACCTCGAACGACGCGCCAGGCCAGCGGACGCTGTGGATCGTGTTTGCCGACGCCTTCGGACTCGGCGATCGGCTCGGGGCGCGGCTTCGCGCGGCGGGCGGCGATGTGGTGACCGTGACCACGGCGCCCGAGTACGCCCGGCGTTCCGATCGCGTGTTCGAGCTGTCGCCCGGCGTGACGGACCACTATCAACGCCTGTGCGAGGCGCTGGGAACGTTCGGCCGCGAGCACCTGAGAGTCGTCCACTGCTGGACCACCGAGCCAGACGATGCGGTCCGCCGTGGCCGGCCGCATCTCGAGGACTATCAGGACCGCGGTTTCTACAGTCTGTTGTTCCTGGCGCAGGCCCTTGGCGCTCAGCGCTGGCTCAACTCGTGCCGAATCACTGCCGTCAGCAGCCACGTCCACGAGGTGATCGGCACGGAGATGCTCTGCCCGGCGAAGGCGACCATCGCCGGGCCGCTGAAAGTCATTCCGCTCGAGTACGACCGCTTCGGCTGCGCCCTGGTTGATGTCGTCCTTCCCGCTCGAGAAACGGCGTCGATCCAGGCGCTCACCGATCTGGTGATCGACGCGCTCGACCGTCCAGACGACGCGATCGCGGTTCGCGGCCGCCACCTGTGGCGTCCGAAGATCGTGCCTCTGCGGCTTGACCGCGGCGAAACGGTGCCGCTGCTGAAGGATCGCGGTGTCTATCTCATCACCGGTGGTACCGGCGGGATCGGGCTCGCGCTCGCCGAGCACCTGCACAAGACGGTCAAGGCGAGGCTCGTGCTCGTCGGCCGCGAGGCGCCGCCGCCGAGAGCCGAGTGGCATCGATGGCTCACACCCGACCGTGTCGAAGCGGCCGACGCGATTGACCACCTCTCGCGGATGGAGTCCGGCATCGTCGAGCGCGTCCCGCTCGCACCGATGTCCGCGATCGATGGCCTGGACCGGACGCTGGATCGATTGTGCACGGGATACGTGCTGGCCTTCCTGGCCCACTGCGGCGTCGACGCGAGCGAGCCGGGTGTGGTCGATTGGCGGACACTCGTCGCGACGTGCCAGGTTCTTCCAAGGTTCGAGCGCCTCTTCGCGAGGATGCTGAAGGTGCTGGAGGCGGAGGGTTTCGCAACCATCGACGGTGCGCGTGTCCGCTTCACGCGCGTCGGCCCGCGCCTTCCGCTCGCCGAAGAACGTGAGCTGGCCATGGCGCGCTTTCCGCAGATGGCGCCGCTATTCGAGCTGCTCGACCATTGCGCCGCTCACTTTCACCTCGCGCTGTCTGGCGAGATTCCGGCAATCGGCCTTCTCTTCGGCGAGGACCACATCGGGCGGTTCAAGCAGGCCGTCGAAACGATCCGCGACCATTCATACGTCCCGCTCTGTCAGGAATTCGTGCGCGAGCTGCTCGCCCACGTCGCCGAGCGACCGCGCGGCGGTCCGCTGCGCGTTCTGGAGGTCGGCGGTGGCGAGGGGCTGCTGACACAAGCGCTGCTGCCGTCGTTCGAGGGACGGCCGGTCGAGTACACGTTCACGGACATCGGGCGCTCGTTCGTCGTCAACGCCGAGCGTCTGGCGGCGCAGCGCGGTCAGAACTTCATGCGGTTCGGCGTCCTCGATATCTCGCGGCCGCCGGTGGAACAAGGCTTCGCGCCCGGAAGCTTCGACGTGATTGTCGCGTTCAACGTGATGCACGCGACCAGGAGTGTGGCCGCAAGTCTGGCGCACGTCCGGGAGCTGCTCGCGCCGGGCGGAGTGCTCGTCCTGCAGGAAAGCGTGCGGCCGGCCGCCTGGGTGGATCTCATTTGGGGTCTGACCGATGGCTGGTGGGCGTTCGAGGACGAGCCGCTGCGGACCGTGTCGCCGCTGATCGATCTCGACGCGTGGGGCGACGCGTTCAAGGACGCAGGCTTCGAGCTCGTCACGTCGTACCCGCAGTCGCCCGGCAGCAGAATCGCCGCCGACACCGGCGTCGTGGTCGCCAGAAAGCCGCTCGCTAGCCAG
>Ga0070669_100001458_pt1 | contig 17129 bp, 17 predicted proteins | sample KBSS53metaG_FD_64680 | JGI IMG/M metagenome (GOLD analysis project Ga0070669, IMG submission 64680) | Switchgrass rhizosphere microbial communities from Kellogg Biological Station, Michigan, USA - KBS S5-3 metaG | ecosystem: Host-associated > Plants > Roots > Rhizosphere > Soil ... | reverse complement strand
GATCGATCCGCCCTGGATCTCGGTCGCGACCACGAGGTACGCACCGTCGTCCGTCACCGCGATGTCACCGAGCGTCCTCGCGTTGTCGACCTTCACCGAGTCGAGCAGCGCCGGCGTGTTCCCCGCCACGTCCCAGATGTAGAAGACGCTGCCGGCCGTCGAGGCATTCCCCCAGGTGGACGTGTAGGCCAGGGTGCCGCGCACCGCGATCTCGGCGGTCGTTCGCGCCGGCTTGAAGTTGCCGCAACCGAGCACCGTCATCGCGTTGGCCACCGTTGCGCCGGCGGCCGCGGGACAGTTGTTGGTGGCGGGCTCCGTCGGGCCGTCGTCGCCGGAGCACGCCACTCCGAACGCGAGCGCGAACAGCGCGCCGAGCGCCCCGCCGGATCGGATGAGCGGCTGCGCCATCCGGGAGAACAGTCGAGAAGAGTGGGTCGTCACGGCGGGTGGAAGCGAGTGATCGTCAGTGATGATGGTGGGACGACGCGTCGCTGTCCGTCGTTCCGAGGGCACGAATGGCCGGTCCGGCGGGCACGGCGACGCCGTAACGTCCCATGCGCGCATGTCGTGAACCGACCCGGAGCCGAACGCCCGCAGTGAACATCCACTGCGAGCTGCTCCGATAGAACGATTCGGCGTCGAAGACGCTGCGTGCATCCCTCGCGCGCGCCGTCGTCCGCTCGATCTCGATGAACGGATACCCCCGAATCGGCCCAAAGATCGGCGAGGGCAGCATCAGGGCGACCGTGGCGGTGCGCCACTGGGTGATCCCGCTGATCGCGAGATCGACGATCGGGCGTGGAACGCGAAAGGGATCGGTCAGCCGCTCCTCCTCGGGACGCTCCGTCTGCTCCACCCGCAGGGCCAGGCTCACCCCGCGCAGCGTCAGTGATCCCTCGACCAGCGCGCTCTCGTAGGCGAAGACGTCCTCGTTGCGACCGTGGTCCCGGTCGACGGTGCGCGCCCATTCCGCGAGGAGATAGCGGCCGCCGTCGGCGGAGATCAGCCGCGCCGAGACGTCGCGCTTGCGCTGGTCCAGACCGAAGCCCTCCCGCTGCTCCGGCGATGCGACGCGTGCATAGCTCCCCTGCAGCTCGACGAGGGGCAGTGGCAGCGCCGTCGCGCGGAGAGACCACGAGTCGCCAAGCCGGCGCATCGACGGCGACGAGCGGGGCGACGCCGGCTCGTCGCCACCGAAGGTGCTCGCGTCCACGATCGCCGGCCCGAATCGAATCGCCCCGGTCACCATCGGCCGCTCGAGGATCTGCGAGAGATGATGGTTGATCGGATACTTCTCGAACGGACGCACCATCGGGTCGTCCGTCCCGAACGCGGCGAATCCACGACCGGCGCTTACCGAGTACGTGAGCGGCCCGATCGCACCGAGTCCCGAGGCCACGATCTCGTGCAGGTACGTGTGCGGATGCCGCCGGTCGACGTAGCCCTCGCCGAACGCACCGGTCGACAGCTCGCCGCGCGCCATCGTCAAGCCCTCGCCATTGAGCGTCGCCTCGAGGCGGAGATGCCCCGACAGGAGATCTCCGCGAGCCATGACGGCCGCCTGCGACACGTACCCTTCGGTGAGATCGGCCCCCTCCGCGGTGTTCGCCGCGTGCGTCACCACGGGGATCGCCTGCGCCATCGCATGCCAGCTGTTCGATCGCCTGTCACGTGCGCTGTCCGCGGCGGTCGAACCGCTTCGCTCCTGCTGAGCGCGGGCTGCCGGCGCGAGGGCGAGCAGAATGAGCGCGGCGACGTTCGTCGCCGTGGGCGCGCGGAGCATGGGCATAACTTAGTGTCGTACCCCCGACTCGTACGTTCCGTCCCATGTCGATCGTGTGATGCGTCTCCCGAGCCGTGCAGAACTCGCCGCCACCACGCGGCTCGCGATGCCGATCGTCCTCGCCCAGGTCGGGCTGATGTCGATGGGGGTAGTGGACACGGTGATGGTCGGACGCGTGTCCGCTGCGGCGCTGGCCGCCGTCGCGCTGGGGAACCTGTACTACTTCACGGTGAGCGTCGCCGCTGCGGGCACGCTCTACGTGCTCGACCCGATCGTGTCGCAGGCGGCGGGAGCGCGCGATGGGCGGCGCATCGCGCTCGGCGTGCAGCGGGGCATGGTGCTCGCCGTGCTGCTCGCCGCGCCCACTGCACTGCTGCTCTGGCCCGTGCGGTTCGTGCTCGCGCTGTTCCGACAGCCGCCGGAGCTGATCGAGCTGGCGACGTCGTACGTGCGCATCTCGATCGTCGGCGTGCTTCCCTTTCTCGCCTTCGTCGTCCTCCGACAGAGCCTGCAGGCGCTCCACCGCGTCCGTGCGCTGGTGGTCGTCGTGGTGTTGGGCAACCTGATGAACGCCGGGTTGAACTGGGTGCTCGTCTACGGTCATCTCGGCGCCCAGCCGATGGGCGTCGCGGGAAGCGCCTGGGCGACCGTCGCGAGTCGCTGGGCGATGACGCTTCTGTTGTTCGCCGTCGGGTGGCCGGTGCTGCGGGCCGCGCTCGTGCCCTGGCGGCCCGAATCGCTCGACCCCGCGTCCCTCGCGCGCATGCTCCGCCTCGGGTGGACGATCGGCTTGCAGCAGGTGCTGGAGTACGGCGTCTTCGCAGCGATCGGCCTGCTGATGGGGCTCCTGGGCACTCCGGAGATGGCGGCGCACGAGATCGCGCTGAACCTGGCGAGCCTCACCTTCATGGTGCCGCAGGGCATCGGCGCGGCGGCCGCGGTCCGGGTCGGGCGCGCGGTCGGCGAGGGTGATCGGTCCGCCGCGCACGAGCGCGCACGGACGGCACTCGTCTGCGGCGTGGGCTTCATGGTCTGCACGGCGGCAGCGATGCTGGCCATCCCACGCGCCATCGCGGGGGCGTACACGAATCAGCCGCTGGTCGCGTCGATCGCAGCGTCGCTGATCCCGATCGCCGGAATGTTCCAGCTGTTCGACGGCATCCAGGCGGTGAGCGCCGGCGTGCTGCGCGGCCTGGGCGATACGCGCGCACCGTTCGTCATCAATCTCGCGGGATTCTGGCTGTGCGGATTCCCCGTGAGCGTCGTGCTCGCGTTCGCCACTCCGCTCCGCGCGCTGGGATTGTGGTGGGGTCTGGTGGCGGGGCTGGCGGTGGTCGCCACGCTGCTCCTGCTTCGCGTCCGCAGCCGGCTGCGGGGCGCCCTGGTGCAGGTGGAACACGCCGCCGAGGCACCGGCACCGGCGGCCGCGGGCGGCGCCTGATCCGGAAACGCAGCGACCCGCCGAAGGGCGGGTCGCTCGTCAGGTCAGTTCTTGTGGCGGAACGTGATGCGGCCGCGAGTGAGGTCGTAGGGCGAGACCTCGATCGTCACGCGGTCGCCCGCCAGCACGCGGATGCGGAATCGGCGCATGTTGCCGCCCAGCGTTGCGAGCACATTGTGGCCATTGGTCAGCTGCACCCGGAACGTTGCGTTCGGGAGCACCTCGGTGACCGAGCCTTCGAGCTGAATCGCGTCTTCTTTCGCCATCCGGACCTTGCGCTAGCCCGGCAGGCTCAGCGCGCGCGCTCGGTGCGACTGCGGCGACGGGCCGCGGCCGCCTTCAGCTGCCTCGCCTCGCTCGGCTTCACGTAGTACCGCTTCTTACGAAGATCCTTGAGGATCCCCGCCTTCGCGATCTTACGCTTGAACGCCTTCAGCGCCCAATCCAGCCGATCGCTCTCCTCGAGATGAATCTCGACCATCAGTGCGTCCTTCCCCGTGTGATTCGCGCTCTGGGCGCGAGAGATGGCTGCGTGCCGGTGCCCTGAAACGACAAAGAGCCCCGCGCGGCCGACTCGGCGACCGTCGCCGGAGCACCGCGCGCGCGGGCAGCGCAGCCCCGTATACTAGCCGCCGCCGGAAACCGTGTCAATCGCACCGGAGGCCGGTTCCGCGCCCTCCTCCGTGGCTCGCACGAGGGAAAGCACGAACCGCGATCCGGCCCCTTCCTGGCTCGTGAGCGTGAGTGTCCCGCCCATGCGCTCGGCGAGCTCCCGGCCCACGGCCAGCCCCAGCCCGCTCCCGTCGGCGGATCGAGTGAGGCCCTTCTCCACCTGCACGAACGGCTGGAAGATGGCCTCCCGCTGCGCCTCGGGAATGCCGCGCCCCGTATCGGTGACGACGAAGCGCACCATCCCTCCCGACTCCTCACAGCCGACCGTGACGCCGCCGCCCCGGGGCGTGAACTTGAGCGCGTTCGAGAGCAGATGGCGCAGGATCTCCACGGCGCGCTCCCGGTCGGCACATACACGCGCGCGCTCCGGACACGGCAGGATGCGGAAATCGATCTCTCGCGCCGCGAACTCCACCACGAGCGGCTCGCTGGCCGTGTCGATCAAATCCGCTGCATCGAGCTCCGCCGATTCGATGGCGAGCCGACCGCTCGTCAGGCGCGAGAAGGTGAGCACCGCGTCGACGAGCGTGAGCAGGTGCTCCTGGCCGCGGAGGATGCGGTTCACCGCGTCCCGCTGGCCGTCCGTCAGCGGGCCGCGGAACCCCATCTCCAGCAGCTGCGCGTAGCCGGCGATCGCGTTGAGCGGCGTGCGCAGCTCGTGGCTCATCATCGCCAGGAACTCCGACTTCGTGCGCGCCGCCGCCTCGGCGACCGACGTGATGCGCTGCTGCTCGAGCGCGAGGCCGATCAGCTGCGCCAGCTCCTCCGCGAGGCGCTGCTCGTTCTCGTTGAACAGCGGGAGATCCGCCGCTCGACCGAAGCTGAGCGCGCCGATGATTCGCCCCCGCGCCATGATCGGCACGACGAGCACCGGGCCGGCCGCGAGATGCTCGAGTGCGGCCCATGCCGACGACGCGTGGGCATCGTCGCGCACCGCGGCCGGAGGAGCGGGCGACACGTGCTCGAGCCGCTCGGCGCGACGACGCCGGAGCGCGCGCACGATGCCGAGGCTCGCGTCGCCGTCCAGGGCGAGCTCGCCCTCGACGGAGCGCGCGAGCTGTGCGAGCGATGGATCGGGCGTGATGAGCCGGCGCTCGCCGTGGCCGCTGAACACCTGATCGAACAGGCACCACTGCCCGAGCGCCGGCAGGAACGGCCGTACCAGCTCGACGGCGTCCACGCGCTCGTTGCTCGCCACCTGCCGCGCGGCGTTCCGCAGCGAGGCGCGCTCACGCTCCGATTCGGCGATCGTCTGACGCGCGATCCCGAGTTCACGCTCGGTACGCGCGAGACGATCGACGAGGTGTTCCACGAGCGCCTGCCCCTCCGGCGCCGGCATGTCTGCCGGTCGCCGGTTGGGAACGCGTTCCTCCGAACCACCGTGCTCCCGTGGTGGAGGGGCGCTCATGCTACGACTCGCTGCTACGGAACACGCTTCTTTTCGATGTCGACGTTGTTTCCGATCACGCCTCCGAGCACGCCACCCGCAGCCGCACCGATGATGCCGCCCTTCAGCTTGTCCTTGCTCGCCGCGGCGCCGATGATCGCACCGGCCGCGGCGCCGATCGCCGCGTCACGCTTGGTGTTCTTCTTCGTGACCACCTGCGGCTCCCGCGCGACCGTCGACCCGCTGCTGCTCGTACCGCTGCCGCTGCTGCTCGTACGGCGCGTCGAGGACGAAGTCGTGCTCCGGCGCGCCGGAGCGGCGGCTACCGGCGCCGGGTTCGAGCGCAGGTTGTTCTGAGTCGCGGCGGCATTTGCCCGTTCCGCGGCGGAGATGGAATCCAGTCTCGCGTTCGGGTTCGCCTGCGACGCGAGCGACAGATCGTTGTTCAACGCCGGATCGGCGGGCTTGTCATTGTTGCATCCCACCGCAATGGCGAGCGCGGGAGCGATGATGAAGGACTTCAGGATGGAGCGCATGGTACCTCCGTGGGGAACGGCTTGCGCCGAAGATTCTACGTGGGCTCGTAAGGCAGAGCCTGTGCCATCTCTGCTCTCGGCTTCGAGATAGATACGTCTGCTGTCGACGCGTGTCGGATCGGCCCGTCACGGGGGTCCGGTGACGCGCGTCACTCGCGCCGAAAAGCCGTGCCTTCGGTCGAGGCTGGTGCGTCATGAGGGTGGCGCGTGACCTGTCGGGTCCGCTGACGGGACCCGCCACGCTGCCGTCTCACCCAAGCCGCTTCCGCAGATGAGCCTCCTCGCACGGCGCTCCGGCCCAACATCGACCCCAACTCCCGCCAGCAGCGGCTATTCGCTGCTCGATGCGCAGCTGTCCGTCACCGGCGATCTCGATACCGGAGGCTCGCTCCGGATCGATGGAAAGCTCGAGGGCAACGTGCGGCGTGCCGACACCGTCGTGATCGGCGTCGGCGCGTCCATGACCGGCGACGTGCACGCCAGAGAGGTGGTCATCGGCGGCACGATCATCGGAAACGTGCACGCGACGGAGCGCGTGGAGCTCCAGGCCACCGCGATCGTCACGGGCGACATCGTCACGCAGACGATCCTCGTGCAGGAAGGCGGCGTGGTGAACGGTCGCGTGTTGATGCGTCCACCCGGAGACATCCCGTCGGCGGCAACACTGCACGTGAGCGACGGCGCGACGAGCAGCCGCTAGGCCGATGTCATCGGCGAAGCGCACGCCCCGATACGTCGACGCGATCCGGCCATTCGAGGTCGTCGAGCGGACGATGTCCGCCGACGTCATTCGGCTCCGTCCCGAGCCGCTCGGGCCGGCGCTGCCACCGATCACCGAACACTGGCCGCGCGCCAGGGCCGTGCCGCTGGCGCGCCGGCCGTGGCAGCTCCTGCTGGTGCCGCCGACACCCGGCGCGCCGACGCGAACGTTCAACGTCGCGCGGTGGCACGCGCGACTCGTGCTCGCCGCGATGGTCGCGCTGCTCGTCGTGGCCGTTGCGGGCGTGTCCACGCTGGTCGTCGCCGTGCGCTCGCCCGAAGTGTTCACGAGCGAGGAGAACGAGATGCTGCGCGCGCGGCTGCTCGTCGTGGAGGATTCACTGTCGCTCGCGCTCTCGGAGCTCGGCGAGCCTTCGGATTCGCTCACCGCGGCGACGGCGCGCGTCGCGAACGCGGCTGCCGCGGCGGCTCCCGCGGTGCGGCGCACGACCAAGCTGCTCACGCCGGGCCTCAAGCCTTCGTCGCGGCCGGCCGATCGCGCCGTCGATGATCGGCCGAGCGTCATCGAAGGGCTGCCGGTGATCGGGGCGATCGCGAGCCGCTTCTCCCGATCGAGACGCCACCCGCTGCTACACATCATCCGTCCACACCTCGGCGTCGACGTCGCGGCTCCGCGCGGAACACAGATCACCGCTGCCGCGCCTGGTCGAGTGTCGTTCGTGGGTCGGAAGTTCGGTTTCGGTCTCGTCGTCGAGATCGAGCATGGGAACGGCGTGCTCACGCGCTACGCCCATTGCGGCAGCGCGCTGGTGAGCGAGGGCGCACGCGTCCAGCGCGGCGTGCCGATCGCCACCGTCGGAACGAGCGGCCTCTCGACGGGGCCGCACCTGCACTACGAAGTGGTCGTGAATGGCCGGCAGGTGGATCCGCTGCGGTACAAGCTCGCTCAGCCCAGCGCCGACAGCGCGACGCCAGCGGCCCCGCCCGCCAACCCGCCGACGGTGGCGGGATCGGTATCGAGCGCAGCGCCAGCCGCGCAGTCCCCGACCCTGCCGATCACCGCGCCACAGTAGTCCCGCCGACGATCGGTCGCGCCGAGGCCGGCGCGACCGATTTCGGTACGCCTTCTGCACTCCAAGGGCACTCCAGCACGGAGGACGCGAGGAGATGAGCAAGCGGTGGTCGCTCCTACTTCGGATGGGCTCGATGACGTTCGCGGCATGTCGGACGACCTGAAGTCGGATCGGCTCATCTCGGACGCCCCTACGCCGGACGTCCCCGCTGGACACGTCCCGGCTGCGGACGCCGCGGCCCCCGGCGCGCTTCCATCCGGCGGCGAGCCCTCCGGTGAGCGCCGGCGCACGGATCGGCGCGCGAACGCCAGCGGAGGTCGCCGTGAGCCTCGCCGCACGTCGACGCTCGTCTACGTGGGGCGTTCCCTCGCGGCGGTGTTCGTGCTGGTGCTGGTGATCGTCTTCACCGTCCGGCACACTCGTGCCGTGTATTCGGCGCGTGGGACCGTCGCGCAGGAGCTGCGCAAGCGCGCTCCCGTGGCCGCGGCGCTGCTGATCGACAACGACAGCACGCTGCTGGACCGGGTGATGGCGAGCCCGAAGTTCCAGGACGAGAAGCGGAACTTCTACGAGGATCTCATGCGCACGAAGCAGCTCGACTCGGCGCGCGCCGACTCGATCGCGACGTATGCCGTGCGCGAGGCGTACATCCGCGGCATCTCGCCGGCGATCATCTTCGGCGTGATGCTCACGGAGAACGCGCGGTTCGTCTCCAAGGCGCTGTCGAACGTCGGCGCGGTGGGCCTCATGCAGGTGTATCCGAAGGTCTGGGCGAAGAAGCAGTTCACCGACAGCCTTGGCACCGACCTCGCGAGCGACTCGACCAACGTGCGCTTCGGCGTGTTCATCCTCAGCCAGTACTTCAACCCTCGCACGCGATCGGGCGCGCGGCGGGAGCGCGACTATCGGACGGCTCTGTTGCGCTACAACGGCTGCGTGACGGGCAGCAACACGCCGCACTGCGCGAACTACCCCGACAAGGTGAAGCGCTACGTCGAGGCGTCCGCGACGTCGATCTGCGACGGACGCAGCTTCTACGAGTGCATCGCGAAGCCGTTCGTCGAAGGCTTGTTCGGCGAGGCGCCGACCGCGTCGCGTTGAGGTCCGGCGCTCAGCCCTCGCGCAGCGTCTGAAGGCCGCGCGCGAGCTCGGCACGCGGTGCCTGCCCGAGTCGCTCGTCGATCGCGCGCTCGTGCTCGGCGAGGATGGCGCTGGCCCGTTCGTACGCGGCGCGTCCCTTCGGTGTCAACGCCGCGCGTACGTTGCGCCGATCGGCCGGATCGACCGAGCGCTCCACGTAGCCGTCAGCCTCCAGCCGGTCGATCAGCGCGGTCACGTTCGACCGTCCGCAGCAGTGGCGCTCGGCGAGCTGCGTGAGCGTCAGCGCCTCGTCGGCGAGCGCGAGGTGACGCAGCGCGCCGAGCTTCGCCAGCGACAGCCCCTCGTCGGCGAGGGCACGCTCGACGCGTGCCTCGACGGCGCGGGCCGCGTCCAGCAGAAGCAGCGTGAGTGCACAGCCGCGGCTTCCCATCACTCCTCCTCTCCCCCACCCGGCACGTCGACCGTGTGCGAGGTGTGTCGCCCGCGAAATTCGCCGCGATGGGCCGTCTCGGCGAGCGCCGTGACGTGGCGCGCGATCGTCTCGTAGCGGTCGGCGGGCAGCCCCAGCCCGACCTGCTGCACGTGCACACGCAGCGATCGGCAGATCTCGACCAGCGGGACCTCGCGCTCCCGAGCTTCTCGGACGTACTCGGACACGGCCGCATCGAGGTCGGCCCGTGCCCAGTCGTCTTCGGCGATCGCCGTCCACAGCGCGCGGCGCAGCCGCTCGCTAGCCGTGGGTCCGTGCATGCCGCCACCTCCTGCGTTTGGCCTCATCCTGTCCTCGAGCGAGCCTCGTGCGGCGCGTTCAGCGGCCCGCGACGTCGTTGCCGTGCGCCAGCCGGTCGGCGACGTTGGTCCCGCTCGCGTCGGCGGCGTCTCCGTGCGTCTCCGTCAACCATCCGTCGAACATGAGCACGGGCCAGAGTGTCGCGGTGTTGTTCGAGTAGCCGCGCAGGTGCTCCTCCCACACGTGGCGCACCTCGACCGGATCGAATATGTCGTGGCGCGCGATGCGCGCGGGATCCAGCTTCGCCTCGGCCCACTCGCGCAGCGGGCCGCGCAGCCAGTCGTGCAGCGGCACGCCGAACCCCATCTTGGGACGTTCGACGAACCGGCGCGGAACGTACCGGTCCAGCAGCTGGCGAAGGATCCACTTCGACTCCTTGTTGCGGAGCTTCGCGCGCAGTGGCAGCGTCGCCGCGAACTCGACGACGCGGTGGTCGAGGAATGGCGTCCGCGTCTCGAGGCTCACGGCCATCGCCGCGCGATCCACCTTCACCAGTACGTCATCGGGCAGGTAGAACATCAAGTCGAGGTGCATCATCTGCTGCGCGAACGTCGCGTCGGGCATGAGCTGCGACACGTCGTTCAGCGCCGTCGGCAGCTGGGCGGCCCCGGGAACGAGACGCCCCGCATCCGACCAGGACGACAGCAGCTCCTGATAGAGATCCTCACGCCACTGGCAGCGCAGCAGTCGCGCGATCTTGCGCGCCTTGACGACCAGGCGGTGGACACGACGCGACGCGGGCGACTCGTCGCGCTGCCAGCCTTCCGGATGGTGGCGTGGTGAATCCAGCCGGCCGACCATGTCGATCCGCTTCGCGAGCGCGAGACGCGCCGGACGCGGGATGAGGCGGAGGCGCCGCCAGATCTTGTCGAGGCCCACGTACCGGTCGTAGCCGCCGAACAGCTCGTCGCCGCCGTCGCCCGTGAGCGCGACGGTCACCGCGTCACGAGCGAGCGTGGAGACGAGGTACGTCGGGATCTGCGACCAGTCCGCGAAGGGCTCGTCGTACATCGACGGCAGCTGGTCGATGACCCGCATCGAATCTTCGGCGCTCAGATAGTGCTCCGTGTGGATCGTACGGAGCTGCGACGCGACGGCGCGGGCGTGCCGCGCCTCCTCGTACTTCGGGTCGAAGAAGCCGATCGAAAACGTCCGGACGGGCGCCTTCGATTGCGCCTGCATCATCGCCACGACGGTGGTCGAGTCGATCCCGCCGGAGAGGAAGGCGCCGAGGGGAACGTCGGCCACCATCTGGTTGGCCACCGCACTGCGGAGCAGCACGTCCAGCTCGTCGACCAGCTCGGCGTCGGACTTGGCGGTCGGCCTCGCGATTCCCGCGCGGCAGATGCCGAGCGCCGACCAGTAGGTAGTGACCGACGGCGCGAGCCCGTCGCGCGGCCGGAACCGCAGCATCGTGCCGGGTGCGACCTTGCCGATGTTGCGGTAGATGGAATAGGGCGCGGGGACGTAGCCGTATCGCATCAGCAGCGCGACCGCGCCGCGATCGATCTCGCCCTTGAACTGCGGATGCTGCCGGATCGCCTTGAGCTCGGAGGCGAAGACGAGCGAATCGTCGCAGACACCGTAATAGAGCGGCTTCTCGCCCACGCGGTCTCGCGCGAGGAACAGCTCCTGGTCGCGAACGTCCCACACGGCGAGCGCGAACATTCCCGTCGCCTCGCGCAGCGTGGCACCGATCCCCCACGTCTCGACTCCGGCGAGCAGCACCTCGGTATCCGACGTGCCCCGGAAGGTGGCGCCGGCGGCGTGCAGCCGGTCGCGCAGCTCACGGAAGTTGTAGATCTCGCCGTTGAACGAGATGATGTAGCGACCGCTGGCCGACCACATGGGCTGCGCGCCGGTAGCCGAGAGATCGATGATCGACAGGCGGCGGTGGCCGAGCGCCACGGGCGTGTCGGAAGGCACCCAGTGGCCGTCCGCATCGGGCCCGCGATGCGCGAGCCGGAGCGTCATCCCTCGTATGGCCTCTCTGCGCGCGGATGCGGACAGAGACGGCGACCAGAAGCCAGCGATCCCACACATGGCGCTCTCCTGCGTCGGTGCAGCGTCGGCGGCACAGCCTGCGGCCGGCGGCGCCAGACGTCAAGCTCGGGCGCACCGTTATTCTAAACATATGAATCGCGTCCAGTCTGGCAATCCGGGCTGGCAGACGCCATACTCCGGCCCGGCAGGCGAGCCGGGCCCGACGGTATTCGCTGTGAACAGGACGATCGACCGCGAGGAGAGACTACTTGCGGCCGCCGATGGCGAAGCGAGGTCAGACGCTTCGAAACGAGGACAGGAGTGAGATGAAGCTGGCGCGCACGCGCAGCGTCCCCCCGATGCCGGGTCCGGGACGGCGCGACACGGCGGTTCGCGTTCGATGGTCGATCGATCTTCCCTGGAGCATTCCGGTGACGCTCGTCGCCGTGCTCCTGTTCGCCGCGTGTGGCGGCCACGACGCTGTCACGTCGGCGACGCTGACGCCGATCGAAGACGCCTCCGAGCTGGACGAGGCGGAGCAGCCTGGCGCCGGGTTCGTGCCGCCCGCGCCGATCTCCGTGGTCACGTACGACGGATCCGGCGAGCTGGTGCATCCCGACGCGGCCGTGATCGCGGGCCGGTGGCAGGGCAAGCGCTACTGGTTCTCGGCGACGCCCTACCCATTGGGGAATCCCCGGCTCGAGAATCCCTCCATCTACTATGGACGCGTGTCGACCGAGATGCGCGTGCCGCTTGGCGTGACGAACCCCATCGTACCCGCGCCGCCGAGCGGCTACATGTCCGACCCCGACCTCGTCCACGATCCCGACAGCGACGAGCTTCGGATGTACTACCGGAAGACGATTCGGGACCTGGACGAAGTCCACTTCATCACGAGTCGCGACGGCGTCCACTGGTCGCCGGCGACGCTCGTGGCCACCACGGCTCGCTACTCGCTGATCTCCCCGTCGGTCGTGCGCGAGAGCGCGACCGCGTGGCGCATGTGGACGGTGAACGCGTCGGCACAGGGTTGTACCTCGACGCTGGCGGAGACGTCGCTGCAGCAGAGGCGGTCGGCGGATGGCGTCACCTGGGGCGAGCCCGAGCTCGTGAATCTGCGTCTGCCGGGTCGCGTCCCGTGGCACTGGGACGTGCAGTACATCGCCGCGAAGTCGGAGTACTGGGCGCTCGTCGCGGCGTATCCGGATGGCGCGACGTGCTCGCGGACGTCGGTGTATTTCGCACGCAGCGCCGACGGTACGACCTGGAACGTTTCCCCAACGGCGCTGCTCGGGCCCGGCGAGGTCGAGCCGCTCCGGGACATCGTGTATCGGTCCTCCTTCCACTATCACGAAGGGAGCGACGCCGTGTCGGTCTGGTTCTCCGGCGGTCGCCTCGAAGGCAACGCGTTCAGGTATGCTCTCGCATCGGCGCGCTATCCGTATACGGACCTTCTCCGTCGCGTCGGCGGCAGCGCCCCGATCACCTACGAGCGGGAAGGCACGCTGGCGCCGTCGCCCGAGCTGCAAGAGGCGCGCACTCGGTTCGAGCAGGAATTTCCCTGAGCGGCAGGACTGCGGGCGGCCGTCGCGGTGCGAGACAGCCCGACGCGCTCGTCCGGTGACGGGCTTGGTGCTTGCACTGCCGCTGGCTAGGATGTCGCTGTCCGGTAGACTGCCGGAGTGATTCCCGCCATCGTCGTGCACATGTTCGCATCTCCGGCGCGCCGCGCCACTGTTCTCGCCGCGCTCTCCGTCGCGGCCGCCTGCTACGATCGTCCCAACGCCGCCCCATCCACCGACCAGCAATCAGCTGCCGGCGGCGAGGGGGCAGGCGCAGACGCTCGCCGCGCCGATAGCGTTGCACGCGCATCCGGGACGGCGCCGACGAAGGATGCGGCGACCCTCCCCGCGCCTGCGGGGGAGCTGCCGAAGCGATCGCATCGCGACAGCGTGGCGCTCGCGAGCATGACGAAGCCCGACAGCGTGCTGGATGCCAAGTGGCCGGTAAAGATGCCGCCTCCGCTGCCGGGCGCGGTGCTGCCCGCGAAGCGCATCGTCGCCTTCTATGGCAATCCGCTCTCGAAGAAGATGGGCGTGCTCGGCGAGTACCCCAAGGACCAGATGCTCGCGATGCTCGACAAGGAGGTGGCGCGGTGGGCGAAGGCAGATCCGTCGCATCCCGTCGTGCCGGCGCTGCATCTGATCGTCACCGTCGCGCAGGGCGCACCGGGAAAGAACGGACTCTATCGCCTGTGGATGCGCGACTCGCTCGTGAACGAGGTGCACTCGTGGGCGCGGGCGAAGAACGCCCTCTTCTTCATCGACGTGCAGGTAGGAAAGAGCACGGTGCCCGCGGAGCTGCCGCGACTGCGCCCCTTCCTCGAGAATCCCGATGTGCACCTCGCGATCGATCCTGAGTTCTCGATGGCGCCCTCGGGAGCGGTGCCGGGGCGCAAAATCGGCACGCTCGACGCGAAGGACATCAACTGGGCGGTCGACTTCCTCGACGAGATCGTGCGGTCGAAGAATCTGCCGCCGAAGATCCTCATCGTGCACCGGTTCACGCGGAAGATGGTGACGAACGCGACGAAGATCCGGTACACGCCGCACGTACAGGTCGTGATGGACATGGACGGGTGGGGTCCGCCCTGGCTCAAGTTCGACTCGTATCACGACTACGTGAAAGCGGAGCCGGTGCAGTTCACCGGTTTCAAGCTCTTCTTCCACAACGACACGAAGACGGGGGATCCACTGCTGACCCCGGCTGAGGTGCTGCGGCTGAACCCCCGTCCGCTGTACATTCAGTACCAGTAAACATCCGCCCGCGCGCCGCTCAGGCATGCCGGGTCGCGAACCTCTTGTCCCGAGCGAATGTCTCAGGTCATCACCTCGCGATCGTTCACCGATTCGGTGGGCGTGGAGTGGTCCGTGCGGGAGATCGGGTCTCCGACGCTGACGCGGACACTGGAGAAGGTCCTCGAGGCGGACCGCCGCCGAGGCGGATGGCTCGTGTTCGAGTCGAGCGAGGGCGACAAGCGCCGGCTCGCCCCCTACCCTCCGGACTGGCGCACCGTGTCGACGTTCGAGCTCGAGCGGTGGTGCATGAAGGCGACGCGCGTGCCTCCCGCCCCGGCGCGGCGGGCCGAGGACTAGCGCGCCGCGAGATCCGCGCGGTTCGGATTCACCGCGATCACGTCCCGCCGTACCACTCGTAGCCCTGGTCGCTCCAGTAGCCGCCGTTGCGAACGGGCATGAACACGACGCGCGTCAGATACTTCGTGTTCTTGTAGCCGAGCTTCACCGGCGAGTGCAGGCGGGCGGGCGCGCCATGAGCGGGGGTGAGCAGATAGCCGTCCATCCCGTACGCGATGAGCGTCTGCGGATGCATCGCGCTCTTCATGTCCCAGCTCTCGTGATAGCCCTTGTCGAAGCCGGCGAAGTCGACGTACTGCGCGTCGTCGGTGGCGCCGGCGGCGCGAGCGAGATCGCTGACGCGCACGCCCGACCAGGTGGCCCGCGCATTCCATCCCTCGACGCAGAAGTGATCGACCTTCTGCGTGACGCGCGGCAGCTTCATGAGATCGTCGAGCGTGAGGGACAGCGGCCGGCGCACCGCGCCCGAGACCTCCAACCGCCAGACGCCGTTGAGCGCGGTGTCCCACACGGGCACGCGCGGTGAGACGAAGTACTTGGGGAAGCTGCGGCCGGCGACGGGTGCGTTCGCGCCGACGAGATTCATCGCGGTGTGGCGGAACAGCCCCTCCTCGACGCGCTGGTTGCCCCGCTCGGCGAGATTCAGCAGCGGCTGGACGCTCTTCGGATTCTTGTCGCACGCGGCGAGGAGCGATCCGGTGATCGACGCGGCCGAGATGCGGAGGAAGCGGCGGCGATCGAGCGTCATGGGCGCGGGGGCTCTCCCGACGGCGACGATGGCGGCGCCCCGAAGACATGGTAGAACGGGCGAGCGTTGCGCGCTTCGGGTGACCGCGCCCGGTCGTACCAACCGGTGATGATCGCGCGCAGCGAGTACGGATCGACGGTGAAGACCATGAACACGTGCACGAGGGCGAGGAGCAGCAGGAGCGCCATCGCGAGGAAGTGGACGAACCGCGCCCACTTGTAGTTCACGAACAGCGCCGTGAAGAACCACAGCGTGACGGGCTTCCAGATCGCCAGGCCGCTCAGCACCAGCACGACTCCCAGCACCGGCATCGCGAAGTAGGCGGACTTCTGCAGCGCGTTGTGCTTGCCCTGGTGCGGGTGATCGCGCCTCGCGAAGAGATAGAACTTGAGCATCTCGACGGCGTCGCGCGCGTCGCCCCGGCGCGGCACGATGTCGCGCCACTCGCCGTGGAAGAACAGGAACCCGAGGTAGAGAAGCCCGTTCGCGACGAGCAGCCACATCGCGGCGAAGTGCCAGTGCCGCGCGCCGGCGAGCCATCCCCCGAGCGTCAGCGATGCGGGAATAGCTTTCCCTTCCCACGGGTTGAGCGGGAAGGTTTCCCCAGGGCGCGCGAAGGCGGGATGCGCGTTGAAGATGCGCATGCCGCTGCCGGCCATGAGGATCACGGCGACGACGTTCACCCAGTGCGTGAGTCGAACGACCCAGTGATTTCGCTTGACGAGGACGGCCACGGGGGTGCGAGCTCGTGGAGAGGGACGAGGTAGTGTGCAGCCGAACCGCCCCGGAGGGAACGGCGGTCGTTCACGAAGCTCTACGCTCGAACCCGCCGCGCGGATCTCAGACGCTGCCGGGCGCGGCCAGGTCGCACGGGTGGATGGCCAGCCCCTGCTCCACCTGAAGCGTGGCGTGCGCGATGCCGAACCGTTCGCGCAGCAACCGGGTGGCAGCGGCCAGCAGCGCATCCTCACCGCCATGACAGGGGCGGATGAGATGCGCCGTGAGGGCGACATCGGTCGTGCTCATCCCCCAGATGTGCAGATCGTGCACTTCGACGACTCCATCGAGTCCGCGCAGCATCGCGTCGACCTCGATCGGGTCGATGCCGGCCGGCACCGCGTCCAGCGCGAGGTTCACCGAGTCCCTCGCCAGCCCCCAGGTGCTCCACATGATGAGCGCCGCGAGCAGGAGTGAGACCGCGGGGTCGATCCAGAGCAGCCCGGTCGCGGCGATGAGCAGACCGGCCACGACGACGCCGGCGGATGCCGCCGCGTCACCGAGCATGTGGAGGAACGCGCCACGGATGTTGAGATCGCGCTCGCGGCCGCGCATGAACGCCAGGGCGGTGCCGAGGTTGATCGCGATGCCGACCGCCGCGACGACGGACACGACTCCGCCTGCGACCGGCGCCGGTTGCCGGAACCGATCGATTGCCTCCACGATGATGGCGCCCACCGCGATGAGGAGGATTCCCGCGTTCGCGACGGCGGCGAGGATGGAGAAGCGGCGCATACCATAGGTGCGCCGGGGCGTCGGCTCGCGGCGCGACAGCACCATGCCGGCCCACGCGAGGACGAGGGCGAGCACGTCCCCGAGATTGTGGCCGGCGTCGGCGATCAACGCCAGCGAGTGCGTGCGAAGACCGAATGCGAGCTCCGTGATTACGAACGCGACGTTCAGCCCGACGCCCAGCGCGAACGCGCGGTCGAAGCTGGCGGGTGCGTGTGCGTGTCCGCCGGG
>Ga0070669_100001456_pt1 | contig 17135 bp, 16 predicted proteins | sample KBSS53metaG_FD_64680 | JGI IMG/M metagenome (GOLD analysis project Ga0070669, IMG submission 64680) | Switchgrass rhizosphere microbial communities from Kellogg Biological Station, Michigan, USA - KBS S5-3 metaG | ecosystem: Host-associated > Plants > Roots > Rhizosphere > Soil ... | reverse complement strand
CGCAGATGCGCGAGCTGCGCGGCCGGCGCATCGGCATGGTGTTCCAGGAGCCGATGACCGCGCTGAACCCGGTGATGCGCATCGGCGAGCAGATCGGCGAGGTGTTCGACGCGCACATGAGCGTGCCGGCCGACGAGAAGCGCCGGCGCATCCTCGCCGCGCTGGCCGACGTCGGACTGCCCGAGCCCGAGCTGCTGATCGACGCCTATCCCTTCCGCCTGTCGGGCGGCCAGCGCCAGCGCGTGATGATTGCCTGCGCCCTCATCCTCGAGCCGGTGCTGCTCATCTGCGACGAGCCGACCACCGCGCTCGACGTGACCACGCAGGCGCAGATCCTCAAGCTGGTGCGCGAGCTGCAGCAGCGCCGCGGCACCGCGGTGCTCTTCATCACGCACGACTTCGGCGTGGTGTCGGAGATTGCCGACCACGTCGTCGTGATGCAGACCGGCAAGGTCGTCGAGGCCGGCCCGGCGCGCGACGTGCTGCAGGCGCCGCAACATCCGTACACGCGCAAGCTGATCGATGCCATTCCCACCGGCACCGCCACGCGTGGCCCGTCGACCAGCGACGCGCCCTACGTGCTGCAGGTGCAGGAACTGTGCAAGACCTACCGCTCGGGCAATGGCCTGTTCAAGCGTGGCCGTGCGGTGCAGGCCGCCAAGGACATCAGCTTCGACCTGCGCCGCGGCGAGACGCTCGGCGTGGTGGGCGAGTCCGGCTCGGGCAAGTCGAGCGTGGGCCGCTGCCTGGTCGGGCTCGCGCCCTTCGACAGCGGGCGCATCCTCTTCAACGGACGCAACCTGGCACAGGGCGGCAACTTCCGCGCGGCGGCCGAAGGCAAGATCCAGATGGTCTTCCAGGACCCGTACGCCTCGCTCAACCCGCGCCACCGCGTGGGCGCGGCCATCGCGGGCGGCCCGATCGCGCAGGGCGTGAGCAAGTCCGAGGCGATGGCGCGCACGATGGCGCTGCTCAAGCTGGTCGGCCTGGGCGCCGATGCGGCGGACCGCTACCCGCACGAGTTCTCGGGCGGACAGCGCCAGCGCATCGGCATCGCCCGCGCGCTCGCGATGCAGCCGTCGCTGCTGGTGGCCGACGAGCCGGTGTCGGCCCTCGACGTGTCGGTGCAGGCGCAGGTGCTCGAACTCTTCGCGCAGGTGCGCGAGGAATTCCAGCTGGCCATGGTCTTCATCACGCACGACCTGCGCGTGGCCGGGCAGATGTGTGACCACATCGCCGTCATGCAGCGCGGCGTGGTGGTCGAATACGGCGAGACGGCCAAGGTGCTGGGCGACCCGCAGCACGCGTACACGCGCAAGCTGATCGAGGCCGTGCCGCGGCTCGCATCCCCCGCCGAACCCCCGGCCCTCGTGGCCTGACACACGATCGAAGAAGAGAAGATGAAGAAGCCCCCCGTCGTCGCGCTGCTGAGTTCGGCGATCCACATGCAGTACCTGGCCGATGCGTTCGAGCAGGCCCAGCCGGGCATCGACGTGCGCCTGGGCGACGACCTCGGCGCGCTGGAAGACATCGACGTGGCCGTCTGCTGGTTCCCGCCGCACGGCCGGCTCGCGCGGTTCCCGAACCTGCAGCTGGTGCAGTCGCTGGCGGCCGGTGTCGACCACATCCTGGCCGACCCCGAGCTGCCGCGCCAGCTGCCGCTGTGCCGCATCGTCGACGACACGATGGCTGCCGGCATGAAGGCTTATGTGAGCTGGGCCGTGGTGCAGCACCACCGCGGCATGAAGGCGTACGTGGCCAGCTCCGACGCCGCGAAGTGGGAAGAGCAGCCGGTGGTCTCGCCGCGCCGCCACCGCGTGGGCATCGCCGGCCTCGGCACGCTGGGCCTGGCCTGCGCCGAGGCACTGTCGACCATCGGCTACCAGGTGCGCGGATGGAGCCGCAGTGCGAAGAGCGACCTGCCCGAAGGCGTGACGGGCTTCCACGGCGCCGACCAGCTCGACGAGTTCCTGTCGGGCTGCGACACGCTGGTGTGCCTGCTGCCGTTGACGCCGCAGACGCAGGGCTTCCTCGATGCTGCGCTGTTCGCCAAGCTGCCGCGCGGCGCGCACCTGATCAACGTCGGCCGCGGCGACCACCTCGTCGAAGCCGACCTGCTGCCCGCACTCGCGAGCGGCCAGCTCTCGGCCGCCACGCTCGACGCGTTTTCGGTCGAGCCGCTGCCGAAGGACCACCCCTTCTGGGGCCACCCGGACATCCTCGTCACGCCGCACATCGCGACGCGCACCGACCGCCTCGTCATCGCCCAGCAGACGCTCGCCAACCTGGCCACCATTCGCCAGGGCGAGCGCCCGCTCAACCAGATCGACCTGGAACGCGGCTACTGAGCTGCCACCCGCCGATCACACAAGGAGACTCTCCATGAACACAAGCACCCACGCCGAGAACGCAGCGCACGACGTCGCGTCGCACCTGCACCCCTTCACCAACCTCGCGACCCATCCGCAGGTCGGCCCGCTGGTCATCACGCGCGGCGACGGCATCTTCGTGGAAGACGACCAGGGCCGCCGCTACCTCGAAGCGATGTCGGGCCTGTGGTGCGCGTCGCTGGGCTTCAGCAATGCCCGCCTGGCCAAGGCCGGCAGCGACGCGCTGCACGGCCTGCCGTACTACCACACGTTCAACGGCCGCTCGAACCCGGCCGCCATCGCGCTGGCCGACAAACTCATCGCGCTGGCCCCGGTGCCGATGTCGAAGGTGTTCTTCGCCAACAGCGGCTCCGAGGCCAACGACTCGGCCGTGAAGCTGGTCTGGTACTACCACAACGCCATCGGCAAGCCGGCCAAGAAGAAGATCATCGCGCGCAAGAACGCGTACCACGGCGTCACCGTCGCGGCCGCGAGCCTGAGCGGCCTGGTGCCGAACCACCGCGACTTCGACCTGCCGATCGACCGCATCCTGCATGTCGACTGCCCGCACCACTTCCGCTATGCCGAACCGGGCGAGACCGAGGAGGCTTTCGCGACCCGCCTGGCCGACAACCTCGAGAAGCGCATCCTCGAGGAAGGCCCCGACACCGTGGGCGCCTTCATTGCCGAGCCGGTGATGGGCGCGGGCGGCGTGCTGGTGCCGCCGGCCACCTACTTCGAGAAGGTGCAGAAGGTGCTCGCGAAATACGACGTGCTGCTGATCGCCGACGAAGTGATCTGCGGCTATGGCCGCACCGGCGAGATGTTCGGCTCGACCACCTTCGGCCTCAAGCCCGACATCCTGACCAGCGCCAAGGCGCTGTCGTCGGGCTACGTGCCGATCTCGGCCGTGATGGTCAACGAGAAGGTGCATGCCGCCGTCGCCGCCAACAGCGGCAAGATCGGCACCTTCGGCCACGGCTTCACCTATTCGGGCCACCCGGTGGCGTGCGCCATCGCGCTCGAGACGCTCAAGGTCTACGAGGACGAGAACATCCTCGCGCACGTGAAGTCGCTGGTGCCGCAGTTCCAGAAGGCGCTGCACGGCTACGAAGGCCGCAAGTACGTCGGCGAGGTGCGCGGCGTGGGCCTGATCGCGGCCATCGAGCTGTACGCCGACCCGGCCAAGCGCGTGTCCTTCGACCCCGCGAAGAAGGCCGGTGCCCGGCTGGCCGAGCTGGCGCTGGCGCAGGGCCTGATCGTGCGTGCCATGGGCGACTCCATCGCCTTCTGCCCGGCGCTCATCACCACCGCCGCCGAGATGGACGAACTCTTCGTGCGCTTCGAGCGCGCCATGGCCATCTTCGAAGAGACCTTCGCATGAAGGCCTTCTTCACCGACGACCAGCTGCTGCACGACCCGCAGCAGTACATGCGCGTCGGCCGCATCTGCAAGCCGACCGACCTGCCCAGCCGCGCGCATGCGCTGCGCGACGCGCTGGCCGGCCGCGGCATCGCGCTGGCCTCGCCGCCGGATGTGGGCCGCGCGCCGCTCGAGGCGGTGCACAGCACCGATTACCTCGACTACCTCGAGACGGCTTATGCGCAGTGGCGCGAGCTGAAGGTCTTCGGGCTGGAACCGGGCATCGAGGTGCTGCCCAATCTCTCGCCGTACTACAACGGCGTGCCGGGCGTCGACCGCGCGCCGTGCCCGTCGCCCTCGCTCATCGCGCGCACCGGCTACTACATCAGCGATCTGTCGTGCCCGCTGGGGCCGCACACCTGGCGCTCGGTCCTGCGCTCGGCGCACACCGCCGTGGCTGCCGCCGATGCAGTGCTGGCCGGCGACGACGTGGCCTACGCGCTGTGCCGCCCGTCGGGCCACCATGCGCACCGCGACCGTGCGGGCGGTTTCTGCTACATCAACAACAGCGCCATCGCGGCGCAGCGGCTGCGCCAGACGCACGGCCGCGTGGCGGTGCTCGACGTCGACGCCCACCATGGCGACGGGACGCAGAACATCTTCTACGCGCGCGGCGACGTGCTCACCGTGTCGACGCACGCCGACCCGGGCGGCTACTACCCGTTCTACACCGGCTATGCGCACGAGCGCGGCGTCGGCGCGGGCGAGGGCTTCAACCTCAACCTGCCGCTGGCGCACGGTACGGGCAACGACGAGTTCCTCGATGCGGTCGACCGCGGCGTGGCGGCGGTGCGCGACTTCGCGCCGGGTGCGCTGGTATTGCCGCTGGGCTTCGACACCTACAAGGACGACCCCATCAGCGTGCTGAAGCTCGACCTCGAGGCCTACCGCTCGCTCGGCGAGCGCATCGGTGCACTGCAGTTGCCGACCGTGGTGGTGCAGGAGGGCGGCTACATGGTCGACGCCATCGGCCCGGCGCTCGACCGCTTCGTGCAGGGCTTCCTGTCCACCCGATGAACGCTGACCGATGAGCGCTGCCATCGCCTCGCTGCGCCCGCCGGGCTCCCGAAGCGCGGGCGTCGCGATCTTCTTCTGCGCGCTGGTGGCCTTCGCGTCGTACGACGCCTTCTGCAAGTACATGCTGCAGTTCTATTCGGCGCCATTCGTCAACGTGATGCGCTACTTCGCGGTCATCAGCATCGCCTTCGCGATGCTGCTGCACCACGGCGACCTGCGCATCTGGCGTGCGCCGCAAAAGCCGCTGCTGCTGCTGCGCGGCGTGATGCTGGCGACGGTGGCCACCTGCTTCATGACGGCGCTGCTGTGGATGCCGCTGGCCGAGGCCACCGCCATCTACTTCACCGCGCCGCTGCTGATGGTTGCGCTGTCGCCCTGGCTGCTGGGCGAGACGGTGCAGCGCAGCCGCTGGACCGCGGTGCTCGTGGGCTTCGGCGGCATGCTGCTGATCGTGCGGCCCGGCGGCAACCTGCCGCTGCTGGGCACCATGCTGATGGCCGTGTCGGCCGTCTGCTACGCGATCTTCCAGCTGCTCACGCGGCGCCTGGCCGGCCACGTCGCAAGCCCCGTGCAGTACGCGTACACGGCGATCGTCTGCCTGGTGGTCACGGCGATCCCCGCGCCCTTCTTCTGGCCGACGCAGCATGTGCCCGTCGGCGACGCGCTGCTGTTGCTGGCCGGCGGCGCCTGCAGCGGCGCGGCGCAATGGTTGCTGCTGGCCGCGTTCTCGCGCGTCGAGGCCTCGACGCTCGCGCCGCTCAACTACTTCCAGCTGCTGCTGGCGGTGCTGATCAGTTCCTTCTTCTTCCACCGGCCGCCCGACACGCTGGCGATCGCCGGCATCGCGCTGATCATGTGCGCCGGCATGTACATCGCGCGCGCGCGTCCGACGCCGCAGCGGGTCGCCATCGAATAAGAACGGGGCCACCGGCTCCAGCGAGACACACCTTCCATGGCTCTTTCCACATCCTCCGACGCCACCTTCTTCGAATCCGTCGAGTCGACCGACCTGGTCGGGCTGGTCGAGGCCGAACTCACGCGCGCCATCGTCGAAGGCCACCTGCCACCGGGCAGCCGCATCGTCGAAGCCGACATCGCGCGGCGCATGGGCATCAGCCGCGCGCCGGTGCGCGAAGCGGCTCGCCGTCTGGAGCGCCAGGGTGTGCTGGTCTCCCGGCCACGCCACGGCTTCGCGGTGCGCACGATCAGCGTGCAGGAGATCGACGACCTGTACGAGGTGCGCCTGAGCATCGAACTCACGTCCATCGAGCTGGCCTGCCGAAGGGCCGACGACGCGGGCCTCGCGCGCGTCAAGGCGCTGGTCGACACCATGGTGCGCGAGGCCGCGACGCAGGCGCAGGACGAACGCATCACGAGCGACCTGGAACTGCACACGCTGATCTGCGAACTCTCGGGCAATGCGCACCTGCGCCGCATCTACCAGAACACGCAGACCGAGCTGCGGATGATCATCGCGCTCATCGATGCGGTCTACCACGACCCGGCCACCGTGGCCTCGCTGCACTACCCCATCGTCGACGCATTGATGAAGCGCGACGCCGAAGCGGCCAAGACGGCCATGCGCGTTCATCTCGAAGACGCTTGGCAAAACGTGCGCGCGCTGTTCGTGAAGCAGCACGGCGCGGCCCCTGCGTTTCCCGCCGCGCCATCCCCCGCCTGAACCGTTCAAGGACATCCGCGATGAAAGTCGTCTACACCGACACCCACAAAGACCACGACCCGCAACTCTTCATGGTGCGCGGCAAGCTCAAGCGCAGCAACGAGCAGCCCGAGCGCGCCTTCCGCCTGCTCAAGGCGGTGCAGGCCGAGGGCCACGAGGTCATTGCGGGCCAGGACTTCGGCCCCGCCCCGCGCGCGGCCATCCACACGCCCGAGTACCTGCGCTTCCTCGAAACGGCCCATGCACGGTGGCAACTGCTGGACGACCCGTCGGACGAGGTCATGCCCAACATCCATCCCTTCCCCGGCCAGCCCTGCACCTACCCCGAGAGCGTGGTCGGCCAGGCCGGCTTCCACATGGGCGATGCCGCCTGCTCGATCGGCGCGCACACCTGGGCCGCGGCTGTGGCGTCCGCCAACATGGCGACGCACGCCGCGCAGCTGGTGCTCGACGGCGAGCGTGCCGCCTACGCGCTGTGCCGTCCGCCGGGCCACCATGCCTACGTCGATCGCGCCAACGGCTTCTGCTACCTCAACAACGTGGCGATCACAGCGCAGCACCTGCGCGCGGCGCATGCGCGCGTGGCGATCCTAGACATCGACGTGCACCACGGCAATGGCACGCAGGGCATCTTCTACCGGCGCAGCGACGTGCTGACGATTTCGCTGCACGGCGACCCGCGCAATTTCACGCCCTTCTTCACCGGCTACGCGCACGAGCGCGGCGAAGGCGAAGGCCTGGGCTACAACATCAACAAGCCGCTGGCGCTGGGCACGGACATCGACGGCTACCTGCCCGCGCTGCGCGACGCCTGCGACAGCATCCGCGCCTTCGCGCCGGGTGCGGTGGTGGTGGCGCTTGGCCTCGACGCACACGAGAAGGACCCGTACAAGGGCATGAAGATCACCACGCCCGGCTTCGAAGTGCTGCTGGCCGAGATCGCGCGCCTGGGCCTGCCGACCGTGCTGGTGCAGGAGGGCGGTTACCTGTCGGACGACCTCGGTCCCAACATCGCGAGCGCGTTGCGCGGCTTTGCGAGTGCTGCATGAGCCCGGCGACTGAATTCGACGACGCGCAGGTGCTGAGCGAAGGCTCGCCCGAACTCGATGACGCCTGGGTGCGCGCGCTGGCGCAAGAGCGCTGGGGCATCGCCGGCGAAATGAAGCCGCTGACCGGCGAGCGCGACCGCAACTACCGACTGGAGCGCGCCTCCGACGGTGCGCGCTTCATGCTGAAGATCTCGCACCCGGCCGAGACCCCGCTGGTCGCCGACTTCCAGACGCAGGCCTTGCTGCATCTGGCCAAGGCCGATCCCGCGCTGCCGGTGCAGCGCATCGTGCCGACACTGGACGGCGCGGCGTCGATCGTGGTGGACCCGGGCGACGGCCTGCCGCGCGTGGCACGCGTCTTCACCTACCTGCCCGGCCTGCCGCTGCCCGAGGCGCCGCGCACGCCGCTGCAGCAGCAGAACCTGGCGCGCATGCTGGCGCGGCTCGATGTGGCGCTGGCCGGCTTCGACCACCCGGCCGGCGACCTGCCGTTGCCCTGGGACCTGCAGCGCGCCGAGAGCGTGCGCGGCTTGCTCGCGCACATCGCCGACGCCGACGGCCGCGCGCTCGCCACCGCGGCGCTCGACCGCTTCGAGCACGCGGCCCAGCCGGTGCTGCGCACGCTGCCTGCGCAGCCGATCCACAACGACTTCAACATCTACAACGTGCTGGTCGACCCGCAGGAGACCGACCGCATCGCCGCCATCCTCGACTTCGGCGACATGGTGCGCGCGCCCTGCATCGACGACCTGGCCGTGGCTGCGGCCTACCAGACCGGCACCGACGATGCGCCCTTCGCGCACATCGTGCCCTTCGTCGCCGCGTACCACGCGATCCGGCCACTGTCGGCGACCGAGCTCGACCTGCTCTTCGCGTTGATCACGGCACGGCTGGTGATGGTGGTCGCCATCAGCGGCTGGCGCGCCGCGCGCTATCCGGAGAACGCGGCCTACCTGCTGCGCAACAACCCGCTGTCGTGGGCGCGGCTGCAGGCCTGCGAACGCGTCGGCAACGCCGAGGCCACGGCTGCCTTCCGCAGCGCCTGCGGTCTCTGAATCGAAAGCATCCCATGTCCACCCTTCCCGCCGACACCCGGGCCCTGATGGAACGCCGCGCCCGCGTGCTCGGCCCGGCCTACCGCCTGTTCTACGAAACCCCGCTGCACCCGGTGCGCGGCGACGGCGTGTGGCTGCACGACGCCGACGGCAAACGCTACCTCGACGCCTACAACAACGTGGCCTCGGTCGGCCACTGCCATCCGCATGTGGTGGAGGCCATCGCGCGGCAGGCGAGCATCCTCAACACGCACACGCGCTACCTGCACGAAGGCGTGCTCGACTATGCCGAGCGCCTGCTCGCCACGATGCCGCATGAACTCGCGCATGCGATGTTCACCTGCACCGGCAGCGAGGCGAACGACCTGGCGATGCGCATCGCCAGGGCGCATACCAAGGCCGAAGGCCTGATCGTTACGCGCTTCGCGTACCACGGCGTGACCGCATCGATCGCCGAGGCCTCGCCGTCGCTCGGGAAGTTCGTGCAGCTGGGGGCCAGCGTGCGCACCGTGCCCGCACCCGACAGCTACCGCATCGCGCCTTCCGATATGGGTCGCGCCTTCGCGGCCGGCGTGCGCGAAGCCATCGCCGACCTGAAGGCCCACGGCATGCGCCCCGCCGCGCTGCTGGTCGACACATCCTTCTCGAGCGACGGCATCTTCACCGACCCACCGGGCTTCCTGCAGGACGCGGTCGAGGCGGTGCGCGAGGCCGGCGGTGTCTTCATCGCCGACGAGGTGCAGGCCGGGTTGGGCCGCACGGGCGATGCGATGTGGGGCTTCCAGCGCCACGGCGTGGTGCCGGACATCGTCACCATGGGCAAGCCGCTGGGGGCCGGCCACCCGCTCGCCGGCATCGCGATTCGCCCCGAGGTGCTGGCCGCCTTCGGCCGCGAGTGCCGCTACTTCAACACCTTCGGCGGCAACCCGGTGTCGATGGCCGCCGGCATGGCGGTGCTCGACGTGGTCGAGCGCGAAGGCCTGGTCGCGAATGCGCAGCGCGTCGGCGCCTACCTGCGTGGGCGACTCGCGCAGCTCGCGGACCGCCACGCGCTGATCGGCGACGTGCGCGGCGCCGGCTTCTTCGTCGGCGTCGAGATGGTGAGCGACCGCCCCGCGCGCACGCCGGCCACGGCCGAGACGGCGCGCATCGTCAACGCGATGCGCGAACGCGGCGTGCTGTTCAGCGCCACGGGCGAGCAGGCCAACATCCTGAAGATCCGGCCGCCGCTGGTGTTCGACCAAACCCATGCCGACCTCCTGGTCGAGACGCTGGACAGCGTGCTCGCTGCGCTGTAAACCGCGACCATGACCGACATCTGGCGCCTCTCCGCTTCCGACGTCGCGCAGCACATCGCGCAACGCCAATTCTCCGCCGTCGAAGCCGCGCAGGCCGCCCTGGCGCGGCTCGATGCCGTCAACCCACGGCTCAACGCGGTGGTCGACTGGCGCCCTGACGAGGTGCTGCAGCGCGCCGACGCCATCGATGCCGCGCTGGCCCGCGGCGAAGACTGCGGCCCGCTGGCCGGCGTGCCAATCACCGTGAAGGTGAACATCGATCAGGCCGGCTTCGCGACCACCAATGGCGTGGCGCTGCAGAAGGACCGCATCGCGGCGACGAACAGCCCGGTGGTCGACAACTTTTTGAAGGCCGGTGCGGTGATCGTCGGCCGCACCAACACGCCGGCCTTCAGCTACCGCTGGTTCACCGACAACCGGCTGCACGGCCGCACGCTCAACCCGCGCGATGCGTCGCTCACGCCCGGCGGCTCGTCCGGCGGCGCGGCGTCGGCCATCGCGGCCGGCATCGGCCACCTCGCCCACGGCACCGACATCGCCGGCTCGATCCGCTACCCGGCCTACGCCTGCGGCGTGCACGGCCTGCGGCCCTCGCTGGGCCGCGTCGCCGCCTTCAATGCGTCGGGGCCGGAACGCAACATCGGCGGCCAGATCACCGCCGTGTCGGGGCCGATCGCGCGCACCGTCGGCGACATCCGCCTGGGCCTGGCCGCCATGTCCGGTGCCGACGACCGCGACCCGTGGTGGGTGCCGGCGCCGCTCACCGGCCCCGACATGCCGCGCACCGTCGGCCTGTGCGTGCGGCCCGACGGGCTCGACACGTCCCCGGCGGTGGCCGCCGCACTGGTCGATGCCGCCGAACGCCTGCGCGATGCCGGCTGGCAGGTGGAGGAACTCGACGACGTGCCGCCGCTGCAGGACGCCTGCACCACGCAGATCGTGCTGTGGATGGGCGACGGCTACGACGCGATGGTCGCGGTCGCGCAGCAGGAAGGCGATGCCGGTGCCATCGCGGCGCTCGCGGGCCAGGCCGGACTCGTCGGCGCGGCGGGCGCGCCGGACCTGTCGAAGGCGTTGATCCGCCGCGCCACGCTGGCGCGTGCCTGGCAGGAATTCACCACGCGCTACCCGGTGCTGCTGATGCCGGCGAGCGCCGAGCTGCCCTTCGCGTCGGACCTCGACCTGCAGGGGCCGGACGCCTACGCGCGGGTGTGGGCCGCGCAGGCGCCGATGATCGGCCTGCCGCTCACCGGGCTGCCGTCGCTGGTCGTCTCCACCGGCATGGTCGGCACGCGCCCGGTCGGCGTACAGCTGGTGGCGGGGCGCTTCCGCGAAGACCTGCTGCTGGCGGCTGGCGAGGCGATCGAGGCGCGCGGAATGCCGCCGATGCCGGTGGATCCGGCCGCTTAAAAAAGCGAAATCTCCGCTCTTGAAGTCGTCCGGGCGTGCCCTATGTACGCCCTCGGAAGCGCTGGACACGCCTCCGGCGCCTCCTTCGTTTCAACGCATGAATGGAGGTTATCGCCATGTACCGATCGCTTTTTCCGCGCGACATGTTCGCCGAACTCGATCGCCTGCAGCGCGACATGCAGCAGGCCTTCGATCTGTCGCCCACCATCCGCGGCATCGGCCGCAACGGCTTTCCGGCCATCAACGTCGGCGGCACGCCGCAGTCCATCGAGGTGTTCGCCTTCGCGCCCGGCGTCGAGCCGGCGAAGCTGGAGGTGAACCTCGAACGCGGGCTGCTCACCATCGCCGGCGAACGCAAGAGCGACCTGCCCAAGCCCGAAGACAAGGCCGCCGTGCACATCAACGAGCGCTTCGAGGGCAGCTTCCGCCGCGTGCTCACGCTGCCGGACGACGCCGACCCGGACGCGGTCGACGCCAAGTACCGCGACGGCGTGCTGCACATCAGCATCCAGCGGCGTGCATCGGCCCAGCCGCGGCGCATCGCCGTCCAGTGAATCCGACCCTCGACACTGCAAGAAAGGAGTGCATCGTGAACACCTATCAGACACCGGCCACCACCCAGGGTGCGTCGAACACACCGAGCGCGCAGCAACAGGCCCAGCCACGTTCGCGTTACAGCGACGCCGCGCTGACACCCCCGGTCGACGTCATCGAGGACAGCGGCGGCATCACCCTCTACGCCGACCTGCCGGGCGTGTCGCGCGACAAGCTGCAGCTGAACGTCGAGGCCGACACGCTGACCATCGAGGCCGAGTCGGCGCTGCCGTCGCCCGAGGGCCTGCAGTCGAGCCACACCGAGGTCGGGCTGGCGCGCTTTCGCCGCGTCTTCACGCTGAGCAAGGAGCTCGACACCGAGCAGGTCTCGGCCGAGTTCGCGCAGGGCGTGCTGCGCCTGCGCATCCCGAAGGCGCAGCATGCGCAGCCGCGCCGGGTCGAAGTGAAAGTGGGCTGAGGCCAGGGCACCCGCGGAACTGGCTCCGCCAGGCCGCTGGGTGCGCCCCCTGGAGGGGGAGGCGGCGACACGCAGTGCGACGCATCGAGGGCGGGTCTATTTCAGCTCTATTTCGACGAAGACGAACTCGTGGTCGTTGGCGTTGATCACGTTGTGCTCGACGCCGGTGAGCCGCGTGTACGACACGCCGGCGGTCAGGGGGCTGCGCACCTCGCCGTTCGGCGTTTCGAGCAGCAGCGTGCCCGTGGTCATCGGCACCACGATGTAGTCCATGCCGTGGCGGTGGTAGCCGGTTTCCGCGCCGGGCGGAAACCGCCATTCGGTGACGGTGACGCGGTCGTTGTCGATCTGGACGGTGGGGATGGCGGTGGGGCGGGTCATGCGGGCGATTGTGCAAGGCGCGTGCCCGCAACGCCGCATGGCGGCGTCGCTAGGTCCGTGCCGAAGCCCGCCCGATGGCGTGCAGGGCATCGATGTCGATGACCGTCAGCATCGGCCCTTCGCCGCCGTCCACCAGCGCGGTCGCCAATGGGTCACGCGCCTCCAGGCCCGGCGGCAGCGGCCGCAGGGCCGAGCGCGGCACGTCGAAGACCGGGCCAAGTTCGTCCACGCGCAGCGCAACCCGGCGCTGGTTCGCGTCTTCGCAGATGACGAGCAGGGCCTGTCGACGGTCGGTCGCGCCGCCGGCGTCGCGGCCGAGGCGATGCAGGTCGATCACCGCCAGCGCCCGGTCGTCGTGGATGACGATCCCGCCGCGCCCTTCGCCGGCGGCCGAGGCGGGCGCCTCGATGGCTTCGACCACCTGGGCCGTCGCGAGGCCGAGCCACTGGGGGCCGATGCGCACGCTCGCGAAGCCGGTGCGTTCGTCTTTCTGGGGCGCGTGCGCATCCAGCGCCGGCGCGAAGCGCGCGGGCCAGGCGTCGGTGTCGCCCGCAGCCACCTCGCCCAGCGCCGACAGCACCAGGCAGGCCATGTCGTCGGGTCCGCAGCTGCCTGCACTGTCGTATTCGCGGTAACCGCCCGTCATGGCGATGCCGGCCGCATGGAGCACGCCGCCGAGCTCGACGAGTGCGCCGTTCGATGCGCCCCGGGCCAGCGATTCGCAGCGCTCGCGCAGCGGCGCTTCGTCGCCGGCCTGCCAGCGCGCATCGGTGCTGGCCACCACCGTGCCGTTGCGGGTGAGAAAGAGCGCCAGGGCGCCGGGCAGCGGTGCGCCCGCCGCGTCGCGCGGCAGCACGTCGTGCAGCATGGCTTCCATCTGCACCGCGCTGTCGAAGACGGTCGCCACGGTGCCGCCCCGGCCCGTGCCGGTGTGGGCATGCGCCGCGAAGATGCTGGTGCCGCGGCCGTCGTAGAAGGGCGACGGGCCGAAGGCCGCGCGCACGTAGGCGCTCTCGTCGCGCAGCAGGGCGGCTGCCGACATCCAGGGCGTCGCCACGCTGCCCGCTTGCGGTGTGCGTGAGCTGGCGAGCACCTTGCCGTGCTCGTCGAGCAGCAGGAGCTGCGCGTACACCGTGTACAGGCCGTTGATGTGCGCGAGCACCTTCGAGGCCTGGGCGCAGGCGTCGGGCGTGCGCTCGCGCGCAGCGGTGCGAAGGGTCTCGTCGAGCGCCCACCAGCGGCAGTCGTTCGCGCGCTCGTAGAAGCTGCGGTCCAGGATGTCGCTGCCCAGCGCCGCGGCGGCCCGCACCTCGTCGACCACCGAGGCTTCGGCGGATTGCTGCAATTGTTCGATCGCCTCTTCGAAGACCTGGCTGATGCGGCGCCCCGTGGCGGTGACGCGCTCGAGCAGCACGTTCGCGAAGCCGGTGGCGGACACGTCGCCGCCGTCCGCCTTGCGCAGGCGCAGCTGGCCGTTCCAGACCAGCCGCTCGAGGCCGTGCTGGATGCCCTTGGCCTGCATCGGGATCGTGCGCAGCGCTTCGCCGAACAGGTTGTTGCCCGCGGAAAGCCGGGCGCCGATGTCTTTCTTCGGCCTCGGCGCGGTGCTGCCGTCGAACGCGGCATCGAGCGGCACCAGCACACAGCCGACCCAGCCCAGGCCGACGTAGCCCTGGTAGCCGTTCGAGCTCGCCTGCACCGTGAGGTATTCGCGCCCCGCGAAGCGCAGGGTGGTGCTGCCCGGGCGTGGCGCCGGCAGCACCACGCCGAGCCCGACCTGGTGCACGTCGGAACTGGCGACCACGGTGCGCTGTGCGTCGAGCAGCAGCAGCACCGAGGCCTCGTCGCCCGCGGTGAGCGCCGAGAAGATCGACGCCATCTCGTTCTGCAGCGCGAAGCTCAGGCACAGCACCGCCGCGGCGTGGCCGCCGGGGGGGCGCATCGGGGCGCAGAAGAGCAGGCCGTCCCGTCCGCCGAGCAGTGGCGACGGGCCGAAGCGCTCCAGGTAGGGCGCGTCGTTGCGCAGCGCCGCCTGGGCCAGCCCGGCGTCTGCCTGCGCGGTGGTGTCCTGCCGCAGGCGCACGCGTGCGCTGCCGTCGGCCGCAAGCAGCAGGATGTCGTCGTACACGCTGTACTTCGCCTGGTACGAAGTCAGATGGTTCTGCAGGGCGCCGAGCTGCGCCGCGTCGATCTCGGTCGCCGCCGCAGCGCTGACGAGGGCACTGTCCAGCGCGAGAAAACCCACGTCGGCGGTGCGCTCGAACAGGTTGCGCACCAGCAGGTCGACCAGGGTCTGTGCCTTGGCGCGCGCCGAGCGCAGGGCGTCCTGGCGCAGGCGCTGGGCCAGGGCGTCGAGTAGCACGCCGGTCAGGGCGTGGAACCTGGCGCCCGTGGCGGCGATGGACGTGCCGCTGCCGGTCATCTGCGCCAGCAGACCGAGCTGGTCCCAGGTGTCTTCCAGCCGCTGCAGCGACTCGCGATGGTCGTTCACCAGCGCCATGCGCGGGACGAGCGGCGCAACGTCGGAAGAGAACGTCACGCCCTTGAATACGACGGTTCCGGACATGGCATGTGCAGACGGATGCGCCCAAGGGTCGGCGTACCGCGTGGCGGGATGAAGGAAGTCGGATCCTAGGCCGTGGGGGCCGTGGCCCATGGGGGGAACAGAGGGGGCTTTCCCCCTCAATTCGCTGCGGCGGGCGCCGCGGCGCTGGCGGGCTCAGGCGGCGGCCGTTAGCACCTTGCGCATGCGTGCATTGCGCAGGATGACGCCGGCGCGCTCGACCTCCTGCCGCATTTCGATCGCGAAGCCCGAGGCGAGGAAGAAGCGCTCCGCACGCAGGCTCACGTTGGCATGCAACGCGGTGATGCCCCGCGCCTGCGCTACCGCCTGCAGATGCGCCATCAGGGCTGTGGCGACGCCGCGGCCCGCGTAGTCGCCCGAGACGAAGAACAACTCGATGTAGCCCGACGGCTGCACGTCGGCAAAGCCGGCGATCGTGTTGTCGAGTTCGGCGACGAAAGGCTGGATGCGCTGGATGCGCTCGGCCCACAGCGCCGCGTCGTGGTCGCGCGGCGCCCAGGCGGCGAGTTGATCGGGCCGATAGTCGCGGGCCGCAAGGGTGTGGATGGAGGACTCGAAGACCCGGCGCAGCGCCGGCGCGTCGCCCGTCCGACAGTCGCGGATGCGAAGCGCCCCGTCCAATGGGTTATCGCCCCGTGACCGACCACCCGGCATGCAGGTTGGCCTTGTCGTTCTCGTATTCCCAACGGGTACCGCAGCGGTCGCAGCGGTAGCTGGTGACGGTCACCGAGCGGCCGTCCTCGCGCTCTTCCTTGCGGTTGTTGCCCTGCACCAGCTCGGCGTGGCCGGGGGCCCGGCGCCAGTTGCGCTGGATGCCGCTGCACGGCTCGCACAGCGCCATCTTCTTCTGGTCCTGTTCGCGGGCGCTCAAGGGGGAGTTCATGGGTGGGCCGTCGGTTCGTGGATCAATGATGGTGGCCGCCTGCGCCGTGCACGTGCCGGTGCGCCAGCTCTTCCGGTGCGGCAGCGCGCACCTCGAGCACCTTCAGCACGAAGCGCAGCTCCTGGCCGGCCAGCGGGTGGTTGCCGTCGAGCAGCACCTGGCTGCCCTTGATCTTCTTCACGTAGTAGATCTGCGGCTCGCCGTTGTCGTTGCGGCCTTCGAGCTGGCCGCCGACCTTCACGCCCGGCGGGAAGTCGCTCTTGTCGATGGTGCGCTCCAGTGCCGGGTCGCGCAGGCCGAAGGCGTCTTCGGGCTTGAGCTGCAGCGTGACGCCGTAGCCGGCCTCCTGGCCGGCCAGCGCCTCTTCGATCTTGGGCAGCGTGTTGTCGTAGCCGCCATGCAGATAGCCCATGGGCTCCTTGGCTTCCTCGATGAGCTTGCCCTGCAGGTCTGTGACCTTGTAGCGGAGGGTGACGACGGTGTCTTTTTCGATTTTCATGGGGAGATTCTCCCGCAGAGCGCCTGGTGGGGCCAGGCGACGAGGGAAACACCCGTCTTGCCGGGTACCGGTTCGCTCAGGCCCTCACCCCGCGAATCCAACACCCAAGACACTGAGTTACATGTCGAAACAAAAGGGCATAATCCCGCCGCTCCCGGCACCACGCCGCGGTCATGGAGGCGGGCTCGAGATCGGGCTTGGCGTTTTGTCCCAACTGTCTTTCAAGTTCAAAAGATGAAGATCAATCACAACATCACCATCCTCGCCCTTTCCGCCTTCGTGTTGACCGGATGTGCCTCCGTCAACATGGCCAGCAAAGAGGAATCGGACAAGGCCAAGCAATTCAGCGCTCCCAGTGTGGGGAACTCCGGCGTCTATGTGTACCGCAACAGCTTCGTCGGGAAGGCGCTCAAGAAGGACATCTGGGTCGACGGCAAATGCCTGGGCGAGAGTGCATCCGACGTGTTCTTCTACA
>Ga0070669_100001452_pt1 | contig 17173 bp, 16 predicted proteins | sample KBSS53metaG_FD_64680 | JGI IMG/M metagenome (GOLD analysis project Ga0070669, IMG submission 64680) | Switchgrass rhizosphere microbial communities from Kellogg Biological Station, Michigan, USA - KBS S5-3 metaG | ecosystem: Host-associated > Plants > Roots > Rhizosphere > Soil ... | reverse complement strand
GCGCGCGAAGCGGGCATCGCTCACGTCGCCCAGGCCCTGCGTCGCGACCTCGGGCGTGAGCATGACGGTCTTGAGCGTGTACATCAGGCGGCGCTTCTCCAGGTCCTTGTTGAGCAGCGGCTCGCGCTTCATCAGCGCGGCGATGGCGGCATCGGGGTTCGCGATCGTGTCGCGCACGGCCTTGTTCACCGCGCGCACCAGGCCGCCAACGGCCTCGGGCTTGTCCTTGAGGAGCTGCGGCGACACCATCACGCCGTTGCCGTAGAGCTCGACGCCGTAGTCGCCATAGTGGAACCAGCGGATGTCCTTGTCGGGGTCGACGCCCTGCGCGACCAGGTTCATGTAGCTGGTCACCGAGAACACGGCGGCGCCGTCGACGTGGTCCTTGAGCAGCAGCTGCTCCTGCAGGTTGGGCGCCACGTTGGTCCACTTCACCTTGCTCGCGTCGATGCCCACCTTGCCGGCGATCACCGGGAACATGCGCGCCGCCGCACCGCCCGCCGGGGTGCCGAGCGTGCGGCCTTCGAAGTCCTTCGGTGTCTTGACCGGGCTCGACGACTTCACGATCAGCGCATAGGGCGCGCGGTTGTAGAGCATGTAGACCATCACCGGCGCCTGGCCCGGCTTGGCCGCAGCGTTCTGCACGATGGCGTTGACGTCGCCGAAGCCGGCCTGGTAGGCGCCGGCCATCACCTTGGTCACGGTGGCGGCCGAGCCTTCGCCCTGGTCGATGGTCACGGCCAACTTCTCCTGTGCGAAGTAGCCCTTGTCCTCGGCCAGGTAGTACCAGGCGTGGATGCCCTGCAGTTTCCAGTCCAGCACGAACTTGATGGGCGTGACGGCCTGCGCAGCGGCCTCGCGCGGCGGCACCAGCGCGGCGAAGGACGCCAGTGCGGCGAGCGCTGCGACAGCGGTGCGGCGGGAAAAACGGGGACGCATGAAAGCTCCTGTGTGAGATGGGGAAGAGAGAAGAGGCATGCGCATCAGCCCATCGCCAGGTCGGTCTTGCGCTGCGACCAGCCGGTCACGCGCTGTTCGACCAGCGACGAGATGCCATAGAGCACCACGCCCATCGCCGCCAGCAGGAAGAGCCCGGCGAACACCATCGGCACGTCGAAGTTGCCGCTGGCGATCATCATCACGGTGCCGATGCCCTTGTTCGACGCCACCGTCTCGGCCAGCACGGTGCCGACGAAGGACAGCGTGATCGCGATCTTGAGCGAGGCGAACAGATAGGGCATGGCGCGCGGCAGGCCGACGTTCCAGAGGATGTCGCGCTTGCGGGCGCCGAGCACGCGCAGCACGTCTTCGAGCTCGGGTTCGGTGCTGGCCAGGCCGGTGGCCACGTTCACCACCACCGGGAAGATGCTGATGACCATCGAGGTGAGGATGGCCGGCACCGTGCCCGCGCCGAACCACACGACGAAGAGCGGCACCACCGCCACCTTCGGGATGCTGGAGAAGCCCACCAGCAGCGGATAGGTCACGTCGTAGGCCAGCTTCGACGAGCCGATGCCGACACCGATCACGATGCCCGCCAGCACGCCGAACGCGAAGCCGACGAAGGTGGTGTAGAGCGTCTGCAGCGCGTGCGGCCACAAGAGCGGCATCTTCTCGACCAGCACATGGGCGATCTGACTCGGCCGCGGCAGGATCAGGTCGGACACGCCGAAGGCGAGGCAGACCACTTCCCACAGCACGAAGAAGCCGATGAGCGCGGCGGCGGACAGCACGCGCTGGCGCACGACCGGGGACAGCGCGTTCATGCCGCCACCTCTTCGATGGCAGGCGTCGCCACGACAGGCGGCGGCGTGCCGTCGCCGTCGCGCCGGGCCTCGGCGATGCGCATGCGCAGCTGCTGCACCAGCGTCGCGAACTCGGGCGCGTAGCTGCTCTCGAGCGTGCGCGGCCGGGCGAAGCCGACGTCGCGCGTCTCCAGGATGCGGCCGGGCCGCGAACTCATCACGCAGATGCGGTTGGCGAGGTAGGCCGATTCACGCAGGTCGTGCGTCACCAGCAGCACCGTGGGGCGGCGCGCCATCCAGAGGCTCTGCATGATGTCCCACAGCTCCTCGCGCGTGAACTGGTCGAGCGCACCGAAGGGCTCGTCGAGCAGCAGCAGTTCGGGCTCGTGCACCAGCGCGCGGCACAGCGACGCGCGCTGCAGCATGCCGCCCGACAGCTGCCACGGCCGCTTGTCGCCGAAGCCCTTGAGGCCGACCTGTGCGAGCAGCGCGTCGACGCGGTCCCGGTACTCGCCCTTTTTCTTCTTCGCGAAGTCCTGGCGGAAGGGCTGGACGATCTTCAGCGGGATCATCACGTTCTCGCGGATGGTGAGCCACGGCAGCATCGTCGGGTTCTGGAAGGCCAGCCCGATGCGAAGGCGCGGTGCCTGTGCCGCGTGGGCGCCCGCCGGCTGGGTGCCGACCGCACCGACCTCGCGCCCGCCGGCGATCACCGCGCCGGCTGTCGGCTTGAGCAGCCCGGCCACCAGCTTGAGGATGGTCGACTTGCCGCAGCCGCTCGGCCCCACCAGCGCGACGAAGTCGCCCTCGGCGATGCCCAGCGTGGTGTGGTCGAGCGCGATGGTGCCGCCGCCGTAGCGCAGCATCACGTCGGACAGTTGGATGAAGCTCTGGCTCATGGTGTCTTTCGGGAGAAGAGTTGGCTCAAGAGGAAGGCATCCGCACGATGGCCGCGACCGGCCCGCCGCCCGGCGGCCCCTGGTGCTCGGCACCGCCCGACACATAGAGCGCGGTGCGCCCCACGACCGACGCCAGCACGCCGCCCACGGCCGCGCGCGCATGGCGCGTCGAGTTGATGTCGGAGTCGTTGAGCATCGTGTGGCGCGCGCCGCGCACGCGGCCGTCGGGGCTGGCCTCGGCTTTGGCGAGCAGGTTGACCAGGCGCGACGCGATGGCCTCGGCATCGCGCTCCGGGTCGAGCCCGAAGTGCATGCGCAGCAGCGTGCGCACCCCCGTCGCATCGACCGCATCGTGCATCAGCGTGTGGCCGATGCGGAAGGCCGACGCACTGCCCTCTGCCTCGCCCAGCACGATGACGACGTTGCCTTCGAGCTCGATGCCGGCCGACACCGACGCGCGCGCCGAATGCAGCGTGGCATCGTGCAGCACGGCGGCATCGCTCAGGCGCTCGGGCGCGATCTCGCCCAGCGCCAGCCCCACGCCCAGCGCCGAGGCACCGCGCGACCAACCCATCGATTCGTAGGTGTCGCGTGTGACCGGCTCGGCGCCGCGCCGCAGCGCATCGTCGACCTTGGCCGAGGTGAGCAGCGGGCATTTCACCTGCGCGAAATGCACGTCGGCCGCGTCGGCGATGCCTGCGTCGTGCATCGCAGCGCGCACCGCGTCGGCGGTGGCCTGCACCTGCGCCATGCGGCCCATCTCTTCCGGTGCGAAGTCGCGGGTGTGGGCGATGCCGACGACCAGCCGCTTCTCGGCGTGCGACGCTTCGGCCTCGACCGTCTCGCGGGTGAACACCGTGAAGTGCGGCGACAGCACGCCCTCGGTGCCGCCGGACATCACCAGCGCGACGCGTGCGTGCACCGCCTCGGCCGTGCAGCCCAGGTGCGGCGCCAGGAAGTGGCACCAGGCCGTGGCCGCGAAGTCCCGCGTGTGGTCGTTGACGCAGCCGTTGCCTTCGGTCTTTCCCATCACCGCGACGATGTGGCGCGGGTCGATGTCGCCCGCGTCGATCAGCGCCTGCACGCCGCTCAGGTCACCGGGGCCGCGGCACGCGACCACGTGCACGCCAACCTTCTGGCTCACGATGCACTCCAGTCCACCTCGCCCACCGGTACGGCGGTGCGCGGCACGCCGGGCGGCGTCTCCAGGATGGCGCTGCTGTAGTGCTCGGTGTTGCGCGGCTTCGCCGTCGGCATCTGCTGCACGGTCTTCACCGAACGGCCCCAGCCCACCGCATCGGTCACCAGCTTGCCGTCGCGCATCACGAAGCGCCCGCGCAGCAGCGTGTGCAGCGGATAGCCCTTCACCGGGCGGCCGTTCCACGGCGAGATCTTGCTGATGCTCTGCAGCTTGTTCTGCGACAGGATGCCGGCGCGTTCCATGTCGACGAAGGCGATGTCGGCATGCGCGCCCGGCGCGATCACGCCCTTGGTGCCGTACAGGCCCCAGGCCTTGGCCGGCGCGACCGAACTCCAGCGCACGTAGTCCATCAGCGACGCGCGGCCGCGGTTCACCTCGGTGAGCATCAGCGGCATCTGCGTCTCGACGCCGGGGAAGCCGCAGTCGCAGTCCCAGATGCTCTCGCGCGTCTTCTCTTCGGGCGCGTGCGGCGCATGGTCGGTGGCGATCATGTCGAGCGTGCCGTCCATCAGCGCGTCCCACAGCGGCTGGTTGTGGCGCGCCTCGCGGATCGGCGGGTTCAGCCGCATGATGCCGCCGAGCTTCAACATGTGGTCGGTGTTGAGCAGCAGGTACTGCGGGCAGGTCTCGGCCGTCACGTCGACGCCGCGGCGCTTGGCTTCGCGCAGCAGGAAGAGCGAATCGGCCGCGCTGTGGTGCGCGATGTGCACGCGCGCGCCGGTCCATTCGGCCAGCGTGAGCACGCGGCCGATGGCCTCGATCTCCGCCACGGCCGGGCGTGCGGCCAGGTGCGCCATCGCATCGATGCGGCCGGCGTCCTGCATCTTCTTCTGACGGCGGAACAGGATCGACGAGTTCTCGGCATGCACCACCGTGCGGATGCCCAGCGGCGCGAGCTTCTCGAAGCCTTCGAGCAATGCGCCGTCGGTCGGTGCCGGCAGGTTGCCGAAGGTGTTGCCGACGAAGGCCTTGAAGCTGGTCACGCCGGCGTCGAGCAGTTCCTCGAGTCGGTCCACCGTGTCGTCGCCCAGCAGGCCGTGGATGCCGAAGTCGCAGTACGAGGCCTCGGCCGCCTTCTGCTTCATGCGCAGCGCCTCGAGGGTGCCGGTGGCCGGGTTGGTGTTGGGCATCTCGAAGACAGTGGTCACGCCGCCCATCGCGGCGGCCGCCGAGCCGGTCTTCCAGGTTTCCTTGTTCGGATAGCCCGGGTCGCGGAAGTGCACATGGCTGTCGATGGCACCGGGCAGCAGGTACAGGCCGTCGGCGCGCATCTCTTCACGGGCCGGCGGCATGGTGTCGTCGTGACCGACGGCCACGATCTGCTCGCCCGCGATCGCGACCGAGGCTTCGATGATCCGGTCCGGCGAGACGATGCGCGCGCCGCGGATGACGAGGTCGACTTCTTTCATGCGATGCTCCTTAAAGTGCGGCCCAGCCGCCATCGACGGGGAGGTCGACACCGGTGATCTGCTTGGACACTTCGCTGGCCATGAACAGGCAGGCGTTGGCCACGTCGATGTCGGTCGACACGCGCTTGAGCGCGTAGTCCGCGGCGTGGCGCGTCATCGCCTCTTCGAGCGTGATGCCCAGCTTCTGGGCCATGTTGGCGCACACCTTCTCGCGGAAGCGCGGGCCGTCGACCATGCCGGGCGCGACGTTGTTCACGTTGATGTTGTAGGGGCCGGCTTCGAGCGCGAAGCTCTTGGTGATGCCGCGCAGGCCCCACTTCGAGGCCGAGTAGGCGGTGCGTCCGGCCCGGCCGCGCAAGCCGAAGGTGCCGCCCACGTTCACGACCTTGCCGCTCTTGCGCTCGATCATCGACGGCAGCACGGCATGGATGGTGTTGAAGCAGCCGGTCATGTTGAGCTCGACGATCTCGTTGAACTCGTCGGTCGTGGTTTCCCAGCCGGTCTTGCCGATGGGGCCGGAGCCACCAGCGACGTTGACCAGCACGTCGATGCGGCCGAAGGCCTTGAGTGCCGCCGCGGCGAGCGCCTCGGTCTGCTCTGACTTCGTGAGATCGCAGGGCACCACGATGGCCTCGACGCCGAGCGCGCGGGCTTCGGCCGCCACCGGTTCGATCGCGGCGGTGTCGCGCCCGGCGAGCACCAGCTTGGCGCCTTCGCGTGCGAAGGCCAGCGTGATCGCGGCGCCCATGCCCTTGGCCGGGCCGGTGATCAGCGTCACCTTGTCTTTGAGTTGCAGGTCCATGAAGATTTCTCTGTCGTGCGGTTTGTTGGAGGTCAGGGCGCGGCGGTGGTGGAAGGCCGCTCGGCACGCGCCGGCATGAAGCTGCGGTCGAACACTTCCCGGGTCTCGGGCGCGCGCGGCAGCTGGTTGGCCTCGACGACGATGGCGATGTTCTTCGTCAGGCGGGCGTCATCGACATCGCCCAGGCCGATGCGGGCGATCTCGGGGTGGCTCATGTCGTTCTTGAGCGTGGCGAGCAGCTTCTCCTTCTCGACCTCGCGCTTGAGCAACGGCTCGCGCTTCATGACCGCGTCCATGCCGGCCTCGGGATTCGCGATGACTTCCTTGACCGCGCGGTTGAGCGCCTTCACGAAGCCCTGCACCGCCTTCGGGTTCTCCTTGACGAAGCTGCGCGCGAAGAACACGGTGTTGGAATACAGGTCCATGCCGTGGTCGCCGTAGCGGATGAAGCGCAGGTCCTTCGCCGGGTCCAGGCCCATGCCCTTGGCGGCGAAGCTCACGGTGGTCACGTAGCCGAAGCCGGCGTCGATCTGGCCACGCACCAGCATCTGCTCGCGCAGGTTGGGCGCCATGTTGGTGATCGTCACCTTGCTCGCGTCGATCTTCGCGATCTTGGCGAAGGCCGGGAACAGCTTCAGCGCGCCGTCGTTGGCCGGGCCGCCGATGGTCTTGCCTTCGAGGTCCTTGGGCGTCTTGATAGGGCTGTCGCTCTTGACCACCAGCGCGAAGGGCGGCGTGTTGTAGAGCATGTACACGCCCACCGGTGCATCGGCGGGGCGCTTCGACGCGAGGTCGATCAGCGCGTTCATGTCGCCGAAGCCGGCCTGATAGGCACCGGCTGCGACCTTGGGAATCGAGGCCGCCGAGCCTTCGCCCTGGTCGATGGTGACGTCGAGGCCCTCTTCCTTGAAGTAGCCCTTGTCCTGTGCGAGGAAGAACCAGGCCTGCGCGCCTTCGTACTTCCAGTTGAGCACCATCTTGATCGGCACCTGGGCCGATGCCGTCGTGGCGGCCAGCGCCAGCGCGAGACCGCAGGCGGACAGCAGCGGGGAGGAAAGGAATTTCATGGTTCAGGACTCCTTGGGTTGGGACGAAGAGAAACGGGGGAAGAAGAAGGCAGCGCACGCATCAGCGACGCCGCGCTCGCGACGAAGCCGTGCAGCAGTTCGACGATGTAGAGCACGCCCTTCGTGACGTAGGCCGGCGACGGCGTGCTGCAGGCGTCTTGCAGCAACACGCAGTCGTAGCCGAGGAAGGCGCCGTCCTGCAGCGTCGAGAACACGCAGCGGTCGGTGTTGATGCCGGCGAAGAGCAGCGTGGTGATGCCCTGCTGACGCAGCACGCTGTCGAGTTCGTTGTCCCAGAAGCCCGAGAGCCGGTGCTTGTGGACCGTGAGGTCGCCGGGCGCGACGGCGAGCTCGTCGATCACCTGCGCACCCCAGCTGCCCTGCACCAGCGACGGGCCGTGGTCGATGGGTGAGGCTTCGGCATAGCCCACGCCGTCGGCCGTGCGCTTGCCCTTGAACTGGACGGTCGGCGAGAGGTTCGCCCGGTCCGCACGAATCCCCCAGTTGAGCCACACCAGTGCGCCCCCGGCCTGGCGCCAGGCCGGCAGCAGCTTCTGCAGCACCGGGATCGGCTTGCGTGCCGCCTTGGTGCCCAGGCCCTTCTGCGCGAACCAGCCTTCGGGGTGGCAGAAGTCGTTCTGCATGTCGACCACGATCAGCGCCGTGCGGGCGAGGTCGATCTCCACGGGCTGCGGCGCCGCATCGGCGATGGTCAGTGGTCGCGGCTTACGCGCTTTGCGAACGAGGCTGACGCGCGGGTCTGCCGTGCCGCCCTGCAGTTGCCATGCGTTGTGCGTCGCAGGCCCGAACGATGCCGCGCTTTCGGGCATCGTCGGCGCCAACTTGGGGCGTGGGGAGCGCGAGGGAGCTTTCATGCCGAAAGCCATGCACCCGACGTGCCAAAGACCGCTCTGCTTTGCCGCTTTATCGCGTCATCGCCGTTGCCGAAACGGCACCATTCCACGCGGCACGATCGTTGCAAGATCCGGCCGCATGAACCATCTGCGCCTGCTGCGCTACGTCGACGAAGTGGCCCGCGTGGGCTCGATCCGCCAGGCGGCCGAACGGCTGCACGTCGCACCCTCGGCGGTCAACCGCCGCATCCAGGACATCGAGGAAGAACTCGGAACGCCGATCTTCGAGCGACTGCCGCGCGGCATGCGCCTGACCGCGGCGGGCGAACTGTTCGTGCGCTACATCCGCGACCGCAGTGCGGAACTCGACCGCGTGCGCTCCGAGATCGAGGAACTGCAGAGCCTGCGCCGCGGCACGGTGCGGCTGGTGGCCAGCCAGGCGCTGGCGCCGCGCTTCCTGCCGGCGGCCATCGCGGCCTTTCGCAAGACCCATCCGCTGGTCGCCTTCGAGGCGCGCATCGGCGACCACGTGCAGGCGGCCGAGGCGTTGCGCGGCCTCGAGACCGAGTTGGCCGTCGTGTTCAACCTCACGCCCGAGCCGGACCTCGACCGCCTGGCCGTGGTCGAGCAGAAGCTGATGGCCGTGATGCACGCGAAGCACCCACTCGCGCGCGCACCGGGCCTGCGGCTGCGCCATTGCGTGGACTACCCGGTGGTGCTGCCCAACCGCGACACCGGCGGGCGGCAACTGCTGGAGCGCTTTCTCGCGCGCAGCTCGATCCGCTTCCAGCCGATGGTCGAGAGCAACAGCTTCGAGTTCCTGCGCGGTTGCCTGGACGATCGCGAATCCATTTCCTTCCAGATGGCGATCGGTACGGCCCTCGACGACCCGAACATCGTCGCGCGCGAGATCGAGGACCGCGGCTTCCCACGCGGAGAACTGGTGCTCGCGAACCTGCGCGGGCGCCAGTTGCCGGTGATCGCCTACGCGTTTGCCGAGTTCCTGAAGAACAGGCTTTCCGCGCTCGACGTCGAGCCGGTTCCCCGAGCCCGGTAAGCACGGCAGACGCGCACACCCGCGGCGCGTGGCGCCCTGCTTCTGTGCAGATCAGACGGTGGAGATCTGGAATACCAGATTGATCTCCTCTTGCATTCCAGTGGCACGGGACGTGCTTGGCATCCCGCATGGCAAGTTCATCCGAGATCGCGCAACGCATTCTTCATTCCGTGCTGGCCGGCAAGCTGGGCGCGGGCGATCGCATCGGTGAGCAGCCGCTGGCCACGCTGTTCGACTGCAGTCGCACCGTCGTTCGCGAAGCGCTCACCGAGCTGGCCGTGCGCGGCCTCGTGGCATCGAGCGCGCGTCGCGGCTGGTATGTCGTCGAGTTGACGCCCGAGCAGGCACGCCAGGCCTTCGAGGCACGCGAGCTGATCGAGACCTCGGTGCTGCGCCGCGTTCAGGCGGTCGCGCCCGCCACGGTGAAGCGCCTGCGCGCCCATGTCGAGCGGCAGGAGGAAGCCATCCGCGAAGACGATGCCGGCCTGCGCAGCTTTCTGCTGGGGGACTTTCATGTCTGCGTGGCCGAGTGCCTCCTGGGCAATGCGATGCTGACCGAAGCATTGCGCGATCTGACGGCCCGCACCATGCTGGTGGCCATGCGCCACCAGTCGCCGCGCGAGGCGATGCGTTCGTGCGCCGAGCATGCGCAGATCGTGGCGGCACTGGAGGCGGGCGACATGGCGCTCGCCGAGCAGCGCCTGGCCGACCACCTGGGCAGCTGGCAGAGCAAGCTGCATGTGCCAGAGAACCCCAGCGATCCGCTGGACCAGCTGAGGCAGGCGCTGGAGCCGGTGCATCCGGGCGCCCCACGCACGTCGTCTTCTTCCCGCCCTCCCTCCACTCTCACAGGAACGCTGCAATGAACCCTTCCCGCACCCGCTGCACGCCATCGCGTCGCACTTTCCAACTCGCCCTGCTGGCTGCTTGCGCGTTGGCGGGCACGGCCGCGCATTCGCAAGCCGCGCTCGACAACATCCTCAAGTCCAAGCTGATCAAGATCGCCATCCCGACCGACTTCCCGCCATACGGCTCGGTGGGCGCGGACATGGCCCCGCGCGGCCTGGACATCGACACCGCCCACTACATCGCCGAGAAGCTCGGCGTGAAGGTCGAGCTGGTGCCGGTGAGCACCGCCAACCGCATCCCCTACCTGCAGACCAAGAAGGTCGACCTGGTGATCTCCACGCTCGGCAAGAACCCCGAGCGCGAGAAGGTGATCGACTTCACCGTGGCGTACTCGCCCTTCTTCATCAGCGTGTTCGGTCCGAGGGCGACCGAGGTCAAGACCCCCGCGGACCTGGCGGGCAAGACCATCGCGGTCACGCGCGGTTCAGTGGACGACCAGGAGTTGACCAAGGTCGCGCCCGCCGGTGCCGAGGTCCGCCGCTTCGAGGACAACGCCGGCACCGTGTCGGCCTACGTCTCGGGCCAGACGCAGCTGATCGCCACCAGCATCGCCACCGCCGCCAGCATCACGGCGCGCAATCCGCAAACGGGCGTCGACTACAAGTTCGGCCTGAAGGACTCCCCGAACTTCATCGGCGTGGCCAAGGGCGAGGACGCGCTGCGCCAGAAGGTCAACGAGATCGTCATGCAGGCGCGCAAGAGCGGCGAGACCGACAAGCTCGCGGTCAAGTGGCTGGGCAAGCCCGCCGGGGAGCTGCCGCAGTAGGCGGCGCGCTCGACCGTTCGACCGGCTCAAACCGTGCCGCCGCGTCGCAGCACGCGCCCCGCGTGCACGTCCTGCGTCTGGCCGTCGCGGCAGGCCAGGTGGCCGTTCACGTACACCGCGTCGATGCCGGCGCTGACCTCGGTGGGCTGCGCGTAGGTGGCGCGGTCGGCCACGCGATGCGCGTCGAACACCACCACGTCGGCGTGGTGGCCGACCGCCAGCTCGCCGCGCCCTTTCAAGCCGAAGCGCCGTGCGCTGAGCCCGGTCATCTTGTGCACGGCGGTCTCCAGCGAGAACAGCCGGCGATCGCGCGCGTAGTGCCCGAGCACGCGCGGGAAGGTGCCCCACAGCCGCGGGTGCGGGCTCACGTCGTGCGCGAGTCCGTCGGAGCCGACCATGGCCATCGGGTGCGCGAGGATGCGACTCACGTCGTCTTCGCTCATCGCGAAGTACACCGCGCCGGCCGGCTGCAAGGCCTCGGCCAGAGCCTCGGGTGCCATGCCGCGCGCCTTGGCCAGTGCGAAGAGCGACTGGCCCGCCGCCGACGGATCGGCCTTCGACCAGGTCACGCGCACGTCGTCGGACTGCCGCACGCGCGAGGCCAGCAGGATCGTCGACGACGCGTTGTAGGGGTAGCAGTCGAAGCACACGCCCTGCCCTTGCGCGGCCTGCTCGATCAGCGCCAGTGTCTCGGCCGAGCGGCCGTGGTTGTTGCGGCCGATCAGCTTGTGGTGCGACAGCACGGTGTCGATGCCGAGCGTGCGGCCGATGTGCAGCGCCTCGCGCAAGGCCGTGTCGATGGCATCGCCTTCGTCGCGGATGTGCATGGTGACGAGGCCGCCCGCCGTGGTCAGCGCGGCGCCGACAGCAATGACTTCCTCCGCCGTCGCCGCGGTCGCCGTCGGGTAGTAGAGGCCGGTCGACATCCCGAGCGCGCCGGCCGCCATCGCCTCGGCCAGGTCGGCTGCCATGGCCTGCGCCTCGTCGGGCGTCGCGGCGCGGTCCAGGCGCGCCATGCGGCGCACGCGCAGCGTCGAATGGCCGACCAGGCAGGCCGCGTTCACGGCCGGGCCCGATTGCTCCAGCGCATCGAGGTAGTCGCCGAAGCGGTCGTAGCGCCAGGCATCGCCGCCCAGCAGGTCGAGCGGTGCCGGCACCGGTGCGCTCGTGCGCAGCGGCGCGAGGCTGATGCCGCAGTTGCCGGTGACCACCGTGGTCACGCCCTGCGACAGCTTGGGGTGCGCGCCCACCGGCGCGTCGAGCAGCAGCCGGTCATCGTGCGTATGCACGTCGATGAAGCCCGGCGCGACGATGCGCTCGCGCGCGTCGACGCGCGCATGGGCCGCCATGTCGGACAGGTCGCCGAGGCGCGCGATGCGGCCCGCGAAGATGCCGACGTCGGCACGCACGCGCGGCGCGCCGGTGCCGTCGATGACCGTGCCGCCTTCGATGATCAGGTCGAGCATGCGGCGCTCAATCCACCTGCGCGCCGGAGCGCTTCACCACGTCGGCCCACATCGGCGTTTCGCGCCGCGCGCGTTCCGACAGCCGCTCCGGCGGGCCGATGGTCGTCTCGAAGCCGAGGGCCGCGTACTTCTCCTGCGTGGCCGGCATCGCCAGCACGGCATTGATGGCGGTATTGAGCTGCGCGATGACCGTCGCCGGCGTGCCCGCCGGCGCGACGAGGCCGCCCCAGGCCACCACGTCGTAGCCGGGCAGGCCGGATTCGGCGACCGTGGGAATGGCCGGGAACAGCGGGCTGCGCGTCGCGCCCGTCACCGCCAGCACCCGCAGCCGGCCGGCCTGGATGTGCGGCGCGATCGAGCTGAGGTTGTCGAACATCAGGTCGACCTGCCCGCCCATCAGGTCCTGGATGGCCTGCGGGCTGCCGCGGTACGGGATGTGCACGATGGCCGTGCCGGTCATGCTCTTGAAGAGTTCGCCACTGAGGTGGCCCGTCGTGCCGCTGCCGGCCGAGCCCATGCTCAGCGCACCGGGCTTCGACTTGGCGAGCGCAATCAGTTCCTTCACGGAATTGACCGGCAGGTCCTTGCGCACCACCAGGGCGTTCTGCACGTAGCCGAGCAGGGTGACGGGCACCAGCTGCCTGTCGGGGTCGTAGGGCAGCTTGCTGAACAGCGCCTTGTTGATGGCCAGCGTGCCGACGTTGGCGTAGGCCAGGGTGTAGCCATCGGCCGGCGCGCGCACCACGTCGGTCATGCCGATGTTGCCGCTGGCGCCGGGCTTGTTGTCGATCACGAAGGACTGGTTCAGCGCGCGGCCCAGCTCCGGCGTCAGTGCGCGGCAGATGGCGTCGGGCGAGCCGCCCGCGGCGGACGGCACCACGAGGCGGATCGGCCGGTCGGGCCAGGTGGCGGCACGGCCCCACAGCGGAGCGGCCAGGACGGTGGCAGAGCCCAGCTGAAGCAGGGCGCGGCGCGAGGGGCGGTACGAATTCATCGGTGCATGCTTTCGAGGAGGGAAGCAAATGATCCGAGCCGCGCACCCGTTCGACAAACCACGTTTCCTGCGTCTGGCATGCGCTGTGCTCATGCATCATTGCGGCGCATCCGCATGAAATCAGGCCTTCCCCGCACCGAACGTGTGCTTTCCTCATGAGTCCCCGATGTTTCGCGCACCCTCCACGATGTCCTTGCTGTGCCTCGAGGCCAGCGCCCGGCTGCGGTCCTTCACGGCTGCGGCGCACGAGCTGCACCTGACGCAAGGCGCTGTGAGCCGGCAATTGCAATCGCTGGAAGACCGGCTCGGCGTCAAGCTCTTCACGCGTCGGCGCGAAGCGCTGGCGCTCACCGATGCCGGCCGCTACTACCTGGGCGAGATCGCACCGCTGCTGCAGCGGCTAGAACGCGCCACTGTCAATGTGATGGCACTGAAGGGCCATGGCGGTGCGCTGTCGTTGTCGGTGGGTGCGTCGGTCGGCACCTACTGGCTCATCCCCCGGCTGCCCGCCTTCACGCGGGAGCACGGCGAGATCACGCTGAACCTCGGCACGCGCGTGGGGCCGGTGGACTTCGGCACCACGCCGGTCGATGCGTCGCTCGAGTTCAGCGACGGCCAGCGCCCGGGTCTGCGCAGCGACTTCGTGGTGCCGCTCGTGCTGTCGCCCTACGCCGCGCCCTCGTGGACGGCGGTGCATGGCGATGCGGTGAATGCCGCCACGCCCCGCGCATCGCTCATCCACCACCAGACGCTGCCGGGCGCCTGGGACGGCTGGTTTCAACGGGAGGGCATCGCGGGCGAAGCGGGCCGCGAGGGGCCGCGCTACGAGATCATGTCGATGGCGCTCAACGCCTCGGTCGCCGGCATGGGGGTCGCATTGCTGCCGCCCTACATGGGCGACGACATGGTCGCCGCCGGCCGACTGCAGCGCCTGTCGACGCGCAGCTGGCGCTACAGCAAGGGCTACTACCTCGTGTACCCGGAAGAAGCCGCACAGCTGATGTCGCTGCAGATCTTCCGGGCCTGGCTGCTTGCGCAGGTGGGCGAGTCCGACGCGCCGGTGGACGCGCCGCCGCACGCATGATCCGCCGCGCTGCGACGATCAGAAGCTGTGGCGAATGCCGAACTCGTAGCCCGTCACGTTGCGGCCTGCCGCGATGGTCGGGCTGGCCAGCGAGGACGACGACACGGTGAGGCCGCGGTTGGCGCGGTCGTCGTTGTCGACGCGCGCAACCGTGGCGTAGAGCTGGGTGCGCTTGGACAGGTTGTAGCCGTAGCCGAGCGCGAAGCGGTTCGAGTCGGCGTCCGAGATGTCCTTGCGCTTGTACATGCTGTAGGCCGCGCGGATTTCGCCGGCACCCACGGGCACGGTCGCGCCGACTTCGTACAGCTCGACCTTGCGGCCGTTGCCGCGTTCCGATGCGATCAGCACCATCGGCTTGACGAAGCCGAAGTTGTACGACGCGCCGATGTTGGTCGCGCGGTAGTCGACCTCGGTCGTCGTCGTGCCGCCGCGCACCTGGCCGTAGCCCAGCGCTACGTTCAATGGGCCCGCGCCGTAGCCGAGGCGAAAGCCCATGCTGTTGCGCAGTGTGTCGTTGGTGACGCCCGGCGACTTGATCTGTTCGCCGAAGGCGTACTGCACCTGGCCGTAGAAGCCGCCCAGCGTGGCCGGCAGCAGGTAGTTGATGCTGTTGCTGGCGCGCTTGGGCGCGCTGCCTTCGGCCGTGCCGGCGGCCGACGTGGCGCTGCCGACGAGGTTGGAACCGTTCACGCCGCCGACACCGACGTCGCCGAAGGGGTCGAAGGTTTCGATGTTCAGGTACGCGGGCACCTTGTCGCGGCCCAGGCGCAGTTCGCCGAAGGCGTTGCTCGAGAGGCTCACCGTCGAGCGGCGCTCGAAGGCATAGCCGCTGCTGTTGCCGTTGTCGACGGCGAGGCCGCCTTCGAGCCAGAAGCCGGCCGCGAGGCCGCCGCCCAGGTCTTCGGTGCCACGGAAGCCCAGGCGGCTGCTGGACACGCCGCCGCTGGCCAGGCCGGTGACCTTGCTGTTGCCGCTGGAGATGTGGGCGACGGAGGTGTCGAGCACGCCGAAGAGGGTGACGGTGGACTGGGCGAATGCGCCCGCTGCGGCGGTCAGTGCCGCCACGGCGACGAGTGTCTTTTTCATGGAGAGGATCTCTTCGAGGATGAGGGATCACCGGCGCGAAGAAGGCATGGACCCCATCGCTTGCCGGCGGGCGCCGCGTCATGCGGGGCGCCGCCACCCATTAGAAAAACACTCTGTGACACCCCCGGGAAGCCCGCACGTTCCCGTGGGTGATTGCCGGCCGCACTTACCGGCTGCTGCTTTGTCCGCTACGACGCGCGAGGTGCACCTGGTGCAGCGTGATCTTGCGCACCTCGGCCTGGCTGGTCTCGATGTGCGCGCGCAGCAGCATCGCGGCCTGGTCGCCGCGGTTGGCGCGCACGGCCTTGAGGATCTTCGCGTGCTCGTCGTAGGTGGCGTCGATGCGCGGCTGCTTGGTGAAGTCGAGCCGTCGGATGATGCGGATGCGATCGGTCACGTCGCGGTGCACGCGCGCCATCTCGGCATTGCCGGCCGCGGCCACCAGGGCGCAGTGGAACTCTTCGTCCCACAGGCCCACCTGCACGGTGTCGCTGCTGCGCTGCGCGGCCGGCACGAGCCAGATGCCGGCGAGCGCATCGAGCATGCCGCGGTCGACATGGCGATCGGTCTCGCAGAGGCGATGCACGGCCGTCGTCTCCAGGATCATGCGCAGGTCGTAGAACTGCTCGAACTGGTCGAAGTCGAAGGGCAGCACGCGCCAGCCGCTGCGGAACAGCACCTCGACGAAGCCTTCCTGCTGCAGCCGGAACAACGCCTGCCGCACCGGCGTGCGCGAGACGCCCAGGCGCTCGCTGATTTCGTTCTCGGTGAAGCGGTCGCCGGGGACGAGCTTGAATTCAGAGATGTCGCGCTTGAGCTGCGCGTAGACCTCGTCGGCGCGCGTGCGGAACACGGCGGCGTCGGGTTCGGGGGTCGAGGTGGGAGCGAGGACGGACACGGGTCGATGTTAGCCCTTGAGCGCGGCCAGCAACTGAGCGCTCGGCGCCGTCCATCCGACGATGGCGCCCTGCGCGCGGATCATCTCGATGGCGGCCGCCTTGAAGGCGGGGAAGTAGCTCTCGGTGCAGTCTTCGAGCAGCAGGCCGTCGTAGCCGCGGTCGTTGGCCTCGCGCATGCTGGTCTGCACGCACACCTCGGTCGTCACGCCGCCGAACAGCAGATGCGTGATGCCGCGCGCCTGCAGCTTCTCGTGCAGGCCGGTCGCATAGAACATGCCCTTGCCCGGCTTGTCGATGACCCATTCACCGGCGATGGGCGCGAGCGCGTCGATGATCTGGTTGCCGGGTTCGCCTCGCACGAGGATGCGCCCCATCGGACCCTCGTCGCCGATGCGCAATGTCGGGCTGCCGCGGTTCAGCTTGGCCGGCGGGCAGTCCGACAGATCGGGCTGGTGCGCCTCGCGTGTATGGACGACCAGGCCACCGGCAGCGCGCCATGACTGAAGCACCCTCTTTGTTGACGGCACGATGGCTTCAAGCAGCGACACGTCATTGCCCAAGGTCTCGCCGAAGCCACCGGGCTCGATGAAGTCGCGCTGCATGTCGATGAGGACCAGTGCGGTCTTCTGCAGGTCGAAGTCGTAGGGGAAGGGTTGGGCTTGGGCTATGCGCATGGGTTGTCTCAGCGTGCGTTCGTTGTGTGGTGCGGGGAGCGTCGGTGGGCGCGATCGTTGTGATCTTTCCCCGGCGAGCGCAGCGATTGCGCCATCCCAAGCCCGGCAGGCGGTGCGGGCCGGGCGATCCCCTGTGCGCCGCCGAGGAGCGCAACGCCATCGGCTGCGCGCGCAGCGCGCTTCAACCACTGACTCGTCGCAGCTGTTTGAGCGCAGAGAACGAAGTGAACGCAGCGAGTTCTGCGACGCAGCCGATGGCGC
>Ga0070669_100001445_pt1 | contig 17201 bp, 13 predicted proteins | sample KBSS53metaG_FD_64680 | JGI IMG/M metagenome (GOLD analysis project Ga0070669, IMG submission 64680) | Switchgrass rhizosphere microbial communities from Kellogg Biological Station, Michigan, USA - KBS S5-3 metaG | ecosystem: Host-associated > Plants > Roots > Rhizosphere > Soil ... | reverse complement strand
GACAGGATTGCGATTAGCGATGCTGACGATCGTCTGGGCCGCAAGGTGAATCACTGTGTCAATCTCGTATTCGCCGAGGACACGTTCAAGTAGCGATTGGCTGCGCACGTCTCCAGTCACTACTTTCACCCGATCGTTTAAGCGCGTTCGCACGAATTCACTCTGTGGCACCCAATCGCGCACGAGGCAGACGACGTCCGCTTCTGCTTCAAGAAGCCGTCGTACGAGCCAGCCGCCGAGCAAACCAGTCGCGCCGGTGACCAGAGTGGGGCGGTCCTGCCAAAATCTTTTATTTGCTTGATTGTCTAAGGCCATGTTTTCCAGGGCGGATTGCTACGCCACAAATTCTCCAGCAGTCTGACTTCGCGCATGGTGTCCATGCATTGCCAAAAGTCTTCGTGGCGAAAGGCAACGAGCTGTTTGTCCGCTGCGAGTTTCTCTAACGCGTCCACTTCCAGACTGCTGTCATCATCGGTCAGGTAATCAAATAGCGCAGGTTCAAAGACCATGAAGCCGCCATTTATCCAGCCTTCGCCGATTTGTGGCTTCTCAATAAACTCCGTCACTAGATCGCCGGAGAATACGAGTCCGCCAAATCGCGCCGGTGGCCTCACCGCCGTTACGGTGGCTACGCGTCCGTGCTCTTTGTGAAACCGAAGCAACTTTGCAAGGTCAACGTTACTTACACCGTCTCCGTAGGTAAGCATAAACGTGCCGTCGGAGAGCCATGATTCGAGACGCTTCACGCGACCCCCTGTGTTGGTCTCATGTCCAGTCTCTTTGAGATGGACCAGCCAGTCTTCGCAGTCGTTCTCATGATTGTTAACGACTCCTTGCGAAAGATCCACCGTCATGCTGCCGCTCAACGAACAGTAATCGAGGAAGAAGCGCTTTATGATCTCGCCGCGGTAGCCAACTGCTATAAAGAACTCCTTGAAGCCGTGATGGGCATAGTGCTTCATGATATGCCAGATTATTGGGCGGCCACCGATCTCAACCATTGGCTTTGGTCTCAATTCGGTCTCCTCGGCCAGTCTAGTACCGAGTCCGCCAGCTAGAATGACCACTTTCATAATTGCTCTCCCCGTAACTACCATCCCGATCGGGGCATGAAGTTGTTAAGGGCTATTCGCTAATATGATGGGACCGAAGCCACTTGCTCCGACTCCCATTCCAGTAGGGGCCTAACCACTCCCGGAAACTGAGGTCCATAGTCTCCTCTTGCGGTATTGCCCTCGTTGTTAAGATTATCAGCTACCTGGAATGCTACAACTTCGCGCTCAAAAAAGTGAACCTTGGCCGGATCCATCGTGCTTACGGCAGCTCCCACCAGCAACGTACCTTCGGCGAGAAAGTTACCGGGAATCCACGCGGTAGTTACGTACCTACCTTTTGGGCGCGGTCGCCGGTGCCACTCCCGCGTGTTTTCAGCAGCAACGAATACACACAAGCCTTCCTGGTTTATAAAGTGGTAATTGGGAACTAATACATGTCCTGACTGAAGCACCTCGAATTCCATTTCAATCCCAACGGGCGCGTGGATATCGATGCATTCACAATTCTCGCCAGCTCGGTTGCGAACTCGAATCGCGCGCAAACGCGCAATGTCGTTTCCCGGCGCATCGTTTGGGTCGGTCCACTCACGTGCAGCGTTCGTAGTCATGCCCGATCCGAGATAAAACCCAATCGCTTCGTGTGAAGGCCCGTCGTAGAGTATGCTGCCGCTCTCGAGCACGATGGTTCGAGGGCACAACCGAACAACCGCCGACATGTTATGCGAGACAAATAAGACCGTACGACCCGCGCTTCTGACATCATCCATTTTATTCAGGCATTTTCGTTGAAAACTAGAGTCGCCGACGGCGAGGACTTCGTCGACCAAAAGTATTTCCGGGTCCAGGTGCGCGGCGATCGCAAAGGCCAGGCGTAGATACATCCCACTGGAGTAACGCTTAACAGGCGTATCAATGAACTTCTCAATTTCTGAGAAGGTCACAATCTCATCAAACCTTCGTAGAATCTCACTGCGCGACATCCCGAGGATCGCGCCATTTAGATGAATGTTTTCCCGACCCGTCAATTCAGGGTGAAAGCCGGTGCCCACTTCGAGCAAGCTCGCTACTCGTCCACGGAGATCAATCCGACCAGATGAGGGTGCAGTGATACGCGAAAGTACTTTCAGAAGTGTCGACTTACCTGAGCCGTTGCGGCCAATAATCCCCACTACTTCGCCAGCCGTCACTTCAAAACTAAGATCGCGCAACGCCATGATTGTAGGGTTGCGTGGACTAGCTCTGAAGGGTTTGAGTGGAGACCGAACAAGCTCCGCCAATGTGTCGCGGAGCGTCGTATATGAGTCATGGCTCGAACCGATTTGATACTGCTTGGCAACATTCGTTGCCCTGATGATGGGTTTCATTCCGTTAAGAGTTTACAGCGACAGATTACACCGATTAAAGAAAATTCCCCGCACGCCTGCAAGGTGTGCGGGGAGTTGAACCAGATGCGTGAAAGTCTGGTGGCCTTAGTGAACGGTGATTAGACCACCACCGGGTGCGCCGGGCGTGGTATTGCCGGCGTTTCTGTTTTGGCCGTCAGTTTGAATCACTGCCGTCGTACCGCCGAACCCAGTGCCGTTGTATAGCACATCGTTGCTGAGAGCTCTGATTGATGAGCCTGCGGCGGCACTAATGCCGGTACCGTTATTCGAAATCGTACTCTTGCTAACTGTCAGATTAGCGCTGGCGGCCGAGGTAGATATGCCTGCGGTGGAGTTAGTGGAGATGCGAGAATCGCTCACTGTAACGAAGCTGTTTGCAGATGATGCGACGACACCGTTGGTGTTTCCTTCGATGTAGCAGCCTTTGATGTTAGCAACTGCGAAACCCGCAGTTGAGTTGATCCTTATGCCAGTTATGTTCTTGTGAATGAAGGTGTCGCTGACAAAAAGGTTACAACTCGCGCCCGTCGCCATCCGAATACCGATACCAGTGGTAGTTCCGTTGCCGGTATTTCCGTCGATCACGGAGTCTTCGACCCAAACGTTGTTGGCTGCGAGAATGCTGATTCCATTGATGCCGGTTGACACGCCATTAATATCAAGCGCCCGAAGGCGGACAGCTTTGCGAACGTCGTTTACGTCCGTGATGTTAATGATGATGCCGTTCACAGACGCGTTGATGATCGATCCGTATCCCGCACCATGTGTCCCATTGATATAGATCGACTTTGTGATGGTGACAGCACCATATCCACCAGGATCTAACACGCTGATTTCGCCGTCTTTGGAGGTTTTTGAAATTGCTCCCGCAAACGTTTTGCAGGGAGCGGTGCGGCTGCACGGGTTTAGGTCGTCGCCGACGCCGGATACCCAGGTGCGTGTCTGCGCTTGGGCCAACAATGTCACCGTGAAGATAAACGCTAAAACCCCGACGATATTCAAAGTAAATCGAATTCTTTTCATCTGATTTGCTCCTTAAGTGAGTAAGAGGTTGTGGGTTGTGGCGTTGAAAATGACGCCGATCCGCGTTTAGAAGAATTTCCCAATTCTCACCGCGTCGATTCAAGCCAGTGTCCATCTACTATGTTGAAAGCAACCATGCGAGGTTCTGCATTACCGACCGATGATACCGGGGAGCTCAAGACCTAAGAAATACCCCGCACGTTCAAGCTCAAACGTGCGGGGATTCTATTTTCCCTGAAGTCTGGTGGACCTAGTGAACGGTGACTAGACCACCACCAGGTGCGCCGGGGGTAGTATTCCCAGCGTTCCTGTTTTGACCGTCAGTCTGAATGACTGCCGTTGTGCCGCCGAAGCCGGTACCGTTGTACAGCACCTCGTTGCTCAAGGCCTTAACGGATGAGCCGGCAACGGCGTTGATTCCCGTACCGTTGTTTGAGAGTACGCTTTGGCCAACCGTCAGGTTGGCACCAGAAACGGAAGCCGTGACGCCTACAGTCGAGTTGTTCGAAACGCGGCAGTTGTTGACTGTCACGAAGCTGTTTGTAGAAGCATCGATTCCAGTGGTGTTGCCTTCTATGTTCGAGTTTCGGATGTTCGCTACAGCGAAACCGGCCGTCGTGTTAATCCTGATGCCGGTGACGTTCTTGTGAATCATCGTGTCCGAGACGAACAGGTTGCAGCTCGCTGTGGTGGCCATTCTGATTCCGATGCCACTGGTGGTTCCGTTGCCGGTGGTGCCATCAATCACGGAATCCTCGACCCAAACATTATTAGCAGCGAGAATGCTAATGCCGTTGATGCCAGTGGACGCGCCATTAATGTCAAGCGCTCGAAGGCGGACAGCCTTGCGAACGTCAAGGGGGTCAGTGATGTTGATGATCACGCCGTTCACTAACGAACTGATGATCGATCCGTAACCCGCGCCGTGCGTGCCATTGATATAAATAGACTTCGTAATCGTCACCGCACCATAACCACCTGGATCTAATACGCTGATTTCTCCATCTTTAGCAGTCTTCGAGATCGCGCCTGCAAAAGTTTTGCATGGAGCGGTGCGGCTGCAGGGATTTACATCGTCGCCGACACCGGAAACCCAAGTGCGTGTCGCTTGAGCCTGGGCCGCCGTGGCCAGGGCGAGGATAAACGAGATCGCGAACACCGCCTTGATTGTGGGGTAAAGCTTAATCATTTGCTATCTCCTTCTTAGTCAGTTGAAGCGTGGTGGGGTTTCCACAAACGCAGATTAATTGCGGCGTGAGTTGAGCCGCAGAAAAACATGGTCGATTTGAGATATGGCACTTTCATTTAACCTTATGTGTTAGGACGAGCAGCGCCGAACTGGCAGTTTCGTGCTGCTCGTCCAACCTATGTCCCCTACTTGAACTTGAAATTGGCGGTATGTACCGAGCCGTCGTTAAGAGTAATGACAAGCTGGCGGCACGTTCCCGCCCATGAGCTACTAGTAGCCCATATGTAATTGTATTGGCCGCCACTGAAATTCAAACTGCTTCCACCTGCAGTCAGCGTTTCAGTTAGATCGACACCCGGATCACTCGTACTGCAGTTAAGTGAAACGGAATATGGATTATTCGCGGCAAAGATATTCAAGCCCTTGTCTCCACTGAGGCTGAACTTCACCGGGACTGCTCGGCCAGCGTTCACCGCATTTAGTGTCGGTGGATTGTTCACGGGCGAGAAGAAGCCGGCAAAGTTGTAAAGAACAGTGATGGTAAAGGTGCAAGAACTAGAGTTGTTCGCGGCATCGGTCGCCGTCGCAGTAACCGTAGTGGTTCCTACTGGGAAAACCGATCCGGAAGCCTGACTGTAGCTGAAGTTAGGCGTCGAGCAATTGTCAGTCGCCGTCGCAGCCGGATAATTAACGGCCATCGACGTGGCTGTACTGTTCAACGGTAAGTAGACGGTGATGTTTGATGGGCAACTGATGACCGGCGCAGTAGTGTCATTTACAGTGAACACTACCTGGTCAGTACTTTGATTGCCCGCGCTATCGGTCGCCGTTACCGTCACGGTATGTGACCCAAGCCCGACAAGGGTTCCGGCGGTCGGACTCTGCGTGACACTTGGATTTGCATCGCAATTGTCAGACACAGTTGAGCCGGAAACGTAGTTGGGAACTGCTACCTGACAACTCGCGTCTGCCGAAGCTGAGCTATCAGCAGGTGCAGTTACAACAGGTGCCGTTGTGTCGTTTACCGTGAAGGTGGTTGTAGTAGTTGCGGTGTTACCGGCGCCTCCGTTGTTGCTGGAGCCGTCGTTCGCCGTCAACGTGATCGTATGCGCGCCCAGACCGACAATAGTTCCCGCGGCTGGACTCTGCGTGACTGTTATCGGCTGCCGATCTTGGCAGCTTTCACTAGTATCAGAACCCGAACAGCCGCAATTGTCAGACACGGTTGCTGTAGCAGTGAAATCGGGTATCACAGCCTGGCAACTTGCATCTGCGGGTCCCGTCTGCGGCGATGCGGAGATTACCGGTGGGGTGACGTCATTCACCACAATGATCTGGGTGCATGTCGCACTTCCGGCGCGAGCCGCTTCTTCATCTTCGGGTGTCTGATACGGTGGGGCAGTAGTATGCGAGTAAACGGTCCAGGTAATCGTTGTAATACCAGCTGAGAACGGATCGTCTGTAGTCTTTCGTGTGCAGTTACCGTTCGCATCGCAGTTGTACAACGACTTGCCATCGCTACGCGTCCCAACAACCGTGACGTTATCTCCAGTAGTTGTCGGATTACCAACAGCTACCGAAGTCTCGCAGTTTGCGTTAGCGTTGACTTCCTGATTGCCTGGACAACTGACGGTTGGCGGATTCGTCCCTGTATCCTCAACATTGATGGTGAAGCTACAACTGCCCCCGCCTGTTGCTGAACTCACCGTAACGGTGGTAGTTCCCACCGGGAAGAATGAGCCTGAAGCCGGACTGGCTGTCACTGCACCACAATCACCCGACGGTTCCGCTGCGGCGAAGGTTACGACAGCGCCACGGGTTCCATTGACCGTGGTATTTGCGGTTGCGTTTATGTTGTCGGGACAATCAAGCGTACAAGCTTGCGGTGCTCCAACGGTAAGAATGCTGAATTCACCTGAAGCTGTATTGTCCGCCGCTCGCAGTTCAGCCGTATCGCTTGAAACCGTCGCTGAATAACTCGTCAACGTCTCCGAAGCGACACCGTTGGTGTGATACACCGCAAGGAAGTTGGCCTTCGCGTCCCTGGGTAGCGACGCGATCGTGCAGTTGGAGTCGACGCAATTGAAAGTTGGACCGGACGTCTGTACCAACGACACGAAAGTTGTTGCGTTGGGTGTCGAATCGGCCAGTGACACGTTTGTCGCTGCATCGGGCCCAAAATTTGAAACACTGATCTCGAAATTCACATCAGTGTTCTCGTTGACCTTAGATTGGCCTGACTGGATGAATTTGTAGACGGAGACGTCGCCAGTCGGCGTTGCCGGGTCGTGAATTGTGAAACTCGCAGAGGCCACCGGTTGGTAATCGGTATCGATGCTCAAGATCCTCCACGTTCCGCGATTGTTTACTGTCAGGCCACCCAAAACTGACGTTGAAGTGAGAGTGAGCCGGTCAGTTTGCGTCGCACTTGTGAGATTAACCTCACGAGCGAGGAATCCATCCGTATGACCCCACACGAGTCGCTCGTTCGCGCCAACCCTTCCATTTGAAACCACCACACAGACTTCTTCTCCGAAGTTAAAGTCGGTTTTTGGAGTCGTGCAGTCGTCAGCAAATATCGCGATCGTTTCTGGACCACCAGCCTGCGGAGCAAGCAAGCTCAGAAGTCGCGTGCCCGTTATACCCAGTGGCTGCGTTAATCGCCGCAGAATGCTGTCTTTGTCCCTCAATTCAGTGCGGGCGATTATGGAAGCGTCTATTTTGCGAGGCTGAACTGGACTCCAACGCTCGCTTCCTTGGTTTTGTTTGTTTGTTTTTATCGAACTCGAGCTCGAAACGGAGGTAAAGATCGCAAGACAGATGAAGAGCACCGCTAATAACACTCCCGGACGCGCCAGAAAAACTAATCTGCGCTGCCTCTTCACCGGCGGATCAAAGCTTGAGTCATTCTGGTTACTGCCAGGCGGCGGTAACTTCGAAGAATTTGGGATTCTCATATCTAGATCCTCTTCGCCAGAAATTGACTTTGGTTAATGGAATCAACGCCAGGTGATGTCGGCGGGCAACACTATCGAATTGCCAACCTTATAGCTGACGCAAGCGGCTAGTGAACAAAAACCTCATTCACCCACCGGTTGTTCCATCATTTCCAAAGCCTACTTAGGCAGAATGACTGTCATTGTTGCTCCGTCACTCGCGTTGCCGAGAAGCCTGTTATTCCCGGATGAACGGAGATTGGCTTGTGGTGCAGCACTCACTATCGCGGTAGTGTTGTTCTCAAGCACGCTGCTCGAGAGATTCATTATCCCAGTCCCACCGACGTTAATGGCAGTTGGATTGTTGTTGATCATCGTGTTGTCGAAACTGCCAGTTGGTGTACCACTGCCGGTGATGCTTACCCCGATGCTTGTGTTGAGGTTAATCTCCGAGTCGCGAACACTAACGAACGCATTGTTGCCGATTAGAAGGCCGGTCGGCAGAGCTTCGAGTCTGACATGTTCAAGAATTCCAGCCACAAAGCCGGTGGAGGTTTGAACTGTGATACCCGACACTGCACAGGTCTTGATATTGGTATCTTTCACGAACACACCGCCGCCGGTTGCCGCGAGGTTTACAATAATGCCGTTACCATTTCCGGCGGTATTGTTGCCTTGGCCATAGATATTGCAGTTCTCGACGTGAAGCGCCTTGCCGGCGAGAAAGCGGATGCCATTTAGGCCAGTTCCGGCTCCGTTGATCGAGACGTTTCGAATGTAGACCACATCATTTGCACCGGCATTGACGATGATGCCGGTGGTTCCAGCATTTAAAATTCCAGCCAGCGTGCCATCACCATTAATCGTAATAGCCTTCGTGATAGTGACTACTCCGAAACCTCCTGGATCTAGAACGGAAATTTCGCCGCTTGCGGCCGTCTTCGAAATGGCGCCAGCAAAAGTTTTGCATGGCGCGGTTCGGCTACAGGGGTTTGCGTCATCGCCAACTCCTGACACCCATGTTCTTGTTGCCTGGGCCTGGGCCGCCACACAAAGAACGAGCACAAAACTCGTTGCGGCGACAACCCTCATCGTAAAGCGGACTGTTTGCATAGGAAGCTCCTTCCGGGGTTGAGAGTCTCGAGTGTCGTCTTCCTGGCTGGCGGGTGACGCTAGTCGTAGCTGGGAGGAAAGGCGACGTTGAGATCAGTTCATTAGGTAATGGTGAATCTCGCTTCGCCGGGGGCGCTGGGTGACTAGGACAGCGTGCGGTAAGAAAGGAGATTATTGTAGCGTTGCGAAAATGGTCTCTAAGGCGAAATGCTTTCTAGGATCAAACTCGTTAGCATGTCAAAAACTATAAAGCCTGGGCGAATTGGCTTCATAAGGGTTACGAGACTTGGTTGCGATTATGATGATGATAAGAAGAGAAACATTCAGACTCGGAAGTTGAAATAGCTGCGCAGGTGGAAAAAACGAGGCGCTTTAATAGTCGATTTCTGATTTGCTGTCAACAGAATTGTTTTGCCTGCGAACCGGTCAAAAGTTGTTCTGAAAAGTAGCACTCAAACGGATACTGGGGAGTATAGGGGCACCCGGCGATCTTCGCAATCTTTTTGCGAAGAATTCGTAACAACCTACCCCGGCCTGATTATTGATTTTTTGAATTGAAGCGTGTATAAGACTGCGCCCGAATTCGAGAAAACTGTCGCTCCTGTTATTAGCCCTTTATATAGGAAACACTCACGATGAGATTTGCATTGTCTACACTTGTGTGCGCAATCCTCACAGCAACATTCTGTTCTCCTCTTTCTTTCGCTAAACGCGTCTTCGCTCTCGCAGATGGTCCGTCAGTCAAGGGTAAGTTCGAGCTGCTGCCCACGGCTGGAAGTCCGCCAAGATCCATAGAATTCAATGCGCGAACCAGCATCGAAGGTCAAACGATCGGCGACGCTGTATTTCAAGATGATGTAGCAGCCTCAAAAGAAGGTGAAGCGAAGGTAGAAGAAAAACCGCTTTACATGCGCGCTGAGTTTGATTGTTTAGTCGTGAAAGCAAACAAGGCAGTGATGAGTGGAAGCATTACCGACGCAAGTAGAGATTATTATGTCGGCCGTCGATTTCTGCTGGTTGTTCAGGACAATGGGGGAACTCAGGATCCACTTAAACGCGATAAGTTCACGTTTGGAGTTTATCGGACAGAAAATCGGAATTGGGTGACGTGGGATGCGGAGCGGCCTGATGAAACGGGCTCTATTTCATGGTTGGCAACCGATGCAGAACGGCCAGATGATCTTGGAACCTCCTCGGAAAACAACGAGGTTGTTGGGTGTAAGACTTTCCCTCTTTCCTCATTCTCGTTCCTCGACGCAACCCAAACCCGCGGGAATGTTCAGGTACGGCCGTAGAGTTCTTCACCGGATCCGGTGTATGGCTGGTCGACTGTTTTGACGTCGCAAGGCGTAAACTTTACTCTTGTCCGGATCCTATGCCGAATCTCTTCATAACTGGCGGTGCGGGCTTTATCGGCTCAGCCTTCGTCAAATTTACCCTCAGTAACAATCCGAATTGCCGCATAATTAATTACGATGCATTAACTTACGCGGGGAATCTCGATAACCTCAAAGGTATCGACGAGTCTCGGTATCGGTTTATCCGCGGCGACATCACTAATCGGAAGCAGGTATTTGAGTCGGTGCCTCAGCACTGCGACGCCGTCATCAATTTCGCAGCTGAAAGTCACGTCGATCGGAGCATTACTTCTGCGGATGAGTTTGTTCAGACAAATGTTCTCGGTACGCAGATATTGCTCGACGTCGCCCGCGAACGCCAGGTTCCGCGGTTCGTTCAAGTCTCAACGGATGAGGTAATGGGAAGTTTGGCGGCTGAGGGCTACTTCACAGAGGAGTCGACGCTCGCGCCTAACAGTCCGTACGCCGCTTCCAAAGCTGCAGCCGAACATCTCGTTCGAGCTGCCCACCACACATTCGGCCTCGACACCGTTATCACCCGTTGTGGTAACAACTATGGACCATTCCAGTTTCCCGAGAAGTTCATGCCGCTCGCTTTGATTAATGCCATGAACGACGAGCCGATTCCGATCTATGGTGACGGCCAGAATGTGCGTGACTGGATCTTCGTCGAGGATCATTGTCGCGCCATCCAGTTGGCACTCGCTAAGGGAAAAGCCGGTGGGATATACAACATCGGGGCGCGCAACGAACGCCGAAACCTGGAAGTTGCGGAATCGATACTTGATGCACTCGGAAAGCCCGCGACATTGATCAAGTTTGTGAAGGATCGACCCGGACACGATCGACGTTACGCGATTGATCCAACGTTGGCTGAAAGCGAACTGGGATGGCATCCCACCGAAACCTGGCAAACCGGTCTTCAGAAAACAATTCGCTGGTATACCGAGAACCCCACATGGATCGAGCGAGCTCGTAGTGGGGCGTATCGTGATTATTACAAGCGTCAATATGGTGCGGAGATCAAATCATAATTGAGAGTTCTTATCACAGGAGCCAAAGGACTGGTTGGTAGCGCGCTGCATCAGTATTGCGCGGCCGCCGGCGACAAGGTGTTGGCTTACGATCACGCGGGACTTGATATCAGTGTCGCAGATGAAGTCCTGCGATGTGTTCGAAATGATCGACCCGAAGTAGTAATTAATTGCGCCGCGTGGACTGACGTTGACGGATGCGAAACTAACCCGGACAAGGCGTATGCGGCGAACGCCTTTGGCCCGGAGAATCTCGCGCGCGCCAGTCGTGAGGTCGAAGCAGAATTCGTAACGATCTCGACTGACTATGTCTTCGATGGTGAAAAGGGCGCGCCGTACACACAAGAGGATACGCCTCGCCCGATCAGTGTTTATGGTGAGGCTAAGTTAGAGGGAGAGCGACGATCCCGAAGTGAATACCCCCGCACCGTGATTGTTCGGACTGGTTTTATTTTCGGAACCGGTGGCAGAAACTTTTTGAGTCGAGTCGTCGACTTGGCCAGAGATAGGCAACCCCTCATGGCGATTTCAGACGCCCTCGGCACCCCGACTTACGCTCGAGATTTGGCCGCACGTTTACGCGAATTGGCTGTGATGAACGTGTCAGGAGTTTTTCATGTTGTGAACGCTGGTGAGGGCGCCACTTACGAACAATTCTCCCGCGCAGCACTGCGAATCGCCGCGCTCGATGATGGATTGCTCAAAGTGGTTTCGATGAAGTCCCTCAAACGACCCGCCCCGCGTCCGGTAGATTCCCGGTTGGAATGCCTTTTGTCGAAGGCGATTGGACTACGGGAATTACCTGCGTGGGAGGACGCTCTACGGCGCTTCATTGAAGAGTCGGCAGCGGAGCAACGCACAAGTCCGGTGGCGCATATAAGCAATTGAGCGGTAGGGTTGTGAAGTCACGCCCGATCGGCCATAAACCGCAGGAAAACGAGCAAATGCAACTTGCCACGAGGCCAGTCTCTGCTATTATGCTATCCCCCAAAACTTTGTAACCTGAGAGAGTTCGAACGATATGCAAGATAACCGCCTGATGCCTTTGCCTGCCGTAGATCGCGGTATCGACCGACCGCTTCCTGATTTGACTCAGGTCAAGTCCTACGGACCAGCTGCCAACGAGCCTACTCAGTTCCGCGATTACTTATTCATAATTCTTAAACGTAAGTGGCTTATTCTAAGTCTGTGTTTGGTAGTGACTTCGCTAGTCGCTGTGCAGATGTTCCGTCAGCCGTCGATTTACGAGGCTGAGACAACAATTCGTATCGAACAGCGCAAGAGCAACGTGCTGCAAACCGATAAGTTCATTATCGGCGGGCAGCCGGATCCCAATTTTTGGGGAACGCAGCTGAAACTACTTGAAAGCCCGGCGCTCGCACGGCAGGTCGTGCTGACGCTCGACTTACAACACAATCCGGAATTCGTCGGTGCGGGTCCTGCGCAAGGTGGGTTCTTCGCAAAACTGAAATCACTCTTTTCGCGAGAAAAGGCAAAGCCAATCCTTTCTCCGGCTGCGCCGAGCGGTCTCGAGCTGGTGAGCGAAAACAAACTCAGGGAACAGCCGCTGACGCCTCAGGAACTTGCTGCGCTTGAGCCCTATGAAGACATGATCATCGGGAACGAAGAAGTTTCCGGAATCCTGGGGACAAACCTCTTCACCATAAAATACAAGCACAGCAATCCGCAAATGGCGCAAAAGATTGCTAACACCCTCGCTGAGGTATTCGCTTTTAACAACCTCGAGCGATCTACGTTCGGTTCAAATAATGCGCAGGATTTACTTTCGCGACAGATCGCCACGCTGCAAACAAAGATTCGTTATGATCAGGAGCGTCAATTCAATTATGCGCGCGAACACAATCTGTCGCTCTCTAGTGGTCAGAACGTAGACGACCAGCGGCTACAGCAACTCAGCTCCCAGCTTCTCCAAGCACAGAACGACCGCAAAACTGCTCAGGCCGTTTACGACAGCGCGCGTTCGGCGTCCGATCCGTTTTCAATTCCGCAGGTGCAAGCATCAGGGCGCGTGGCTAACCTGCGCGAACGACTTTCTGTTATGAGAGAAAGGCGCGACACACTCCTTGTGGTTTACACGAAGGAATGGCCGGAAGTTCAGAAGATCGACGCATCCATAAAACCGTTAGAGGAAGAGCTCAATAGGGCGGCGCAGGAAACCATCGGCATGCTCAAGTCGGCTTATGAAGCCGCGCTGGCTCACGAGAAGAGCATTGAATCGATGTACTCGCAGCAGCGTGGCATTACCACTCAGCAAACACGCGATCAGATTGAGATGGCGCAGATGACTCAGGAGCTCGAGACGAATCGCCAGTATCTCAACACCCTGACACAACGACAGAAGGAGTTTCAGATTACTTCGGGAGATCGAGGGAACGAGGTTTCGGTCGAGAACTACAGCCGGTTGGGCAAAGTCGTGGGACCCGCTCGTACAAGAAACGTGATGATCGCGTTCGTCTTGTCGCTTGTTGCGGGTATCGGTCTGGCATTCTTGCTCCACTTCCTCGACGATACAGTGAAGTCGATCGACGACATTGATCGCTATATTCACCTGCCTGCGCTGGGGCTGATCCCTTCCGGCAGGAGCGCCGGGCGATTGAAGGGCATCTCCTCCAACGCTCCGCCGTCCGATTCTACTGCGTTGGCAATGGTCGACGACGTTCGATCACCAATCGCCGAATCGTACAGACACCTGCGGACGTCTCTGCTGTTGTCGTCTGCAGGCCAACCGCCAAAAACGATCCTGGTAACTTCAAGTCAGCCTTCGGAAGGAAAGACCACAACGGCCATCAACACAGCGTTTATGTTGGCCCAGACTGGCGCGGAAGTATTGATCATCGATTGCGATCTGCGACGTCCGAGGCTACACGCTCAGTTCGAATTGCCGAACGTGAAGGGCTTAACCACGTGGTTGTCTGGTGAGAAGGATCTCAGTTCTCTGATCCAGTCAAACGAAAAAATGCCCCACCTAAAGGTGTTGACATCTGGGCCGGTGCCGCCGAATCCCGCTGAGCTGCTCGGCTCGGAAGAGATGCGCAAACTGCTCGGTCTTTTAAGCGAGCGATTCGCGCACATCATTATCGATTCGCCTCCGGCGATTTCATTCACCGATGCTTCCATCCTGTCGACGATGGTCGACGGCGTAATGCTTGTGATCCATGGAGGCAGAAGCTCGCGAGCCGTGGTAAGACGCGCGAAGCAGCAGTTGCTGGACGTGGGGGCGAACATCTTCGGCGTTGTCCTGAACAACGTGAGGGTCGAATCGCAAGACTACTATTACTCTGGCTACTACTCCCACTATTACTCGGATGGCGATCAAGACTCTCGAGCATCCGCAGGAGAGACCGCATAAGTGTGGAGGCGGTAAATCACCGCCTCCGACAACTCCGAGCGATCAATCCATCGAATTTATGAAAGTTCCGTTGTTGGATTTACAGGCGCAGTATGTCTCCTTGCAGCACAACGTCCGCGCAGCGATCGCTCGTGTGTTCGACTCGCAGCAATTCGTGCTTGGTCCAGAGGTGGCGGCTCTTGAAAAAGAACTTGCCGCGTATTGCGGGACCACCGAAGCAGTTGGTTGTGCCAGCGGGTCAGACGCGTTGTTGTTGGCGCTGATGGCTTTGGACATTGGACCAGGCGACGAAGTGATAACAACGCCCTTCACTTTTTTTGCCACAGGTAGTGCGATTACTCGTCTTGGCGCGCGCACAGTTTTTGTCGATATCGATCCGGTTACCTACAACATCGACGCTTCTAGAATAGACGCCGCAATCACGTCCCGAACCAAAGCAATCATGCCTGTCCATCTGTACGGACAGTGTGCTGACATGGATGCGGTCCTTTCAGTAGCACGCGACAAGAATGTGCCGGTGATCGAAGATGCCGCCCAGGCGATTGGCGCAGAAGATAAAGGACGTCGTGCTGGGTCAATGGGACTGGCTGGGTGTTTCAGTTTCTATCCGACGAAGAATCTGGGTGGCGCGGGCGACGGAGGGTTAGTGACTACCAGCAGCGGTGATTTTGCGTCGCGCCTAAAGAGACTGCGAACGCACGGGGGCTTCACGGAGTACGAACACGAAGAGGTTGGTGTCAACAGCCGGCTCGACGCGTTGCAGGCTGCCGTCTTGCGAGTGAAGTTGCCACATCTCGATGAATGGTCAAATACGCGTGCCCAGCGGGCCGCAATCTATTCTGAATTGCTGGAACAGGCCGATCTCAGTTTCGATTTGAAAACACCTTTCGTACGTCCAAACAACCGTCACATCTTTCATCAGTATGTCGTGCGGGTTCCTCAGCAGCGCAATGCCCTATCAGTTCATCTAAAGAGTCACGATATTGGAACAAAAGTTTACTACCCGATTCCACTTCATCTTCAGCAGTGTTTCGGGTTTCTGGGTTACAAACCGGGAGATTTCCCGGAGGCTGAGCGTGCCGCTCTTGAGACAATGGCGCTCCCAATGTTTCCGGAAATCACTGACGCGCAGCAGGAATACGTCGTTAAGACAATTGAGAGTTTCAAGCCGTAACTAAAAGCATGCCACCGAAACTCAGCATCGTTACTCCCTCTTTCAATCAAGGTCGCTTTCTTGAAGAGACAATTCTCTCTGTCTTAAATCAGGGATACGAACCGCTTGAGTACATCATCATTGATGGAGGCAGCACCGACGACAGTGTTGAAGTAATCAAACGTTACGAAAAACATTTGACGTACTGGGTCAGTGAAAAGGATCGCGGCCAGGTGCATGCGATCAATAAGGGCCTCGAACGCGTGACGGGCGACATCTTTGCGTTCATTAACAGCGACGATGTTTACCTCCCTGGCGCTTTCAACGCAGCGATGGACCACTTCAAAAATCATCCGCAGTCAGAATGGGTTTGTGGAGACACGGTGATGTTTGGTGCGGGACATGAGACACACGTGATCCACTCCGTGATACCGAAGTCAGCGGCACATTGCCTATGCTGGGCCTACAAGGCGCCGCAGCCTGGTCATTTTTGGAAGACTGACATTGTACGGTCAGGCTTTGAAGAGCGGTGGAATTACGATTTCGACCACGACCTCTTTATACGTTTATTACTTGAAGGACACACCTGTGACTATATTCCCGTACCGATCGCGGCGTACCGTCTGCACGAAGTAAGTAAGACGGTTGCTGAGGGTCACAGGCAAATTGACGAATTTGACCGCATCGCCGAACACTACGAGGAGCAACTTCAAGGCGCAGACAAGCGTTGGTGTCGGGCCACCCGATACTTGCGCCTTTCGTACGCTGCCAGTGAAGCAGGCCGTCGCACTGAAGGAGCGCGCTGGTTGATGAAAGCGCTGGCGGTTCATCCTGAAGGTTTGAAAAGTCGTCCGTTCTGGGGCTGTCTAAGGAGACTGACAATTTCGGGCGGTTCGATGTGAATGAGGCCACGTTGCAGCGGCGTGGCGGTAATCGGATTTTCAATTGCCACCCTCACGCACGCCACCAAACGAGGTCCAATCTTCACGTACTCGTATTATGAGCAGGCCCGCGTGCTTGCAATAACCGCTGCTCGTACTCTATGTTTTCACTTTCTCATCGTTTCGGCTTGATGCCCCCGATAATCAGCGGAAAACATTTCCATATTCTAAAATCACGGAGACTTAGCTTAGATGACAGAGCAAGTTAGAGTTTTGGTGACGGGCGCGGGTGGGTTCATTGGACATCACTTGACTAACTACCTCGTTGACCGCGGCTACTGGGTGCGCGGTGTCGATATCAAAGAGTCTGAATACGAACCGACGAGGGCGAATGAGTTTCTCCTTTCCGATCTCTCCGACCCTGGTAATTGTCTGAAGGCGACCAAAGACGTCGATCAGGTTTACGGTTTGGCGGCGAACATGGGTGGTATCGGCTTCATCGAGAACAACAAAGCCGTCATCGTTCGCGACAACACTTTCATAAACTTGCACACGATCGAGGCGGCGAGAATCAACGGCGTGAAGCGTTATCTCTACACGTCAAGCGCCTGCATCTATCCCGGCTATAAACAGAAGGAAACTGACGTCACGCCTCTAAAAGAATCTGATGCTTATCCCGCCGATGCTGAAGACGGTTACGGTTG
>Ga0070669_100001442_pt1 | contig 17223 bp, 13 predicted proteins | sample KBSS53metaG_FD_64680 | JGI IMG/M metagenome (GOLD analysis project Ga0070669, IMG submission 64680) | Switchgrass rhizosphere microbial communities from Kellogg Biological Station, Michigan, USA - KBS S5-3 metaG | ecosystem: Host-associated > Plants > Roots > Rhizosphere > Soil ... | reverse complement strand
AAGGGGGTCAGAGTCGTTGATCGGTTCAAGGGGTCAGACTCCTTGATCCGTCTTGATTCGGAAATGTGATAGATGCCGTGCCCAGGGGGTCGCGCAGCGTGTTTCACGCGGAGGCTGCGGAGGTGCGCGGAGGCGCGGAGAACTGCAACAGCAACCGATCGGCGCGGAGACCGCGGAGGGCCCTGCGAGGGCGCGGAGCGCGGCGCAGCGATCTCTCCGCCGGACCCCCAAAGACTTTGAAGGCGTGGATGGGGAGGGACGGTGCGCTCGTGTGCGGAACTAGACCCCGAGAGCAGTCCTCCGCGACCTCCGCCATGCTCCGCGCTCTCCGCGTCGATCTGTTGGGTTCAAGGGGTCAGACACCAGGTTTCAAGGGGGTCAGAGTCGTTGATCCGATCAACGACTCTGACCCCCTTGATCCCCTCGATCTCACCGAACCAGGAATCGCATGAACGCGCACACCGTGCTGATGATCAGTGGTCCGTTGCTGCTGCTGCTGGCGCTGCCGCTGTGGGGACGGCGCGTACCGCCGAATCGGTTCTATGGCGTGCGCACGCGGACGACGCTCTCGGACGCCGCGGCGTGGTACGAGGTCAACGCGCGCAGCGGTCGCGATCTCGCGATCGCCGCGGCGCTGTACACCATCGCCTCGCTCGCGATCGGCGCCGTGGGTTCCGCGTGGCCGGCCGACCTCCGCTCGCTGGCGCTCGCGGCCGCGCTGATCGTCGCGCTCATCTGGGTGAGCGTGCGCTGCGCGCGGTGGAACGCGCGCAGCGCGACCCGCGCTACCTGAATACGCGCTGAGTGAAGTGATACAGGTTGCTTCCCCAGGTCACCGGGTCGTGCGCCTGGTCATCGACGTTCCACACGTGCGGAACGTCGTGCGCCTTCAGATACTGGTGCACGCCCTGGCTGATGGAGATGAGGTTGTCCCTGTTGCCGCACGAGAGCCAGAGAAGCTTCAATTGCCGCTTCGCGGCGGCGGGATCGGGGACGAGCGCCGCCGGCGCCTTCGTGTTCGGCGCGGAGGAGAACGCGCCGAGCCAGGCGAACTTGTCGAGATGGCCGAAGCCGAAGTTGAGCGTCTGGCCGCCACCCATCGAGAGCCCGGCGAGCGCGCGATGCTCGCGATCGGTCAGCGTCGAGTAGCGTGACTCGATCGCGGGAATCACGTCGTTCAGGAGGTCGCCCTCGAACTTGGCGAATGCGGCGGCGTGCGCGAACATGTTTCCCGTCGGGTGATCGTCGGGCTGCGCGCGGCCGTTCGGCATGACGACGATCATCGGCACCGCCTTCCCCTCGGCGATCAGGTTGTCGAGCAGGTTGTCGGGCTGCGCGAAGCGCTCCCACTCCGTCTCGTCGCCGCCGATGCCGTGAAGGAGGTAGAGCACGGGATACTTCGTCGACGTCGAGTATCCGGGTGGCGTATAGACGTTCATCTTGCGCCGCGTGCCCACGGTCTTCGAGTCGTACTCGATCATTTCCAGCTTGCCGTGCGGGATGCCGTCGCGTTTCGCCTTGTAGCCCTCGGGCGCGTCGGGGACGGCACGAACGTCGTCCGGCCCCAGCGTGATGGGCGGCATACGCCGCGGCGCCGATGCCGGCTCCGCGGGCGCGTTCTGGGCCCGCAGCGCGGTGGTCGTGAACGAGGCGAGCGCGAGCGCACGGATGGCAGTGGAGAGAAGTCGCATCGTAGGGCGTGTTGTTGTCGAATGCCGACAGGTCGGATCCTCGGAGCTCTCCCGAATGTCCGGCCGTGGCGCGGGATGTCAATGCATCGGGTCACCGGAGGATCGCTTCGTCGGCGCCTCTCGCACCCTGCGACTTGACGCAAAGTCGCGCGTGGCTCAAGATCGCACGCTGCGATCGATCTCAACGTACAGGAGCGTGATGTCGCCCACTCGCCGCGAGTTTCTCCATACCGGTGCCGCCGCCGCGGCCGGACTCTGGCTGCCGAGCGTCTCGCGACGTTGGCCGGCGGCGCCGCGCGTGGCCGAGTTCCAGCCGACGTGGGCGTCGCTCGCACAGTACCAGACGCCCGATTGGTTCCGCGACGCGAAGTTCGGGATGTGGGCGCACTGGGGTCCGCAGTGCGTCCCCGAGTACGGCGACTGGTACGCGCGGAACATGTACATCCCCGGCCAGCGCCAGTACGTGGCGCACCTGGCGCGCTACGGCCATCCGTCGAAGTCGGGATTCAAGGACATCATCCATCAGTGGCGCGCCGAGGAGTGGCGGCCGGACGATCTCGTGGCGCTCTACAAGGGCGCGGGGGCGCAGTACTTCATGGCGCTCGCCAACCACCACGACAACATGGATCTGTGGGACTCGAAGCACCAACCGTGGAACTCCGTGCGCGTCGGCCCGAAGAAGGATCTGATCGGCGGCTGGGCACGCGCGACGCGGCGGGCCGGGATGCGCTTCGGCGTGTCGGTGCACGCGTCGCGCGCGTGGAGCTGGTACGAGGTGGCGCAGGGCGCGGACAAGGACGGTCCCATGGCCGGCGTGCCGTACGACGGCAAGCTGACGCGCGCGCAGGGGAAGGGGCAGTGGTGGGACGGGCTCGACCCCCAGGACCTGTACGAGCAGCGCCACACGCCGGGCAGGCAGCTCGAGTGGGATTGGGACGCGAGCAAGGGGAGCAGCATCCCCGACCGGGCGTACTGCGAGCGCTACTTCGCGCGCACGATCGACCTGATCGATCGCTACGAGCCCGACATGGTGTACTTCGACGACCACCGGCTTCCGCTGGACCCGGTGAGCGACGTCGGCCTGCGCATCGCCGCGCACTTCTACAACCGCAACATGCAGCGGCACGGCGGCCAGCTCGAGGCCGTGCTCACGGGCAAGGTGCTGAACGAGGCGCAGCGCAAGTGCATGGTGTGGGACATCGAGCGCGGCGTGGCGAACGAGCTGCAGCCGCTTCCCTTCCAGACGGACACCTGCATCGGCGACTGGCACTACTCGCGCCCCGTGCTGGCGCGCCACGGCTACAAGTCGGCGCAGATGGTGGCGCAGATGCTCGTCGACATCGTGAGCAAGAACGGCAACCTGATGCTCAACATCCCGCTCCCGGGCTCGGGCGCGCCGGACGACGACGAGCTGCAGTTCATCGCCGACTTCGGGCGGTGGATGAACGCCAACTCGCGCGCCATCTACGCGAGCCGGCCGTGGGCGGTGTTCGGCGAGGGGCCGTCGACGCAGGCGCAGGAGCCGCTGCGCGCCCAGGGATTCAACGAAGGGCGCAACAAGCCGTACACGGGCGAGGACCTCCGCTTCGTGCAGAAGGCGGGGAAGCTCTACGCGTTCGCGCTCGCGTGGCCGGAGTCGGGCACGCTCACCATCAAGTCACTCGCTGTTGGATCACCACATGTCCGTGGTGAAGTAGAACGCGTCGAGCTGCTCGGCGCGTCGGCGCCCCTCGAGCACACGCGGTCGGCCGACGGTGTCGTCGTCAAGCTCCCCGAGCGGCGGCCGGGCGACTACGTGTACACCTTCGAGATCTCCGGGCGCGGGCTCGTCGCAGGATGAGGCCGTGATGCGGGCCATCGTCATCGAGGCGCCAGGCCGCGCCGGACTGGGTACGCTCGCCGAGCCGACGCTGGCCGAGGGGCAGGTGCTCCTGCGCGTGCGCACGGTGGGATTCTGCGGATCGGACCTCAACACCTTCCGCGGACTGAACCCGCTCGTGTCGTACCCACGCGTGCCGGGCCACGAGATCGCCGGCGTGGTGGAAGCGGTGGGCACCGGCGTGCCGGGCGAGATCCGCGAGGGCACGCAGGTGACCGTCGTGCCGTACACCGCGTGCGGCCGGTGCTCGGCGTGCCGGCGCGGGCGCGTCAACACCTGCCGCGACAACCAGACGCTCGGCGTGCAGCGCGACGGCGCGCTCACCGAGCGCATCGCGCTCCCGTGGCAGACGCTGATCACCGGCGAGGGGCTCGATCGGCGCGAGCTCGCGCTCGTCGAGCCGCTCGCGGTCGGGTTCCACGCCGTCGCCCGCGGCCGCGTCGCGGAAGGCGACGTCGTCGCCGTGATCGGAACCGGCGCGGTGGGGCTCGGCGCGGTCGCGGGTGCGGTGCGCGCGGGGGGCACCGTGATCGCGGTGGACGTGGACGACGCCAAGCTCACGATGGCGCGCCGGTCTGGTGCGACGCACGTCGTGAACAGCCGCACCGGCTCGCTGCACGAACGGCTGCAGGAGCTCACGGGGGGCGAGGGGCCGGACGTCGTCATCGAGGCGGTAGGGCTTCCAGAGACCTTCCTCGCGGCGGTCGCCGAGGTGGCCGTCGCGGGCCGCGTCGTCTACATCGGCTACGCGAAGGCACCGGTGACCTTCGACACGACGCAGTTCGTGCGGAAGGAGCTCGACATCCTCGGCGCACGGAACGCGACGGCGGACGACTTCCGCGCCGTGCTCGCGCTGTTGCGCGGGAAGGGGTTCCCCGTCGCGGACGCCGTGACCTGCGCCGTGAAGATGGACGAGGCCGTGGACGCGCTGCGCGGATGGGACGCCCATCCTGCGGCGGTGACGCGGATCCACGTCGATCTGGACTGAGCAGCAGAGCAGCGGTGTCTCGCATCTGGGGTGCCGCTCTGGCGATCGCGACGTCGATCACCGCGCCGCTGCGGGCGCAGCACGCGCCACGCGTCGGTGAGCTCGTCGAGGCGCGGATCGTCGGACCAGCGGACCCGCTGCTCGGTCACTTCTGTCGCGCATGGCTCGGCGCGGTCGCCGGCGATACGCTGGTGCTGAACCGGTCGGAGAGCTGCGCGAGGGGAAGCCACGTCGCGCGCGTTCGCGTCCACACAGGCGATCGCGGCTCGCGGTGGACGCACGCCGCCATCGGTCTCGTCGCCGGCGCCGTCGTGGGAGGGCTCGCCGGTCGGACAGCGGCCGGCGACGGGTGCTCGCCCCCGGGCGGGTGCGACGACGGAGGGTACGTCGTCGGAATCCTCACCTTCGTGGGCAGCGCGACCGGGGCGCTCTTCGGTGTCGCCGTCGGCGCGGCCATGCCTGCTGGACGGAGATGGGTCGAGCTCGAGGGCGAGCGGCCGATCAAGGTTGGAGCGTTCGATCTCCGTCCCGCGATGCGCGTGTCGCTCGACGAGCGGCGCCGCTAGCCGACGAGCGTACGAAGCTTCTGCACCGCGGAACGACGCGCCGCGGCGTTCTCGGCCTTGAACTCGAGCAGGAGTGGCCGCAGCGACCAGTCGAAGCTCGAGTCGGCCTTGCCATGAAGGAACGCGAGCATCCCAGCGTAGTGCATGGCGACGTCACCCTGACGCGACTCGAGCCCGCGCCAGAGCGCATCGATCACCGGTCGCGGATGAAACTCCGCGACCTGTTCGAGCGTGGAGGTGAAGCTGTCGAACGCCGTCGCGCTGTCGAGCGCCTCCACGAGCGCCGTGGTGCGTGCGGCGTCGTCCACGAACTTCGGCGCATACTTGAGGACGGCGAGGCGGACTTCCGACGATCCCGCGGCGGAGACACGGCGAAGCTCGGCGCGCGCGGACTCGCTGCCGAGCGACGCGAGCACGGCGAGGGCCTCGACGTCGCGCCACCCGTCGGGTGGCGTGAGCCGCGCCTCGATGCCGCGCCGCTGCTCGCCGGTCAGCTCGTGCAGCGCCTGGACGTCGTAGCCGGTGCCGTCGTGCCACTGCTCGTAGCCGATGAACAGGCTGCGCTCGAAGCGCGTGAGCGCGGATTCGTCGAGTGCGGAGCGCTCGCGCTCGCGATCGGACAACGGATTGGACATGGTGGCTGGCTCGCGGGATCGACCGGTGCGCTGCATCTTCCTCCCTGAAAGTTGATCCCGCCCACGTGCTTAGGAAAGTGAATGCGCCAGGCGCCTGACGAAGCCGCGAGTCCGCACGCGTGATGTCCTGGCCCGCCTCGTTCGTCGTCGCACTGCTCACCGCCGCCGTCGGGCTCGTGCTCGGCGGCTATCTCGCGTCGCTCGCGGTCGGCTGGTATCGCGTGTCGTCGTTCGAGGGGGGCGCGGGCTACTTCGTCGTCGCGTTCGCGCTGCTCGGATTCGTCGTCGGGCTCCTCGTCGGGCTCACGGTCAGTCGCGTCGGATCGGCGTCGTTCGACTTCGGGTTCTGGAAGGCGTTCCTCGCATCGCAGATCACGGTCGTCGGGCTCGCGGTGATGGTCGGCGGCATCGCGCGGCTCGCCGCCGACGTACCTCCCACGATCGGCGGCGAGCACATGCTGCTCGCGGTCGAGATCCGGTGGCCCGCGTCGGTGACCGAGTCGCCGGCGACGGACACGACGCCGCGCCGTCTCCGGCTCTTCTCCGTGTCGGGAGGCACGGCGCGGAACAGCCACGTGGGTGCGCTGTGGCCGGAGGATGCGCGCCAGGAGGACGGACACTGGATCGTGCCCGGCGCGGTGGCGGTGTACACGAGCCGCGGCGACCGCATGCTCGTGATCGAGCCGCAGCCCAAGGGCGCGACCGGCTGGCAGGTGCCGCTGCCCGGCCATCCGGGGAAGGCGCAGCTCGCGTGGAGTCCGTGGATGCCGCGCGCACGCGACGGTACGCCGCTCCCCGACGGGTTCACGATGCGGTTCAAGGTGCTGCCGGTGAGCCAGCCCGTGCGCACCCAGACGTTCGGGCCGTGGGAGATCGCCACCGTCGCGAACGACTTCTACGAGTACGAGACGGCGGGTGGGTTTCACGCGCTCGCGACGAGCGGACGCTTCCTCATCAAGCACCAGGGGAACCGCGTGACGATCGACGGCACGAGCGAGTACGGCGACAGCCTGCGGGTGCGGTTCGACCGCGCCGAGTCCGTCGCGCTGCTCCCACGCGACGACGCGCTGCTCGTGCACGCCGCGACCGAGCTCGACACCGGGCCGATCTACCTCGTCGTGTCCAGGGGCGACCACGTGCGGGTGGAGCTCGTGTCGCAGGGGCTGCCGCTGAGCGACGTGCCGCCGGTGACGAACGACGCCGCGCGCTTCCACCGCGCACGCCATGCGCACGTCGCGCCGGGCACGATCGACCGGACGACGTTCGCCGAGTCCGGCGTGTACTACTTCCACGACGCGCTCGTGACGACGGATCCGCCCGCGGTGCGTCGCTTCACGACACCGAGCGAGGTGACGCTCGACGTGAACGCCCGGCCGCTCGGTCTCTCCCCCGACGGCCGCACCTTCGTGCGCGTCGGCTTCGCCGAGGACGACGCGAGCCACGCCCTGGTGACGACGGACGTGGACAGCGGAACGACGCACGTCATGCCGATCGACGCGGCGCGCACGCGACTCGGCGCGGTGTTCGCGCTCGATCCCGAGTGGCTGAACCACTACTACGAGTGGCAGCGCGACGGAGACGGCTCGTACCGGCTCGTGGCGCGCGCGGACGCGAAGCCGCTGCCGTATCACGGCACGGTGACGACGTCGAGCGGCGACTACCGCGAGTATCACGTCGAGCCGGCGGGCGATGCGATGTACGACGCGCTGGTGAGATTCCTGCGCGACGAGATGGGCGGGACGCGCACGGCGGAGGACGAGGCGGCGGTCGGGTATCGAGTGCGTGTGGAGGGGCAGGGCGTGTACGTGATCAAGGACGAGAACGCGCACCGCGTGGGGCTCTACATGGACCGCGGCAAGGACTCGCGACTCGTGCTGAAGATCGCCGAGCGGTTCGACTCGGCGCTGGCGACGGGGAAGTACGATGAGATGTTCGGGAGGTAGGGCGCGGTGCGCGGTGCGCAATGCGCGGTGCGCGACGGTAATCACATGATCTACCTCGTCGTATCCCTCACCTACGTCGCCGGCCACGAAGCAGAAGCCTCCGACTACGAGCGTACCGTGCTCGCCTACTTCCGCGAGCACGGCGGCGAGGTGCTCGGCGCCTTCCGTCCCGCGCCGTGGGCGAACGGCAAACGTGCGGCGGACGAGGTCCAGCTCCTCCGCATCGGCAGTCGCGAGCAGATCGACGCGTACATGAAGGACGAGCGCCGGCTCGCGCTGGCGCCCGTGCGCGATCGCTCGATCGCCTCGACGGAGATCGTCATGTCGGACGAGATGCTCGATCGTTGATCGTCAGGCGCATCGCGCAATGCGCAATGCGCAATGCGCAATGCACATGACTCATCGCGCGAAGCGCACCGCCAGCACCGAGTCCCACACCGCCAGCGCGGGCTTCGCGCGATAGCTCGCGTCCACGAGCCCGAGCTGGGCGAACAGCGGGAGGATCGAGCCGCTCGGCACGGGGAACGACGTGAGATCCAGATCGGTGAACGTGATCTGGAAGACGCCGAGGAGCTTCGCCTCGTCGGCGAGCTGCATCTGCCGGCGGATGTAGCGCGCCTGCAGGTCGGGCGACGACGCCACCCCCGGCACCGAGCCCGACGACCATCCGCCCTCGACGACCATCATCGGCAGCGCCGCGCCGTTCGCGAGACGCGAGTAGTAGTCGAGCGGGATCTGCTCCGGAGACGCGAAGCCGCCGAGATACGGGTACGACGACAGGCCGAGCACCTGCACGAATGGGAAGTCGGTGAGGTCGCGCTGGATGCCGACGTAGGCGCCGCCGCCGGAGCCGCCGAGCCGCCCCCATGCCGTCTCGACCTGCACGCTCACCAGCAGCTTCGTCGGCGAGCCCGCGGCGCGCAGCTGCGTCGCCGTCGCGTTGGACATCGTCACCACGGCGCCATAGACGGCCGGCGTGGACGCGGCGCGGATGAGATTCGTCTCCATCGCGAGCGCGAGCCAGTCGGGATGCACGATGCTGTCGAACGCGACGACGAACTCGCGATACGCGCGCTGCACCGCCGGCTCCGCGATCGACCGGCCGAGCGCGACGAGCGCCGGCGCCTCGGCGCTGCGATCGAGCCCGTTCGCCAGCTCGATCGTGGTGACGATCGGCATCCCCTTCTGCCGGAACAGCTGCGCGACGGGAAGGTTGTCGCGCCGCACGAGCTGCGCCGCGCTCGTGTCGGCGAGGAGTGCCTTCCACGGCACCTCCACCACCATCAGCGCGGCGTCGGCGTGCTTGCCCACCGAGTCGATCGTGCGCAGCACCTCGGGGATCGTGAGCCGCGGCGGCAGCGACGAGAACCCCAGGCGGTAGCTGCGCGGCCCGCGCGACGGATCCGGCTCCGTGCCCGAGGAGGCGCAGCTGAGCACGAGGGCGAGCGTCAGGAGTGCGAGGCGCATCGACGACGACGAGTCATATCGTCATGACGCGCCGGAGGGCGGAATGGATTCGGGGGTTCGCGGCTGCGGCGCGCCAAGACCCGGGGATTCCGGACGCGAGCGCGCGGCCGGGCCAGTTCGCGCCGGGTCTCGACGACGGAACGCGGATCTGGAACGGCGATCACGCCGAAAGGGCCGGATCGACACCCCGCGCCGGTCGCGAAGCTAGTACCGGCGCAGCGCTCCTCTCCAGCCACGACGTCAAAGTCTTTGATGGTCCGACGGAGAGATCTCTCCGGCCTGCACGGAGCGATCCGGCCCTTTCCGTCAGATCGCCGTCAAAGATCCGCGTTCCGTCGTTCAGCAGCTTCAAGGGGTCAGAGTCGTTGAAGATTTCAACGACTCTGACCCCTTGATCGCTACGAAACACGAAGCACGAGCTACGGTCTGCCAACGAGCACTCGCGCGTGTTCAAACGCTCGTCGTGCACGCCGTATCGGCCGTACCTCGTGCTTCGTGCGCAGCACCCGCTACTTCACCACCGCCATCACTTCCAGATACTCCGACTGCACCCGCGTCGTACCGTCGGTCGCGCGGTTGTGGTCCAGCCACAGCGCCACGAGCTCGCGTCGCAGTCCTGCCTTGCCGGTCTCGTCGAGCGAGGCGAAGGCGCGCAGCGTCGGGCCATACCATTGAATGAACTCGTTCACGACGCCGGCCGGCCCGAGCGCGAACTCGAAGGTGATGATCCGCCGCGTCAGCGTCAGCGCGGAGACGCCCGCGCCGAGCCGGTCGCGTACGCAGTCCTCCTTCCCCCACAGCAGCGGTGAGGGGACGCCGGCGGCGGGGGCGGCGTAGCGCGACGTCGTCTTCAGCATCTCGCCGATGAAGCTCGTCGGCGTCCAGTTGGCCATCGCGATGCGCCCCTCCGGGCGCACGACGCGCAGCAGCTCGGACGCGGCGCGCTCGGGTCGCGCGGCGAACATCGCGCCGAACATCGAGACCGCGGTGTCGAACTCGCCGTCGGCGTAGGGCAGTGCTTCGGCGTCGCCGATGTCCATGCGCACGCTCAGCCCCTCGCCGGCGGCACGCATCTTGGCCTGCGTGATGAGGTTGGGCGCGATGTCGACACCGGTCACGAGGGCGCCGGTGCGCGCCGCCGGGATGGCGAGGTTGCCCGTTCCGGTGGCCACGTCGAGCACCCGCTCGCCCGGCTCGAGTCCGAGCCTGGTGATGAACTGCGCGGCACCGAGCTCGTAACCGCGCGCAATGCGGCCGAAGTCGCCGGAGGTCCAGGTAGCCCGCACCCGCGCCGCGAGCGGGTCGGGCTCGGCAGAGACCGACGGCTGACGCTGCTGCTTGAGCATGAAGATGGTCGGAGTAAGTGACGGGTAGCGGGAGAAATTGCTCCTCCCGAGGAATGCGTGTGTCATGGTTCCTCGTGCTTCGCGATCGCGTCCCCCGCGCGGGCCGTGAGTGCCGGCGCTCGGACGCGAAGGGAGGATACGGGAACCGCGCAACCGCCACAGCGTGGAATCCCCGTGGTTTTTCGACCGCAGGTACGGGGATTTTCAGTCGCCGCGGCGGGACCGTTCGGGCGCCGGCTGCAGCAGGCCGCGGGAGAGGGCCCACGTGGCGAGCTGGGTGCGCGAGTCGAAGCCGAGCTTCGCGAGCGCGCTCGTGACGTAGCCCTCGACGGTGCGCTCGCCGATGCCGAGCTCGTAGGCGACGACCTTGTTGGCCTTCCCCTGGGCGACGAGCTGCACGACGTCGCGCTCGCGGCGGGTCAGCCCTCCGAACTCCTCCTTCGCCAGCCGCGCGGCGGAGGGCGCCGGCCCGGCGGGGACGGCCTCGGCCAGCCCGTCCTCGAACCGGGTGCGCAGCCGCTCGTCGGGCACCGCCGCCGCCAGCTCACGGGCGACGGCCAGTGCACGGTCGAAGGCGCGGCGTGCCTCCAGGCGCTGGCGCTGCGCCCGGTGCAGGTGGCCCGCGGCGGCGTCGACACGCCAGAGAATCGGATGCGCACCCTGGCCGGTGGCCTCCTCGCGCGCCTGCTCCAGCGCGGCGGCCGCCTCGTCGAACCGCTCGAGCGCGGCGAGCGCCTGGACGCGGATCAGCGTCAACCGGGGGACGCCGAGGCGGCTGCTCGGATCGGCGCCGTGCTCCGAGGCGAGCCGCGCGTCGGCGATCGCCAGCGCGTCCGCCGCCCGCCCCTCGGCCAGCGTGAGCTCGGCCCGCGCGAGCCAGAGGTGCCGCTCGCCGAGGGTGAGCGACGGCGACTCGGCGGGGGCGCGCATGCGTGCCGCGCCGATCCGGGCCGCGTCGTCGAGCAGCGTCGCGGCGCCCGCGGTGTCCCCCAACCGAAGTCGCGCGACGGCGAGCGGCGCCGCCGTCCACCGCATCCAGACGCGCGAGCCGAGCCGCTGCGCGATCTCGTGCGCCGCCTCGAGCTGCTCGCGCGCGAGGTCCGGCGCGAGGAGGTCGAGCATCATCTCGCCCAGCAGCCGTCGAGCGGCGGCGGTCCACTGGAGATGGCCGAGCTGCTGGGCGATCTCGAGCGCCTCGCGCGCCATCGGCAGCGCGCGGTCGTACTCGCCGCGCCAGCCGAGGGCGTCGCCGATGGTGTAGCGCAGGAACGACTCGCCGGCGCGCCAGCCGATCTCGCGCGCCAGGCGCAGCGACTGCGGCACGCGGAGCTCGTCGGGCACCGCGGCACTGATGTACGGCGTGGTGGCCGCGACGTGGAACGATCCACTCGCCAGCGCGAGGAGGCCGAGCGCGTTGGCGAGGCCGCGCCGGTCGTCCACCGCGCCGAACAGCGCGACGGAGCGGTCGAAGCTCTTCGACGCGGCGTGCTGGTCGCCGCCGATGTGGTGGGCCATCGCGATGAGGTCCACCGTCTCGGTCACCCCCCGCCGGTCGCCGAGCTTCTCGAAGATGACGAGCGCTTCCTCGTGGTGCGGGAGGCCCGCCTGCGGCTCGTCGAGGTTGACGTGCCAGTTGCCGACGCGGTTCAGGCTTCGCGCCAGGAGCGAGCCGTCGCCGATGACGCGCGCCAGCGCGAGCGCCTCGCGGCGATACTCGCCGGCGCGCGCGTAGTCGCGCGCGGCCCAGAGCAGGCCGAGGGCGTGCAGCGCCTCCCACGCGCAGCGGTGATCGTCGACCGCGCGAGCCTGCTCGAGCGCCGAGGTGAAGTCGACGTTCGCGCGCTCGAACTCGGCGAGCGTCTCGTTCGCCCAGCCGCGCGCCAGCCGCAGCTCCACGCTCACCGGGGTGCCGGCCCGCTCCGACGCCTGGAACGCGCGGTCGAGGTGCGCCACCGCCTCGCGCGGCGCGGACAGCGACATCGCGTGCTGCCCCGCCCGCGCCGAGTAGCGCGCCGCGCGCTCCCAATCTCCCGCCTCCCACGCGTGATAGGCCAGCGCTTCGACCACGGCGTCGAGCTGGCCGTCGTGCGTGCGCTCGAGCGCGGCGGCCACGTCGCGGTGCAGGCCGACCCGTTCGCGCGCGAGCAGATCGGCGTAGATGGCCTCGCGCGTCAGCGCATGGCGGAACGCGAAGCGCTCGGCCGATTCCTCGACCACGAGCTGCGCCGCGATGAGCTCCTTCACCAGCGCGAGCAGCTCGCGCTCGTCCGTCTGGGTGAGCGCCTGCAGGAGCGCGAAGTCGAACCGCCGGCCGGCGACGGCGGCCGTGGAGGCGAGCGAGCGCGCCTCGACGGTGAGCGTGGCGAGCCGCCGGCGCACCGCCTCGGCGGCCGTGCGCGGAACGCGGACCCGCTCGAGCGACAGCGCGCGCCATCCGCCGTCGCGCGGCGCGAGGTCGCCGGCGACGATCAGCGCCTTCAGCGTCTCCTCGAGGAAGAACGGGTTCCCCTCCGTGAGCCCGTGCAGCAGCTCGATGAAGTCCTCACCGAGGTTGGCGCCGGGGAAGATCGCGGCGAGCATCGCGCGCACGTCGTCGCGCGTGAGGGTGCGTACGGGAAGCTCGGTGAGGAGCCGTGCGCGCTCGAGCTCGCCGATGAGTCGCTCGAGGCGCGGCGTCCCCTCGTCGCTGCGGCGCGTGAGCCCGATGATCACCCGCTGGCTCGCGGCGCTCCGCGCGAGATGGAAGACGAGATCGAGCGTCGCGTCGTCGCTCCAGTGCACGTCCTCGAACGCGATGAACACCGGCTGGGTCTGCGCCAGCACGCCGACCATGCGGGCGAGCGCATGGAAGAGGCGGCGCTTGTCCGAGTCCGGATCGGTCGGCGCGCTCGGCACCGCGTCGGGGAGGAGGGGGCGCAGCTCGGGGAACAGCGCGGTGAGCTCCGCGGCCGCCGGTCCGAGGACGTGCGCCGCGATCGCGGGCGACACGCTCTCGGCGTACAGGCGCACCAGATCGAGCAGCGGCGCGTACGGGATCGACGCGTCGGACTCGAAGCTCTGGCCGCGCAGGAGGAGGAAGCCCTCGGCGCGCGCCTCGTCCATCATGGTGCGGAGGAGGCGCGACTTCCCGACACCCGCTTCGCCGACGATGAGCGCGGCCTGGCCACGTGCCTCCCAGGCCCGCTCGATGAGCGCGCGCGCGGCCCCGACCTCCGGGTCGCGACCGATCAGGGTGGGGCAGACGACGTCGTGCCGGATGTGCATGGGCAGAGGCTGCACGCGACCACGCGCGGCGTCAATGTCCGCGCGTGCCGAGCGATCCCGTTGGATCGTCGGAGTGAAGATGTCAGTACCCGCGCATGCGGGCTCCCACTCGGAGAATCCTCATATGAAAGCAGTCGTTCGCCTCGCCCTCACGCTCGCCGCGGTGAGCTGCACCCTCGCCCCCGCTGCCGCGCGCGCCCAGACGGCGTCGTCGCCGGACACGGCCAAGGTGCGCCTGATCCGGAAGCTCGTCACCACGGCCCGGCTCACCGATCAGGCGATGCAGGTGATCGAGCAGGGAATCGCCTCCCAACGAGCGACGAACCCCCGTATCCCGGCCGCGTTCTGGGACCGGTTCCTCGAGCAGGCCCGCGCCCGGCGCGGTGAGCTCGAGGAAGGCTACGTGACGATGTACGACCACATCTTCACCGCATCCGAGATCCAGGGGATGATCGCCTTCTACGAGTCGCCGATCGGGAAGCGATTCATGGAAGTGCAGCCACAGTTGATGAAGGAAGGGATGGCGCTGGGGCAGGAGTGGGGAGCACGGATCGGCACGGACGTGGGACGGGCGATGACGGCCGAGGGACCGGAAGGGCGGTGAGTTGGTTGGTTGGATCGTGAGAACGTGTGGGACGGCCTCGGGAGGCAGGAGCTTCCCGAGGCCGTTCCTCACCATCCCACCCCCCAACCAACCAACTCACTGCACCTCCTCACCACCTCACGATCCAACCAACCAACTCACCTAGACGTTGAAAGGCGCCCGGCAGAGCGGACAGGCTCGCCCCACGCGGACGTCGAGGATCCGCCGCCGCCGGCCGAGCGCGATGCGCTCGAACGCCACTTCGGCGCGGCCGCGGCGGCGCAGCGGGTCGCAGTCGCAGCGCGAGTGGGCGCGCACCGGGCGGCCATCCTCGACGATGAGCGCGTGGCGACGGTCCGAGCGGATGAGCACCCCCGTCGTGCCGCCCGGTCCCACGACCGGGTCGCCGTCGCGCGAGTCGGACGACCACGGCGACGCGTCGCTCGCGACCGCGCGCGGCTCGGCCGGCTTCGGCTCGGCGAGCTGCTCGTCCCACGCCGGCTCGGCGACGTCGGGATGAGCGGGGGGCAGCGCGAGCAGCTTGTCGACGACCCGCTCGAACACCTCGTCGAGCTCGGGCCAGCCGCAGACGATCGCCGGGACGATCAGACCCCGGACGCGATGCGCCGAGCGCGCGGGTGAGCCGAGCAGGGGGAGCACCGCCTCGGCCGCATCGCGCGCAGTGGCGGCGACGCGAGTCTCGGTGAGCTGAGAGGAAGCCATCCCGGGCGCGGTGCCGTCGACGAACGGGCGAAGGGCGCGCGCGACCTGCTCACGTCGGTCGTCACGGTCGGGATCGGTAGCCTGGCGGAGCGCGGTCATTGTCGAACGACGGCGCTGGATGGGTGCGGGCAACATCGGGACTTCATCGTCTCAACTTACCCGACTTGCGGAGCGCGGACACGCCTGAGGTTGGAGACGTGGCGCCCGACGGCCTGCCGTCGTCTCTTCAAATGATGCGAATCGACCTCTGGTTCCTGCTGCTGCTCGCCGCCGCGCCCGGGGCGTACGCGTGGTGGAGCGGCCGCGCGATTCGCCGAGCGATCGACGATCCAGCGCTGCCCGAGCTCCTGATGGCGCGGCTGCGCCGGGTCGTGCAGGTCACCCTCGTCGTCATCATCGCCTCGGCGTTCATGACGGCGCCGACGGGGTTCAGTCTCGTGGCGCTGTTCGGCGTGCTCGCGGCGCAGTATCCGATCCGGCGCGCGGTGTACGGCGACACGTGGACGTTCTGGCAGTACGTGCGGTACACCGGCTTCAGCTGGATCGCCTTCGGCGGACTGTATCTGTTCCCCTTCGTCGTGTCGGGGATCGTCGTGCAGATCGTGCACGCGTGGCTGCCGGAGCCGTCGGCGCGCCAGACGATGGCCGGCTTCGCGCTCGGCGCCGTCGCGGCGGTGGTGTACCTCGTCTGGAGCCGGCACTTCACACGCGTGTGGCTGGCGCTGCATCAGGCGACGCCGCTCGACGCCAACGGCGTGCACGCGCCGCTGCTGCCCCGCTTCCGCGTCGTGCTCGAACGAGCCGGCGCGCGACTGCCGGCGCATCCGTCGGTGCACCGGTACGGCGTGCCGGGAGGCCAGGTGGTGAACGCGGTCGCGCTCTGCGCCCTGCACGGGCGCGCGGTCGCGATGAGCGACACGCTGCTCGCCAGCCTCGACGCGGACGAAACGACGGCGATCTTCGCCCACGAGATCGCGCACCACGAGCACTACAGCGACGCGGTGCTGCGCAAGCGCCGCCTCGCGAGCATCGTGCTCGCGCTGTTCCTCGCCGTGGTCCCGGCACTCCACCTCGCGAGCGGCGGACGCTACGCGTTCGCGATCGACGCGCTGTTCCTCTTCGCCATCCTCGCCTTCTTCGCACGCGGGCAGCGAGGTCATCGCGCGCACGAGACGCAGTGCGACCTCCGCGCCGTGGATCTGACGGGCGACGCCGACGCCGTGATCCGCGGCCTCACGAAGATCCACGCGCTGACTCGCATGCCGCGGCGATTCTCGCAGGAGTTCGAGCGCGCCGCCACGCATCCGAGCCTGGCGCGCCGCATCCAGGCCATCCGCGCCCACGCGGCGGTGACGGAGCCGGAGCGCGGCGAGCCCACCGTCGTGGCGACGACGACGCCGGGCGCGTACGTCGCGCTCGACGACACGCGCAGCTACTGGTTCGAAGGCGCGCCCGCCGACGCGCCGCTCGACGTCGCCGCGCTGCGCGAGCAGGCCTCGAGCTACCGCGCGCTGGCGTATCCGGAGCTCGGCGAGCTGCGCCTGGCGGCGGAGACGCCGCGCATGCTCCGCGCGGTGGACCTCGCCGGCCGCTCGTGGAGCGTCGGCATCCGCGACGAGGACGTCGGCAGCGTGCAGACCGCGCTCGACCGCGTCGACGCGAAGCTCGGCACCGCCCCCGTCCAACCGGTGGCGACGAGCGACAACACGGCGCGCACGGTCGCTGCGCTGGTGATGGTCGCGACGATGATGGCCGGCGTGTGGGGCACGACGACGTACGTCAGCATCGTCGCGCTGCTCGCGCCGAGCGCGGCCTCGCTCGCGGCGACGGCGGCGATGGCGATCGGCAGCGTCGTGGTCTCGCTCGCCGAAGGTGAGCAGTCGATGCCGTACGAGCCCGTGGCGCAGGCCATCGTCGTGGCGGCCGCGCTGTGGGCGGCGTGGATCGGCTGGAAGTGGTACCGCGCCACGCGCGACGGCCGCACGCGCGAGGTCGTCACGCGCCGAGCGATCCTCGGGTCGCGTGCGCTGCACGTCGTGCTGGGGCTGGGGATCGCCGTCTCCGTGCTCGGACTCGCGTACGGGGGCGTGTCGTCGCCGGCCGCGCTGCTCGGCGATCCGCAGACGGCCAGCGCGGCG
>Ga0070669_100001428_pt1 | contig 17278 bp, 9 predicted proteins | sample KBSS53metaG_FD_64680 | JGI IMG/M metagenome (GOLD analysis project Ga0070669, IMG submission 64680) | Switchgrass rhizosphere microbial communities from Kellogg Biological Station, Michigan, USA - KBS S5-3 metaG | ecosystem: Host-associated > Plants > Roots > Rhizosphere > Soil ... | reverse complement strand
ACAGCATCTTTCTCGACCCCGACACCAACGATCTGTTCGGATACGCGGAAGTGGAGAGCGACGAGCGCTGGGCCGCCATCGCCGACACCGAGGTGTGCCGCCGCTGGTGGCGGTCCATGCGGGAGCTGATGCCCTCAAACCCCGACGACAGCCCGAAGTCGCGCGACTTGCGCGAGGTGTTTCACCTGAGGGGCGCCGAGTGAGACGCGCGCCGAGTTTCACTGGCGGGCCGACGGGTAATCCGCCACGTACGTAGTGTCCGGCTTTAGCCGCACCCGTCCGCGTACGTAGTGTCCGGCTTTAGCCGGACATTGATGGCGGCTTCAGGAGCAGACGAACTCTCCTGGCAGGGCGCTTGCCTCACCACTCACGTGTTCACGGGGACGCCTGGCCACCTGAAATCATTCGACTATACCGGCCTTCACCGCTATTCACTAACGTTTTGCACCAATCAGCGCGCACAGACCTTCGTTGAACCGAGCCGTGTCGAGATCGTCTTGAAGCAGATTCTTCGCGCTGCAGCCGACGAGGGGTTTGGAATCATTGCGTACTGCTTCATGCCGGATCATCTCCATCTCCTCGTCGAGGCCTGCGGCGACGCGTCGAATGCCCTTCGATTCATTTCGCGTGCAAAGCAGCTTTCCGGCTACTACTACAAACAGAAGTTCTTGCAGGTACTGTGGCAGCGATATGGATTCGAGCGCGTGCTGCGCAACGACGAACAGACTCTCGTGGTAGCGCGGTACATTCTGGAAAATCCACTTCGGAAGGGAATGGTCGTTCGGGTCGAGGACTATCCGTTCGTCGGTTCCACGATCTACACCGTGTCGGAGATCCTGGAAGCCATCCAAATATCGTGAGCCTTGCGCGTCAGGTCCGGCTAAAGCCGGACACTACGTACCGATACGCTGGTGCAAATGCCTTCAGTACGTAGTGTCCGGCTTCAGCCGGACGCTCAGAATTCCACGCGAATCTTGATCTGCCCCACCCGCGGCTGGTTCAGCTGAGAGCTGACCCGCCCGAAGTTCGCGTTCGTGATGTTCGTCTGAATCCCGCTGAACACGACGGTGTTGAACACGTTGAAGATGTCGACGCCGAGTCCGAGCCTCACCTTCGCGACGTGGAAATCGCGGCGGACGCTGAGATCCTGGTTGAACAGGCTCGGGTTGCGGAGGTCGGACGCGAGCGTCCGCGGGGTGTTCCCGTAGGTAAACGCCGCGGGCGATTGGAAGGCCGCGCGGTCGATGTAGGTGGGCGGCGTGGCGCCCAGGACGTCGCCGTCGCCATAATCGCCGTTGATGCGGACGGCGCCGGTGAAGCCCGGAGCGAAATCGGCATAGCAGGTGCCGGCATTCGGCAGGTTGCAGGCGGCGAGAATCGAGCCGAGCGGCCGGCCCGATCGAAACTGCGTGATGCCCGACAGCTGCCAGTCTTTGACAATCGCCCGCAGGACCGGGTTGCTGCTGCCCGGCTTGCCTTCCGCGCCGAACGGCACGTTGTAGACCACCATCGTGTTCCAGACATGCGGCTGATCGTTGACCGCGACCGCCCAGTCCTGGTCGAAGTTGTAGCCGGTCCGCGCCGTCTGATTGTCCTTGGTCCGGCTGTAGGTGTAGTTGAAGTTCACGATCAACCCATCGTCCGATCGGCGCTTCTCGAGCGTGAGCTGCAGCGAGTGATACGTGGAGCGGGCGACGTCGCCGTAGACGTCGGTCACGCCCGAGTACTGCGGGAACGGTCGCAGCATCTGTCCGATCGTTCCAGAGAATCCGGTGTACGGGAGCGCGACGCCCGGCACGATCGCCTGCGCGGCGGCGATAGTGGCCGCCGTCGCATTCTGCGTGAGCAGATTGCCCAGGACGAGAAACCGCGGATCGAGCTGATTCTGATAGACGCCTCGTCCGCTGCTGCCGATGAAATCACCACGACTGCCGGCGTAGGTCGCGCCGAGCGTCACCGTGCGCCAGATGGTGCGCTGAAGGCCCGCATTCCAGTTCTGGTAGCGAGGCGGCCGGCCGCCAATCTCGGGATCGCCGTAGGTCACGGTGCCGCCGGTGCCCCGGCCGGTGACGAAGCCGGTGTTGAGCGTCGGGTCGAAGAAGGGCGGCTGCGGATACGCCGGCACGCCGTTGTTCCAGTTGTACGACGAATCGAATCCGTTTGCGCTCGGGAAGCTCGCGTTCGCCGACAGGCCCAGCGTGCCCGTGCCGTTGCGCGCGCCGGCGCGGCCGCCGACCGCGCCGCGACGTGAATAGTTGATCCCGTACGCCGTCCGCACCACGGTCCGTTCGTTCAGCCCGTACGCCAGTCCGAGCCGCGGTCCGATCGCGCCGTAGTACGTGTTGATCGGCGTCCGGCAGTGACAGCTGTTGACGCCGTCGCCCGCGAACACCAGCGCGCCCCGATAGCCACCGACCGCAGGATTCGGCAGCGTCGGATCCAGGAACGACCACCGGTCGTACACCTCGGTATAGGGTTTCATCACGTCGTAGCGAAGCCCCAGGTTCAGCGTCAGGTTGGGCCGCAGCTTGAAATCGTCCTGCGCCCACCCGGCGTAGGTGTAGAAGCGCCCGCTGGTCGCGACCTGCGAGTCCTGCACGACCGTCGTCGCATTCAGCTCGCCCAGGAGGAAGCTCGCATACGCGTTGCCGGTGGTCGTCTGGAGAGTGCCGGCCGCATTGAACCCGGCCGTCTGCACATTGCTGAAGCCAAACGTGGCGAGACTGCCGTACGTGCGCTCGCGCTCGTCGGCGTCCATCCGCTGCGTTTGAAAGCCGAAGGTCAGCGTGTGCCTGCCGCGGCTCCAGTTCAGGTTGTCCTGCAGCGTGTAGTTGTTCAGGTACTCGGTGAACGCCCGCGCGTCGGTGCCGCGCCACTGCGTAATCGCGTTGGGTCCGGCAAACGAAATCTCCGGAAACGACGAATCGGCTTCGCCGGCGGGCAGCCCCCGCAACCCGGCTTTGATCGGGTATTGCCCGTCGATCGTCGCGTTGAAGATCGGGACCGACAGACGGGAGAAGCCGACGCTCACCTGGTTGACCCATCGCGGCCCCAGCACGACCGTGTGCTTCACCTGGGCGCTGGTCGGAATCTCTTCGACGAGTCGCGTTTCGCTGTATGGCAGCGGCAATGCGGTCTGCGGGTTGGTGCCGCCTCGATACGGCGTCGCCTGACTGCGCTTGCCGTGCGAGAACAGCACCGAGAGCTGCTGCCGCGGGTTCAGCTTCAGGTCGACTTTGCCGGTGACGTTCTCGTTGTTGAACCCGATCGGCAGCCCCCCGCCGAGATAGTTGTTCTGCAGCCCGGCGTTGGTGGGATCCGGCAGAAATGACTGGAAGCTCTTCGAAATCGGCGAGATCCGATCCTGCGGGATGACGTTGCCCGGAAACGGATCGCGCACGAAGCCGGTGCCGGCCGGATTCGGCCGAGTGGTTCTCGGATCGTAAATCACGACCGGCAGCGCGCTGAAATCGCCGTTGCGCTGCGCGAGCGTCGGAATCGAGACCAGCGCCGACGCCGTCTGCCGGCGATCGCGGTAGCCGTCGTAGGCGACGAAGAAGAACATCTGGTTCCGGCGGATCGGACCGCCGAGCGTCGCGCCGTACTCGTGCTGGTTGTCGTCAGGCTTGGTCGTCGCAAAGAACTGCTTGGCGTCGAGCGCCTTGTTGCGGAAGTACTCGAACCCGGCGCCGCGAAAGATGTTGGTCCCCGACTTGATCACGTAGTTCGACGCGCCCTGCCCGTTGAACGTCACCGCCGTGCCGCTCGTCTCGACCTGGAACTGGTCGACCGCGTCGACCGAGATCCCGAACGAGAGATTCCGCCCCTCGCCCTGGACGACCGCGTTGGTGATCGGAATGCCCTCCACGTACATGTCGGTCGTGAAGTCCTGGCCGCCCATGACGTTGCCCCAGCGTCCAATCGACTGGACGCCCGGCATCAGGAACATGAAGGCGGTCGGATCGCGCGGCCCGCCGGTGTTCAGCACGATCGGCAGCGCCGTGTAGACCTCGTTGCGGATCGTCTGGCCGAGCCGCGCATCGGCCGTCGCGAGCAGCGGCGACGCGGCCGTGACCAGCACCTCCTGCGTGATCTGGCCGACCTGCAGCGTGACGTTCAACGCGATGACGCTCAGCGCGTCGACGACGACGCCCTCGCGAACGAAGGTCTGGAAACCGTCGAGCGTGACGGTCACCCGATATTCGCCGGGCGGCAGCGGCGTCAGCGCATAGACACCGGCACTCGTCGTCTGCCTGACGGTGGCGATCCCCGTCGCCACGTGGGTGGCGGTGACCGTCGCGCCGGGCACGGCGGCGTTGGATGTGTCGAGCACGGTTCCCTGAATGGACCCGCTGCCCCCCAGTTGGGCGGTCGCCGCCGACGGCGCGAGGATCGAGAGCGCACTCCAGACGAGGAACGTGACAACTCGGGGCATGACGACTCCTTGGTTCGATCCGGACGGGGGAACCCTACGCCTGCATCACGCCCCAGTCAAAAGCCATCGCCAGCCCTTGCGGTTGTTTCGGTGGGAGAAACGTGCGGCCACCGGCCGGTTGCCAGAATGCCCGGGTTTTCGGCCCGATTCGCCCGACGCCCCGGTGCGGACCAGTCGACCACCATGGGCGTCGTTTCACCTGGCGAACCGGCGCCCACGCGCCTGGCTGCGATCGTCGAGCTGCGGTGGAGAGGTGTACCATCCCCGCGATGAGAGCACTCGTGCTGGTCGCGCTGCTCGCCGCCGGACTGCTTCGGCAGCCGCAGGAAGCGCCGCCGACGGACTGGATTGATGCCGACACCGGTCATCGGGTGGTCCGGCTGACCGGCGATGCGGGAGGGTCGACGCTGTACTTTCACGACAACGCCTTTTCACCGCAAGGCGACCGCCTGATTGTCAACACGCCGGACGGGATCGCGATGATCGACGTGGCGAAAATTGGAACCGCGGAGGCGCGCGTGGCGGTGATCGCGCCGCGCGCGCGAGGCGGCTACTTCGCGCGACGCACGCGCGAGATCTACTTCAGCGACAACGCGCGCGGGGCGATCGTCGCGCTCAACGTCGACACCAGGGTGAGCCGCGACGTGCCGCACGCGCGCGGCTTGATCAACGCGGATGAAACGCTCTCGGTCGTCAAGAATGCCACTGCGACGGATCCGGACGGCACTCACCCACGGCCGCCTGCCCGCGCGCTCGTCCCGCAGCTCCAGCGGATGTTTCCCGGCAAGAAGATGGAGGACCTCACGCCCGATCAGCAGTTCTCGGTGACCAAGGAGGACGGCCTGGCGCGCCGCGCCGTCAACCCGTCGCTGCAGGCGTTCGTCTTCACGAACCTGCGAACCGGCAGCTCCACGGAAACGGGTTTCCAGTACGGCGACCTGAATCACCTGCAGTTCAACCCCGTCGAGCCACACCTCCTGCTGTATTGCCACGAAGGCACCTGGCACGAGCTGGATCGGACGTGGACCATCCGCACCGACGGCAGCGAGATGCGCCTGATGCACAAGCGCACGATGGACATGGAAATCAACGGCCACGAGTGGTGGAGCTGGAACGGCAAGACGGTGTGGTTCGATCTGCAGACGCCCCGCAGCCAGGACTTCTGGATCGCCGGCGTGAACATGGAGACCGGCGCCCGCACGCGCTATCACCTGCAGCGCAGCTGGTGGGGCGTGCACTTCAACAGCTCGCGCGACGACACGCTGTTCGCCAGCGACGGCGGCGACGCGACGCAGGTGGCGTACGCGACCGACGGCATGTGGATCAACCTCTTACGCGTGCAGCCGGGTGGAACCGTCTCGCGTGAACGGCTGGTCAACATGTCGCGGCACAACTACGTGACGGGCCGCGGCGGTGTCGAGCCGAACGTTCACATCACACCGGACAAGAAATGGGTGATCTTCACCGGCCAGTTCGCCGAGGGCCAGCGGCACATGTATGCCGTCGAGATCGAGAAGAAGCGCCGATGACGAACCTGCTGTTCTCTGTCTATGCCGCGCTGCTGCTGTGGCAATCTGCGCCGTTGACCACCGCGAAGGAGCCTCCGCGCGAGTGGACTGATCCCGACACCGGTCATCGCGTCGTCCGCCTGTCGGACGAACCGGGCAGCCAGAGCCTCTACTTCCACCAGAACGCATACACGCCTGACGGTTCGAAGCTGATCATCACGACGCCAACCGGTCTGGCGACGATCGATCTGAAGACACGCGCCATCGACAAGGTCGTCGAGGGCCGCGTCAACCTGATCATGACCGGCCGGCGAACCGGGCGTGCGTACTACGTCAAGGCCGGCGCCGTGCACGCCATCGATCTGAGCACGAAAGTCAGCACCGAGATCGCGACGCTGCCGCCGCGTGCCGCCATCGCGACCGTGAACGCCGACGAGACGCTCCTCGCCGGAACGATCACCGAGGGTTCGGTACCGAACCTCCCCGAATCACGAGGCCGCGACAGCTATCCCGGCAAGGGCGACATGATGGAACGGCGCCTCGCCGCCCGTCTGCCGATGCAGTTGTTCGTCGTCGACGTCAGAACGGGCCAGAGCAGGACGATTCTCCGCAGCACCGACTGGCTGAATCACCTGCAGTTTTCACCGACCGATCCGGCGCTGCTGCTGTTCTGCCACGAAGGACCGTGGCACAAAGTCGATCGCACGTGGACGATTCGATCGGATGGCACCGGCCTGACCCAGATTCACCGCCGTACCATGAACATGGAAATCGAGGGCCACGAGTTCTTCAGCGGCGACGGCCGTCACATCTGGTACGACCTGCAGACGCCGCGCAGCGAAGTGTTCTGGCTCGCCGGCTATGAACTGGCGACGGGACGGCGGACCTGGTATCACCTCGAGCGCGCCGAGTGGTCCGTGCATTTCAACGCGTCGCCGGACGGCACGCTGTTCGCCGGCGATGGCGGCGGGCCGACAAGCGTCGCGGCGCCCGGCAACGGTCAGTGGATCTATCTGTTTCGTCCGCAGCTCGTTCGGGACCGCACGGATGGCGCCCTGCCGAACGCGAAGGAACTCATTCAGCCTGGCGTCTTGAAAGCGGAGAAGCTCGTGAACCTCGCCAGGCACGACTACAGCCTCGAGCCTAACGTCACCTTCACGCCGGACATGCGATGGATCGTCTTCCGCTCGAACATGTTCGGCCCGACTCACGTATTCGCGGTCGAGGTGAACAAGCCGTGAAACATCTGGTCTGTGCGTTGATGTCGATTGTCTGCGTGTCGTGCACGCTGACGTCGCGAGAGCTGACGATCGGCGATGCAAGCGGTGTCGTCGTACGCGTCGGCACGCCGATGGATCCGCCGCGCTGGGCAACGCTCGAGCGCCAGCTCCTGGCCGCCAACGTACCGGCGTGCCGTGAGTTCTACGATAAGTACTTCGACACGCGCGGTCACGTGCAGTGTTTCGTGCGCTGGGGCGCCAACGACGGCCCGGACGACGCGTTCGAGAACTTCAATCACTGGCCGGAGCTGCATGCGCTGGGCGCCAGCGACGACGTGCTCCAGATGTTCCTCAAAGGCCACGACGGATTGATCGAGCAATACACCGCGGCGAAGACCACTGACGTGCCGATCGCGCGCCAGGGGATGTACTACAAGGAGTTCATCGTCCAATCCGACTGGATGCACCACGGCGAGGGTCTGCAGCTCTTCAACCGCATGGGCCTGTCGATCCCGATGGACGCGAAGTACCAGCAGCGCGCGCGGCGATTCGCCGGCTTCTACATGGACGAAGACCCGGAGGCGCCCAACTACGATCCGGTCCACAAGATCATCCGCAGCATGGAGAACGGCAGCCGGGGGCCGATGCTGCGGAAGGCGACGGCGCTCGACTGGGTCGGTGACCCGTTCGACGTCAGGGGGTTCGACGCGCTGCACGGCGAGTCGACGTTCGAGCAGTTCCTGGCCCATTACGAGGAGTACGGCGACGTCGTCGGCGATCACTTCCTGAATCTGGTCGCGACGACGCTGCCGACCAACGCCTACCTGGTGGACGGCGCGGCCAAGTACAAGACATGGATCGTCGAGTACATGGACGCGTGGCTCGGGCGGATGGGCAGCAATCAGGGCATCATTCCGAGCTTCGTCGACCTCGACGGCAAGATCGGCGGACCGGACGGCAAGTGGTGGAAGAACGCGTATGGCTGGGGATTCAGCCCGGTGAATCCGGTCACCGGGAAACGTGAAGACCGTAATCGCATTCCGCGAGCGCTGGTCGGATTCAGCAACGCGCTGCTCGTCACCGGCGATCAGAAGTACGTCGACGCCTGGCGCACGATGATCGACGCGGTCAATGCCAATGGCAAAGAGATCGACGGCCGGCGGCAGTATCCGACGATGTACGGGCCTGACGGCTGGTATGGCTGGCGGAATTCGCCCTGGAACGTCGGCGGGCTGGAAGTGTGGTACTGGTCGCAGAAACCGCAGGACCAGGCGCGAGTCGGCAACGACCCGTGGGTCCGGTTTCTCGGCGGGCAGAACGCCGCTTATCCCGAACAGGTCCTCGAGCGCGACCTGAAAACGATCGAGCAGCGGCTGACGGCGATGCGCCGCGACACGACGCCGCCCGAACGCCGGCTCGCGGACAACATGCTCGACTACAACCCGGCGGCGACCGACGCGATGGTGCAGTTGATGTGGGGCGCGCTGCTCCCTGGGCGCGAGGGCGGACTGCTGAACGCCCGCCTGAGGTATTTCGATCCGGATCGCAAACGAGCCGGCGTGCCGGAGGATGTGGCGGCGCTCGTGTCGGAACTATCGGATGCCCGCACGGTCGTGACGCTGGTCAACCTCAACACGTCACAGCCGCGGACGGTCATCGTCCAGGGCGGCGGCTACGGGGAGCATCAACTGGTCAGCGTGACCGCGGGCGGCAAGACGACGCCGATCAACGGTCCGTTGCTGACGGTTCAACTCGGGCCGGGCTGCGGACAGCAGCTGACGCTGGAGATGAAGCGGTACTCGAACACGCCGACGGTGCGACACCCGTGGAACCGCGGAAATTAGGAATTGGGAATTCCTAATTACTGTATGACTCCTTCGCGCAGAGACTTCCTCTCGCGCGTGGCTGCGACCACAGCAGCTGCCGCACTACCGTTGCCATCCGTCGCGCAGGCCGCGCCGATCCCCATCATCGACACCCACATTCACTTGTACGACCCGGATCGCCCTCAGGGCGCGCCTTACGCCGGTCCACCGGGCGTGCCACGCATTGCTGCCTACCCGGAACGCTATCGGAAGCTCGCAGTCCCGCTGGGCGTGGTCGGCGCCATCAAGGTCGAGGCGAGCCCGTGGATCGAGGACAACCTGTGGGTCCTCGAGGTCGCGCAGAAGGATCCGCTCATCGTCGGCGTAGTCGGCAACCTCGAGCCCGACAAGCCCGAGTTCGCGGAGTATCTGGAGCGCTACCACAAGAACCCGCTGTTTCGCGGCATCCGCTACGGGAACCTCTGGGGACGCGACATCACGAAGCAGTCCGCGAACCCGGCTTTCATCAGCGGGCTCAAACGACTCGCCGAGGCCGATCTCGTGCTGGACACGGCGAATCCGCGGGTGCCGCTGCTCGAGGCGATGGTCCGCATCAGCGACGCGGTGCCCCAGTTGCGCATCGTGCTCGATCACCTGCCGGCGCTCGACCCGGCAGAAGCCGATCGCGCGGCCTACGACGCGGTGCTGCTCGAGCTGGGGAAGCGGCCGCAGATCTTCGTCAAGCTCTCCGAGATCATTCACCGCGTGAACGGACAGGTGTCGACCGATCTTGGCGCCCATCGCGCCCGGCTCGACCGCCTGATCGACGTCTTCGGCCACGATCGAATCCTCTTCGGCAGCGACTGGCCCAACAGCGATGGCGTGGCGCCGGTCGACAAGGTCTTCGCGATTGCGAAGGAGTACTTCCTGGCGCAACCACGGCTCGTCGCGGAGAAGTACTTCTGGAGGAACTCGACGGCCGCCTACAAGTGGATCAAGCGCGATGCATCGCAGCCGGTGGGGTGAAGAGAGAGAGCCGGGGCCGAGACACGTGCCACGCTAAGGGTGGGAATTCGGGCGTACGGAGGAAGCTCATGTCCTTGTCACGGCTCTCGTTCAAAGCTTTGGCCAAGAATGCGCTCGTCGACACACTCACGCACCCCACGTATTGGGTACCCGCGCTCGTCCTACTTTCGCCGACGCTGCTGCTGCAACTGGCCGCACCCACGTACCTGCGGACGCGCCTGGCTCCGGCGATGTGGACTGTCATCGTGGGCAGTGCGCTCCTGGCCTGGCTCGCGCAGGGTGCATGGTCGGCAACCTGCGCGCTCGTGCACGCCGCCCGCTCGCAGACACCTCGTGTTCTCGATCACCGGCTTCTCCGCTTGTCATTTGTCATCGGCACGAGAACCACGCTTGCGCTTGCCGCAGGAGTGCTGCCTGGCCTCTGGCTGCAGGCGCGCTACGCGTTTGCTTTGCTTCCGAGATCGGGCGAAACAGATGGTCCGGCGTTGCGAGTGACGGATGCCAGCTTCCGTGAAACGCGAGCGCAACAGTGGCGCCTCCTGCTGGTCGCTGGTCTTGCCTTCTGCGTGTCTCTGTTCGGTCAGAGCGCGGCCGCCGTGCTGGCTGAAGCCATGGGCGCAGTCTCGGCGGCCGGGCAGGAAAATGGGCAGACGATATTCAGATTGAGGTACGCCTCGCACGCGCTGACGAGCATCCTGGCCTACATCTGCGCGGCCGGGGCGCTGACATTCCATGCCGTCGGGGTCAGCATGCTCTTCGATGAAGCCCGAGGTACGGTGCGACTCGCGATGCCGATGCCTATCTCGTCTCGCTCAAGTGTGACAGTTGGAATTGGCATGCTGACCGCGACTGCGATCACCGTCGCCGCCATCGCCGCTTTTGTCTACAAGGTTCACCAGCACATTTTCTGACCTGCTGGGTTGCCCCTATGCGTTGCGTCAGGGAGTGACCGTTCAAATCCTGGCCCGCGAGATCCATTGGTAGTGGGCTCCTAAGTGGCGGTCACCGTCTCGCTCTGGACCAGCACGCCATTCACAAGGATGGAAACGGTCCACACTCCCGCAGTCGATGGCAGCTGCCTGTTCCAAAACCAGTAAGAGTGCCGGTAGACAGTTGTGAATGTCAGGGGACTGTCGGAGAAGGTCGCACCCGTCGGAGCGGTGATGACCACCCTGATCACGTCCCCGGCGCCGCCGCCCGCCATGGAAACGCCAACGCCGAGGACCGTCCCACGGGGAATCGATTGGACGTTCCGAGCCGGATCCTTGATTTGCTGCAGGGTCATGTCGCCCGCGGCGATAACCAGATCCATTAAGGTGATGGACGTGTTGTAGATCGGCGGTGCGGCCCACAATCCGTTGCGAAACGGATCGACCACGCGGTTCGCGGCATCACGAAGTTCGAAGTGCAGGTGCGGCGCAGTAGAACACCCGGAGCTGCCGACGACACCGAGTATTGCGGCCACCGACACCTGCTGCCCGACGCTGACGGCCACCGATCCCTTCTTCAGATGACCGTAGAGGGCCGTAAGACCATCGGGCTGACGGATCTGCACCAAGTTCGCACTACCCGTGCAGCTCGTGTTCCGATCGGGTTCGGTGTCGCGGATAGCAGTGACGACACCGCTCGCGGCGGCGAGCACCTTCGAAACATTGCCATCCATCCAGCGGAAGCTCGGGACGTCGATATCGATGCCGTCGTGCCCGTCATACGTCTTTGCCCCGCTGCCACTGCCTCCGGTGTAGTCCAGCGTCCCGCTCGTCGCATCGAGGTCGACGTAGTTATTGATTACCCAATCACGCCCGTCCCGGCCGGCGAGGGGCCAGAGCAACGCCGCCGACGAGGAAGTCTCCGGCGGGACGGTTGTTGGGATGGGCGTCGGCGGCGGCGTTGGCGATGTCGTGTTCCCCGAGCACGAGACGACGATCGTCAGGCCGAGGATGGCGACCGCCAGACGCGCCGGACGAAACGATAGTCGACTGCTCACCGCGAGGAGTCTACTGCTCAGCCGCCAAAACGCGGCGACCATCAGCCATTCCAAGAACGAATGGATCCAATCGGATCATTGTATTTTACTTCTGACTCTGGCCAAGTGATAACAGGCAGGCTATGTCTGCCGCCCCGCCCGGCCCGCCTGGAGAGATAGCTCTCTACGATCCCCGCAACGAGCACGACGCCTGCGGCGTCGGCTTCGTCGTCGACATCAAGGGTCGGAAGTCCCACGGGGTCATCGAGAAGGGGCTGCAGGTGCTCCTCAACCTGCTGCACCGCGGCGCCTGCGGCTGCGAGGCCAATACCGGCGACGGCGCAGGCGTCCTCATCCAGATGCCCGATCGGTTCCTCCGGAAGGCGACGGCGGGTCTTGGCTTTACGCTGCCGCCGGCGGGCCAATATGGCGCCGGCCTCGTCTTTCTGCCGAAAGACCGGAACGCCCGCCTGGCGCTGCGCCAGCTGATCGAGCAGACGGTTCGGGCGGAAGGGCACGCCGTCCTCGGCTGGCGCGAAGTGCCGGGCGACGACTCGAGCCTTGGGGCATCCGCCAGAGCGACCAAACCGGTTATCGAGCAGGTATTCATCGCCGACTGCCGGCGCGACGCCGACGACGAGGAGGCTGACGTCTGCCCTCCCCTGAGCGAGTTCGCCCTTCGACAAGCTCAGGGCGAGCGAGTGGAAGCGTTCGAGCGCGCGCTGTTCGTCATCCGCAAGCAGGTCGAGCACGCCGCCGATCGGCTGGCCCTGACGAATGGCGGCGGTTTCTACATTGTCGGCCTGTCGGCGAACACGCTGATCTACAAGGGGATGTTGACGGCCGACCAGATCGCGCCGACCTTCCCCGACCTCGTCGACCCGGACATGGAGTCGGCGCTCGCGCTGGTCCACCAGCGGTTCAGCACGAACACCTTCCCGTCGTGGCCGCTCGCCCACCCGTACCGCTACGTCGCGCACAACGGCGAAATCAACACGCTGCGCGGCAACATCAACTGGATGCGCGCACGCGAGGGGCTGCTGCGGTCGACGCTGCTCGGCGACGATCTGAAGAAGATCCTGCCGATCATCCGCGAAGGCGGCAGCGACACGGCCATCTTCGACAACGTGCTCGAGCTCCTGGTGATGTCCGGCCGATCGCTGCCACACGCGATCCTGATGATGATCCCGGAGCCGTGGTCGCGTCACGAAACGATGCCGCCCGAGGTCAAGGCGTTCTACGAATTTCACTCCTCCGTGATGGAGCCGTGGGACGGACCGGCGTCGATCGCGTTTACCGACGGCCGGGTCATTGGCGCGGTGCTCGATCGCAACGGCCTGCGGCCATCGCGCTACTACGTGACGAAGGACGACCTCGTCATCATGGCCTCCGAGGTCGGTGTCCTCGACATCCCCGACGAAGACATCCTGCTCAAAGAGCGCCTGCACCCTGGGCGGCTGTTCCTCGTGGATACGCAGCAGGGACGGATCGTGTCGGACGACGAGGTCAAGCGAGAGCTCGCGGCGGCCCAGCCCTACGGCTCCTGGCTGACCGACCATCTCGTGGACATCGAAGATCTTCCGGCGGCGCCGCACCTGCCGCCGCCCAGTCACGAGCGCATCGTGCAGCGCCAGCAGCTGTTCGGCTACACGCAGGAAGATCTGGCGATCCTCCTCGCGCCGATGGCGGCGAAGGGCGAAGAACCGATTGGCTCCATGGGCACCGATACCTCCCTGGCCATCCTCTCGGATCGCCCGCGGCTGCTCTACGACTACTTCAAGCAGCTCTTCGCCCAGGTCACCAACCCGCCGCTCGACGCCATCCGCGAAGAGCTGGTGACGACGATGGAGTCGACGGTGGGGCCGGAGGGGAACCTGCTCGAGCCGGGACCGGAGGCGTGCCGGCAGATCAAGATCAAGTACCCGATCATCGACAACGATCAGATCGCGAAGCTGCGCTACGTGTACGAGCCCGCGTTCAAGTCGACAACCCTGCCGATGCTGTACGACGCGAGCAAGGGGGGGCGCGGCCTCGCCGCCGCGATGGATCGGCTGAAGAAGAGCGCGAGCGACGCGGTGGCCGCCGGCTACACGATCGTCATTCTCTCGGACCGCGGCGCCGACCGCGACCAGGCGCCCATCCCGAGCCTGCTGGCGACCGCCGGCGTGCATCACCACCTCGTCCGGCAGGGCACGCGGACGCAGTGCGGGCTGGTGGTGGAATCGGGCGACGCGCGCGAGGTGCATCACTGCGCGCTGCTGCTCGCCTACGGCGCCGGCGTCGTCAACCCGTATCTGGCGTTCGAAACGCTCGACGACATGATCCGGCAGCGGCAGCTGGTCGGCCTCACGCATGACGAGGCGGTCCTCAACTACATCCACGCGCTCAACAAGGGGATCCTGAAGGTGATGTCCAAGATGGGCATCTCCACCCTGCAGGGCTACTGCGGCGCGCAGATTTTCGAAGCGGTCGGCCTCGACCGCGCGTTCATCGATCAGTACTTCACCTGGACCGCGTCGCGGATCGGCGGCGTCGGCATCGACGTGATCGCCGAGGAAGTGCAGCGGCGTCACGCGCACGCCTTCCCGTCGCGCAGCGGCGGCGCGCGGGATCTCGACAACGGCGGCGAATACCAGTGGCGCCGCGACGGCGAGTACCACCTCTTCAACCCGGACACGGTGTTCAAGCTGCAGCACGCGACGCGCAGCGGTCAATACGCAGTCTTCAAGGACTACACGCGGCTGGTCGACGATCAGAGCCGGCGTCATGCCACGCTGCGCGGCCTGCTGGAGTTCGAGGCCGACGGCCCGGCAATTCCGCTCGAGGAGGTGGAGCCGGTCGAGAGCATCGTCAGGCGCTTCGCCACCGGCGCGATGTCCTACGGATCGATCAGCCAGGAGGCGCACGAAACGCTGGCGATTGCCATGAACCGCATCGGCGGCAAGTCGAACACCGGCGAAGGCGGCGAGGACCCGGCACGCCAGACACCCGACGCCAACGGCGACTGGCGGCGGAGCGCGATCAAACAGGTCGCGTCGGCACGGTTCGGCGTCACGAGCGAATACCTGGTCAACGCCGAAGACCTGCAGATCAAGATGGCCCAGGGCGCCAAGCCGGGCGAAGGCGGGCAGTTGCCCGGCCACAAGGTCTATCCGTGGATTGCCAAGGTCCGTTACGCCACCCCGGGCGTGGGCCTCATCTCGCCGCCGCCGCATCACGACATCTACTCGATCGAGGATCTCGCGGAGCTGATCTACGACCTGAAGAACGCGAACCCGAAGGCACGGATTTCGGTGAAGCTGGTCGCAGTCTCAGGCGTGGGGACGATCGCCGCCGGCGTCGCGAAGGCGCACGCCGACGTCATTCTGATTTCCGGCCACGATGGCGGCACCGGCGCTTCGCCGTTGACGAGCATCAAACACGGCGGCGTCCCGTGGGAACTGGGTCTCGCCGAGGCGCAGCAGGTGCTGGTCATGAACAAGCTGCGCGACCGGGTGGTCGTCCAGGTCGACGGCCAGATCAAGACCGGGCGCGACGTGGTCGTCGCCGCGCTGATGGGGGCCGAGGAATTCGGCTTCGCGACGGCGCCGCTCGTCGTCTCCGGCTGCGTCATGATGCGCGTCTGCCATCTCAACACCTGTCCGGTCGGCATCGCGACCCAGGATCCGGCGCTGCGGGCGCAGTTCTCCGGCAAGCCGGAGTTCGTCATCAACTTCTTCCGCTTCATCGCCGAGGAAGTGCGCGAGTACATGGCCGAGCTCGGTTTCCGCACGATGGACGAGATGATCGGCCGCGTCGATCGCCTGAAGGTTCGCGAAGCGATCGACCACTGGAAGGCCAAGGGCCTCGACTACTCGGCGATTCTCCACGAGCCGAGGATGGCGCCGGGCAGCGCGCGCCGGAAGACGCAGCCGCAGGATCATCGCCTCGAACAGGCGATGGACAACGAGTTGATCGAGGCGTGCGGCAAGGCGCTCGAACACCGGCTGCCGGTCACGCTTAGCCGGCCGATCCGCAACGTGCACCGCGCGGTCGGCACGATGCTCGGCTACGAAGTGACCCGCCGCTGGGGCGGCGCGGGCCTGCCCGACGACACCATCACCTTGCAGTTCACCGGCTCCGCCGGACAGAGCTTCGGCGCGTTCGTGCCGCGCGGCATCACGCTCGCGCTCGAAGGCGACGCCAACGATTACGTCGGCAAGGGACTGTCGGGCGGGCGGATCGTCCTGGCGCCGCCGCGCCGCTCGACGTTCGCCGCCGAGGACAACGTGATTGCCGGCAACGTCGCGCTCTACGGCGCGACGAGCGGCGAGGCCTTCATCCGCGGCGTCGCCGGCGAGCGCTTCGCCGTCAGGAATTCCGGCGCAATCGCCGTCGTCGAGGGCGTCGGCGACCATGGCTGCGAGTACATGACCGGCGGCCGCGTCGTCGTCCTCGGTCGGACGGGACGCAACTTCGCCGCCGGGATGAGCGGCGGCATCGCCTACGTGTTGAACCCGGGCCACGAGTTCGAGCCGCGGTGCAACGCGGAACTGGTGGATCTGGAGCCGCTCGACCGCGACGATCTGGAGTTGGTCCACGATCTGATTGCGCGTCACGTCGAGCTGACTGGCAGCCGTCTGGGTGCGCGCGTCGTGTCCGAGTGGGCGTCGACGTCGCTGCAGTTCACGAAGGTGATGCCGCGGGATTACAAGCGGGCGCTCGCGACGGCGTGGACGCTGACACCGGCGCCCGCGCCGCCGGATCTGCAGGTCGCGCATGGGTAAGGCCACCGGCTTTCTCGAAATCCAGCGGCAGAAGCCGCCGTCACGGCCGATTCCCGAGCGGGTTCGCGACTGGCGGGAAGTGCCGCTGCCCTACGAGCCGGCCGCGCTGAAGGATCAGACGGCGCGCTGCATGGACTGCGGCATCCCGTTCTGTCATCAGGGCTGCCCGCTCGGCAACCTGATTCCCGACTGGAACGACCTCGTCTACCGCGATCGGTGGCGCACCGCCATCGATCGGCTGCACGCGACGAACAACTTTCCAGAGTTCACCGGACGCTTGTGCCCCGCGCCGTGCGAGGGATCGTGCGTGCTGGGGATCAACAATGCGCCGGTCACGATCAAGTCGGCGGAGGTGGCGATCATCGAGCGCGCGTTTGCGGAAGGGTGGATCGCCGCACAGCCGTCGCCGTTGCGGACCGGCAAACGGGTGGCGGTTGTCGGCTCGGGGCCGGCGGGGCTGGCGGCGGCCGACCAGTTGAATCGCGCCGGCCACCTCGTGACGGTCTTCGAGCGCGCCGATCGCATCGGCGGCCTGCTGCGCTACGGCATTCC
>Ga0070669_100001418_pt1 | contig 17331 bp, 14 predicted proteins | sample KBSS53metaG_FD_64680 | JGI IMG/M metagenome (GOLD analysis project Ga0070669, IMG submission 64680) | Switchgrass rhizosphere microbial communities from Kellogg Biological Station, Michigan, USA - KBS S5-3 metaG | ecosystem: Host-associated > Plants > Roots > Rhizosphere > Soil ... | reverse complement strand
CCGGCACGCCGAGGGCTACAACCCGCTCTGCGGGGATCGGCTGTCGCTCTACCTGAAGGTCGAGGACGGGGTGATCAAGGACGCCAGCTTCCAGGGATCGGGATGCGCGATCTCGAAAGCGTCGGCTTCGATGATGACCGACAGCATCAAGGGAAAAACGCTGAGCGAGGCCCGCGGCATGTTCGAGCAGTTTCACCAGATGGTGACCGGAAACGCCGACGCACTTGCCGATCCAGAACGGCTGGGCAAGCTGGCCGTGTTCGAGGGTGTCCGCAACTACCCGGCGCGCGTGAAATGCGCGAGCCTCGCCTGGCACACGCTTCGCTCCGCGGTGGACGCGAAGGACGAGGTCGTGTCGACAGAAGTGGAGTAGGGCGACCGACTCATGACTGACAAGATCATCAAGCTCACCGACGAACACGCGGCCAGCACAGAAGAGGCGGCGCGGGCGGCTTCGCATGCGGGCGCCACAGCCGGCGCGATCTTCGAGCGTCGTGACCCCGTGACAACGCTCGCGATGCAACCGCAGATTGTCGAGGCGCTCTCGACCATCTTCGACCCCGAGATCCCCGTCAACATCTACGAGCTCGGCCTCGTCTACGAGATTGCCGTCGACCCCGACCACGTGGTCGGTGTTCGCATGACGTTGACGGCGCCTGGCTGCCCGGCTGCTCAGAGCCTTCCCGTCGAAGTCGTCAACAAGCTGAAGCAGCTGCCCGGCGTCACCGACGCTCACGTGGACATCGTCTGGGATCCGCCGTGGGACAGAGGCCGGATGTCGGAGGCCGCGAAACTGCAGCTCGGGATGTTCTAACCCGTCCCGCCTGCGCCTTTTCTCCGGATGCCCGCCTCATCCGGCGACTCGAGATTGTCACGTTTTGAGTTTCTTGGCGTTGCACCTCACATATACAATTCGCGCAATCTCGAACTCGCCGCCTAGGAGAGAAGCTATGACGCACGTCCTCAGCTCTCTGTTGTGTGGTGTCCTCGTCGCACTGACTGCGGCGCCCGCTCTCGCACAAGCCACATCGCAAATCACCGGCACGGTCAAAGATGCAAGCGGCGCTGTTCTCCCTGGGGCGAGCGTCAGTGCGACCCAGACCGACACCGGGTTCAAACGCGAGGTCGTCACGGATGGCGACGGCTTTTTCTCGCTTCCCGGCATACCTGTCGGCCCTTACCAGCTCGAAGTCATGCTGCCGGGATTCCGGACCGCCGTGCAGACGGGCATCGTCCTGCAGGTGAACAGCAATCAGGTCGTCCCGGTGACGCTGGCACTTGGCGCAGTCGAAGAAGCGATCACCGTCGCGGCGAACACACAGACGGTCGAGACACGCAACCTCGGCGTCAGTCAGGTCATGGACAACCAGCGCATTCTCGAATTGCCGCTGAACGGTCGCAACCCGGCCGACCTCCTGCAATATCTGCCGGCAGCAGTGCCGCAGGCGGTGGTCTTGGCGAGTAGTGCGATGGGCGGCAGCAACGGCGTCCAGGCGTACTCGCTTGGCGGCGGGTTGTCGTTCGGAGTGGCCTATGTGCTGGACGGCGCCATGCACAACGACCCGCGCAACAACCTGAACCTGCCCTTGCCGTTCCCCGACGCGTTGCAGGAGTTTCAGGCGGAAACCAGCGCCCTGACGGCACAGAACGGGATGCACTCGGCGGGTTCCGTGAACGCGGTGACCAAGTCGGGCACGAATGCGTTCCGGGGCGACCTCTTTGAATTCCTTCGTCATCACAGCTTCAACGCCACCGATCCGTTCGGGGCCCGGCAGGCCGACGGATCGCGCAAAGACGATGGGCTGAAGCGCAACCAGTACGGCGCGACGCTCGGGGGTCCCATCAGTCCCGACCAGCTGTTCTTCTTCTTCGGCTATCAGGGCACCAACACCAGAGTGAACCCCACCGACAACCGCGCCTTCGTGCCCACGCCGGCAATGCTGGCAGGCGACTTCACCGCGTTTGCCTCGCCCGCGTGCAATGCAGGAGTGCAGCGAAACCTGCTCCTACCGTTCGTCAACAACAGGATCAGTCCGGCCCTGTTCAGCAAGGCGGCGCTCAACATCACTTCCAAACTGCCGACGACCAGCGATCCGTGTGGCCTCGTTCAGTACGGGCTGCCGAGCGCCTCTGACGAGGGGCAGTATGTGACCAAAGTCGATTTCACGATCAACAACGCACACTCACTGTTTGGCCGCTATATTGCGACCACGCAGTTCTCGCCGCCACCCTACACGCTCGAATCGGCGCAGCAGAATGTCCTGACGACCCGCATCGGCGGACGCGACAACATCGCGCACACGCTGACGCTGGGCGAGAACTACGTGATCAACTCGAGCACCTTGAACGCCGTTCGCGTCGCCTACAACCGCACCGATATCTCGCGGCCGAACATCGACTTTTTCTCTCCGCCGGAGGTTGGTATCAATAGCTACAGTTACTTGGATCACTACACGCTGTTGAATGTCACAGGCGGTTTCACGCTTGGCACCGGAACCGAGACGCCGACGAACATCTTCACGCCGTCGTGGCAGATCAGTGATGACTTCACGCTCGTGCGCGGCGGCCACCAGTACGCATTCGGCGGGAGCGTGGCGCGGTGGAGCACGGAGTCTCACGGGAACGTCCGTTCACCGGGCCAGTTCACCATCGATGGCACCCAGACGGGATTGGGACTGGCCGACTTCCTGCTCGGCAGGCTTGGCACGAACGGGTTTCTTCAGGCGGCGCCGAATACGCTCGACATGAAGCAGCGCTATCTCGCGCTCTACGCGCAGGACACATGGAGAGTCGGATCGCGGCTGACGCTCAACTACGGTGTTCGGTGGGAACCATTCTTCCCCCAGCAGATCGTGAACGGCGCCGTATATCAGTTCGACATGGAGCGCTTCAGTGCCGGCATCAAGAGCACCGAGTTCCCGAATGCGCCGGCCGGCCTCTATTACCCGGGCGATCCGGGTTTCCCCAGCCAGGCGGGCATGCTGACGGACTGGAACAACCTCGGACCGCGGGTTGGAGTCGCGTGGGATCCTGCTGGTGATGGGAAGACGTCGGTGCGTGCCTCGTACGGCAAATCGTACGAGTTCGTGAACGGGCAGTTTCATCTCAACACATCGGTCGCGCCGCCGTGGGGCTCCGAAGTGCGGCTGAACGCGCCGCCCGGGGGCCTGGACAACCCCTTCCTCGGGAATCCGGGCGGGCAGACGAACATTTTCCCCGTCACGTTCGACCAGAATGCGACGTTTTCGCTGAACGGGCCGTTCCTGAGCCTGACCAACGATTTGGTCGCGACCAACGTGCACTCGTTCAACGCGACCGTCGAGCGCCAGTTGACGGGACGATGGTTTGTAACCGTCGGCTATCTGGGCACCCGCACGAACAACATCTGGGAGTCCACGCCCCTCAACAACGCGATCTTCATGCCCGTCCCCGGTACGAGTGCGGCGCCGAGCATCGCGAACACCAACAGTCGGCGTCCCCTCACGCTGGTCGATCCGAGCAACGGCCAGTACTTCGCTCAGCTCGATGAGTACGTGAGCGATGGCAGTCAGAGTTACAACGCGCTGCTGCTGTCTGTGCGCGGTAACACTCAGTTGGCCACCGTCAACGCGAACTACACGCTGTCGCACTGTTTCGGATCGCCCGAGGGCGGCGGTGCGTCGACGACGAACGTATCGACCGGCTACAACATTCCGACCAATCCGCACTTCGACGACGGAAACTGCGCGGCGGACCGTCTGCACAATCTCTCGTTGACCGCGAGCATCCAATCGCCGCGGCTCGATAACCCGATGATGCGCGCCGCATTCTCGGACTGGCGTCTGGTGGGCGGATTCCGCGCGACCACGGGCCCATGGTTGACCATCTCGACCGGGTCCGACATCGCGCTCAATGGGCAGGCGGGCACACAACGTGCGAATCAGGTGCTCGACGACCCCTACGCGGACAAATCAATCAACCCGGCAAACGGCGGGATGCGGTTCCTGAACCCGGCGGCCTTTGCCCAACCGGCAGCCGGGTCGTTGGGCACGAGCGCGCGTAACAGCATCCGAGGCATGGGCTCGCGCAACCTCGACATGTCGCTGACGCGAGTAATTCGGCTCAACTCCACGCGAGCGTTTGAGGTCCGCGTCGACGCGTTCAATGCGTTCAACTGGTTCCAGTGGTTGCAACCGGCGACCAGTTTGAACAACCTGGCGACGTTCGGCCAGATCACGGCCGCCGGTCCGCCGCGCATCATGCAGTTCGCCATCAAATACCGGTTCTGAACGACCGCTGCTGTTGCTGTAATGAGAGAGACGCACTGAACGGCGCAGCTTGCATGACCTCGCGCGCCGCGCGCCCGTCGCACCAGTGAACGGTCTCGTCAGAGTCTGTGTGCGGCGGTTAGCCCGGCAGTAGATTGCGGTCCTGAATGACCTGAAGGAGTAACGGCAACTCCAGTGGCACGAACCGGGTGTGCTGTTGTGCACAGTCTCATCCCGGGCCGCATGGCACGATCGAAGGGCATGGAGACAAAACGTCGTAACGGTGTCGACGTGAAGCTGGCGAAGCCAAAGGCCGCGAAAGCGGCAGCGACGCTCCCCGAGTTCAACGCACAGGCATTTCTCGATTCGGTCGGAGTCGCCAAGACCGTTGTGAAATACGGGCGGGGCGAGGCCATCTTCACGCAGGGCGCGTCGTGCGACCATGTTCTGTACATCCAATCGGGCGGCGTGAAACTGTCGGTGCTGTCGAAGACCGGTAAGGAAGCGGTGATAGCGATGCTGGGTCCTGGGGACTTCTTCGGCGAGGGGTGCCTGGCGGGTCAGCCGCTTCGCATGGGAAGCGCCACGGCGATCACGCCGAGCACCATCCTACGCGTCCGCAAGCGACAGATGGCGGAGCTGCTGCACAAGCAGAGCACGATGTCCGATCGATTCATCTCGCACATGCTGACCCGCAACATCCGAATCGAAGAGGACCTGATCGATCAGCTCTTCAACTCCAGCGAGAAACGGCTGGCGCGCACACTGCTCCTGCTGGCGCGCTATGGGACGCAGGCCGTACCGGTCCGCATGGTGCCGAAGATCTCACAAGATACGCTCGCCGAGATGGTCGGCACCACGCGCTCGCGAGTAAACTTCTTCCTGAACAAATTCAAGAAGCTGGGCTTCATCGAGTACCGCGGTACGCTCCCCATCAAGATCAACAACTCGCTGTTGAGCGTCGTCCTGCACGACTGAGGCGCCCCATGAAGCCCATCGCGATAGCTGGCGTGCTCCTGATCGTCCTCGGCCTGGCGGCGCTCGTTTATCAGAGCGTCAGCTACACGAGCCGCGAGACGGTCATCGACATCGGTCCGATTACGGCGACAGCCGATCGTCAAAAGACGCTGCCCATTCCGCCGGTGCTGGGAATTCTTGCCGTGGCTGGCGGCGTGGCGCTGCTGGTCGTCGGTGCACGCAAGCGTTCCTGAGGTCGTTCTCACGAACTGATCACGTCCGAGAAGAGCGAGGCACCGGTCTGGTCGCGCAGCGACGACGGCCGTTCACTGGTATCGAGAGAAACCGGCAGCAGGTTGGCGCTGCCGGTCTTCAGAAAACTGATGCTCGGCGTGTACCGGGAACAGATCGTGGGGGCCGCACCGTCGTTTCCGGCGTCGATGGAAGACCGCATCACCGCCTCGCTGGCTGCCGCCCACGATTGCGGTCGCGACGGACCTCGCCCAGACCGGCCTGATGCAGTTGTGTCAGCGGAAGACTCTGCACACTGGCTTGTGTCGGCGGGCCAGAGCCCGGTGTGCACTTCGCGACAGCCCGCCGTCTTCATTCACTGTACCGTGGGGGATCATGAGATTCAAACAGATGAAGCGGGTGATCGCTGTCGGGTGGGTAATCTTGGCAGCTGTCGTCGGCATCGTGGCCGGTGTGAGATCGACGGGAGGATTGGTCGCGCTTGCGTCTCTCGGCTTGCTGCCGCCGCTCGCCCTGATGCTCTTGTGGAACGAGCCTTCAGAGACCATGAGCGAAAGTATCCGCGGCGGACGCCGATAGCTGGCCGGGTCGTACTGAGCGTCGCCAGGGTCTAGCTTGAGCTGCTACACCCGAGCAGCACACGGAGTCGCTCGCGCACGTCGGTAACGACGTCGGCTGGAGCCTTCGTCTCGAACGCGAGTCGCCGCGCTTGCCAATCGAGCTTCTTGACGTGATCGGCGAGGACAACACCTGAAATCTTGCCCCCCGGCGGCGTTATCGGCGACGTCCCGACTCGCGGACAGTTTCACCTTTGAAGGCGCTTCACGGCACATGGTCAGCTTCGAGCAACGCTTCGCCGAAGCAACGAAAATCAGGCGTCATGCAATGAGAAACACGAGCGACGAAAGAGGAGACAACGCTGTCGTCCTCGTTTAAACTGACGCCGAATAGCATCTCAACGCTCAGTAATTCTTCTGCCACACCGTGGATCATGACGAGCCGGGCGGGAGTTCAGCATGCTCGCGTTGACACTCCCGGCGGGCCACCGCGCTACCTCAGGAGATTTGACTAATGGCTGTCGATGCATTTATCTGGTTCAAGAACGCAAGTGGCGGCGGTTTGACTCCGGAGGGGGAAACCACGGACGCCTTCTTCTCGAAGGAAAAGGCATTCGGGATCAACGATTTTACGTTCGGCGTCGAAAACGCGACGACGATCGGCTCGGCGACGGGCGGTGCCGGTGCCGGCAAGGTCAAGTTCAATGAGTTCACGATCAGGAGGACGACCGACCAGTCCTCACCCGTGCTATTCAAGAACTGTTGCGTCGGCGCACACTACGAGTCGGTGATCATTGCCATGCGCAAGGCGGGCGGCGACCCGACAACTGCCGGTAGGGAGTTCCTGCGCTTCAAGTTTGATACGGTGTTCACCACCAAGATCGACTGGTCAGGGCCCGGCGACGAAGGGCCGCAAGAATCGATCACTTTCGTCTACGGCAAGCTCGGTATCATGTTCACGCCGCCGACCGCAGGTCTGAAGCCGGTATTAGCCGGCTGGGATCAAGTCTTGAACAAGGACGCAAGCGACTCTATTGGGCGATAAACGATCCTGGAGGACCGCAGCGGGTCAAGACTGCAACCGCGGCGGCGTCGAAATATCAAATAGCTAAGGATGGCCAGGGGCACCGTCGTGCGGGCGGTGGGCCTCAATTCCTTTGAACAGGTGCAATGCGCCGCAGCTCGTCGAAGAAATTGAAGACGAACACCAGCTTGCCCTGATTCGCTGCGGCCTCTGCCCCTGCAGCCGCAGCAACCGCAAAACGGGCGCCGTCTGGGTGCAAGGCGATGCTCATTTGTCTCGGACGCCGCATGAAACGCGCGTCTGACCAGAGCTGCGGTTGATCCGCCAGGAATACGTCATGGTCCACAGCGTACGAGACGACCATGATCTGCTGGCCAGGTGTCATGTAGAACAACTCGTTTCGAGTTCGCGACCACAATGTTCCTATCCCGGCGCCGCCGCGCGAGATCTGCCACTTGGTGCCTTGCCCGGGAAACGGCCGCACCCACACTTCGTTTCCGCCAGATTCGTCAGACGCGTACGCCAGCCAACGCCCATCCGGTGAGAACATCGGGTAGGTCTCCGTGGCGGGGGTGGTCAGAAAGCCCTTGGGCTCTCCGGGCTTCCACCCCGAGGCTTCGCTTCCCTCGATGGGGAGGACCATGAGATCGGTGCTGGTCTGTGGGTTCGCCTCGACGAACACCAGGAACCTCCCGCTCGGGTGCCACGAAGCGGGATACTGGCTGTTCTTGCTTTCGGTCAACCGCTGCGCGTCGCCGGTGCCATCCACGCGCTGCCAATAGAGATTGAACGCCGACTTGGCGTCCCGTGTGGACGCAAACACAATTCGATTGCCATCCGGCGTCCAGACCGGCTCCCGGTCGTCGCTCGGGTCGGACGTCAGGCGGGTCAGCGAGTCGCGCGCCCAGTCATAGGTCCACACGTCTATTTGTCTGCCATCGAAGATATCGATTCCGAGACGGCGGCCGTCGGGCGCGAAGAAAGGATTGCTCCAGTTCGCCGGCGTGGTTCGCAACGGCGACACTTTTCCCGCGCGGTCCATCCACGAGATTGTCGCGTCGTCGCTGACTTGCGGCACGTATGCCAGCGTGCCGTTGGCCGACGATGCAAACTGCGCGGCCACAGCGGAATTGGTGGCGACGCCTTCCAGCGCGGGCACGGGATTACCGGTCATTTCGAGCCGATCGAGATCGAAGGGCGCGGCGAACAGTGTGTCATCGTGCATATAGACCAGATGACCGCTCGGCACATACCGAGCGTACGCATAGCCGCCCCGCAGCAGGACCTTGCGCGGTCCGTTCGGCAACTGCTGGACGACGATGTTTGCGCTGTCGAAGCGCCCTGCTTGACTGGTGTACAAAACTGCGTTGCTACCGGGCAGTACCTGAGGCCAGCGATGAATGGTTTCGCCTTCGACGAACGTTGTCGCTCGTTCTGGTGTGCCGCCTGCCGACGACACGCGCCACAACGTCGTTCCGGAGTTGAGGTTTGGTGAGAATGTGATCGTGCCGTCATCCGCCCACGTGCCTCCTCCGCTGATACCAGTGGCGCCGGTCTGCGCGTCGCACAGCGTGACGGCCGCGCCACCCGTCGCGGGAACCTTCTTCAACTTGCCGTTGGCGAAGAACGCGACCCACCGCCCGTCGGGCGAGAAGAATGGGCTTCGCGCCTCGGCCGTCCCCGGAATCGCGGAGGCTTGCAACTGCTCGAGCCGCCGGTAATAGAGCTGAGAACTTCCACCCCCGAATTTGCGTGCGACGAACGCGATTGCCGTGCCGTCGGGAGAGAGGACGGCCGCAAGCCCCTGATCGGTGGCCAACGTGACGTCCGCGCCCAGGTCGGCGCTCAGGCGCAACGGAGGAGACGACGCGGGCGGCGGCACTTTGCGCCACGGTGCCCACAATGCCACGCCGGTAAGCACCAAAGCCGCAACGACCGTTGCCCTCTCCCACGAGCGGCGCCATGGGGCAGGGCGAGTACCTGAGCTCGTGACCTTCGCCGAGTGAGAACGGGTCGCGTTGATCGCGGACGCCTGTAGCGCATCATCGATCTCCATGCGCGCATCGGCGACGTGACGAAGACGACGCTTTGGGTCCTTTTGTAAGCAGTGCTGCACCAGTCGGCGAACGGCATCCGGCGTCGTCTCAGGCAAGGCTGCCCAGTCCGGCTCGCGGTCGAGAATCGTAACGATCGTGTCCGAGATCGTCTCGCCACCGAAGGCCGGATGTCGGGTCAGCATTTCGTAGAGCACGCAGCCGAACGCCCAGATGTCTGTCCGCGCGTCGACCGTGTGGCCGCGTGCCTGTTCGGGGCTCATATACGCCGCTGTGCCGAGAATCAGGCCCCCACGTGTTGGATCGACTGCGATTGTCGGCCCCCTCGACAGCTCTCCCTGCGCTCCATTCGTTCCTTCCGGCTGAAGTTTCGCAACGCCGAAGTCGAGCACCTTCACGACGCCGTCGCGTGTGATCTGGATGTTCGCCGGCTTGAGATCGCGATGAACGATCCCTTTCTCGTGCGCGGCCTCCAACGCATCGGCGATCTGGCGAGCGATCGTCAACGCGTCCTCCAGCGAAAGGCCGGGTGAAGACCGGCCGATGCCGGAGGCCACCGACATCAGGCGCTCTGCCAGCGTCTCGCCTTCGACGAACTCGAGTACCAACGCGTGAACGCCGGCATCTTCTTCCAGGCCGTAGATGGCGCCGATGTGCGGGTGATTGAGCGCCGCCAGCAGGCGCGCTTCACGCTCGAAGCGCGCTTGTCGATCGGGATCATTGGTGAAGCGACTGGGCAGGATTTTGATCGCCACGTCACGGCCAAGCTTCAGATCGCGGGCGCGATACACCTCGCCCATGCCGCCCGTTCCGACAAGTGAGACGATCTGATAGCTTCCGAACCGACGCCCTGCGAGCGATGGCGCCGGGATTTCGCCGAGCGCATGGGCCGCCACTGCGTCGATCGGTGTCGCGAGAAATCGCTCGGCTGTCTGCGCGTGCGCCAGCAGGGCATCCACATCCCGACGCAATGCCTCGTCACTTCCGCACGCGGCCGCCACGAACGCGGACCGCTCCTCAGGCGCGTGGTTCAACGCGGCGTCGCAGAGATCCTCGACACGCCGGCGGCGTTCGCGGTCCGTCACCGCTTCTCCTCGTTCAGCTCACGCAGCAGCCACAGCTTCGCAAGTCGCCAGTCGCGTTTGACAGTGCCGATCGACACGTGCAGCACGTCGGCCGTCTCCTCGACGCTCAAACCGCCGAAGAAGCGTAATTCGATCATCCGGCTTTTCCGCTCGTCGACTGCGGCCAGGTTGGTTAACGCGCGATCCAGCGCCACGACGTCCAGATCCAGATCCGGTTCAGGCGACGCGGGGAGCGATTCGGTCAGGCTCACCCGCTGTGCGAGGCCACCGCGTTTTCGCGACCCGCGCGCCCGCGCGTGATCGACGAGCACGCGGCGCATCAGGCGGGCCGCAATCCCCAGAAAATGCGCACGGTCCTGCCAGGCGAGACGTCGCGCGTCGGTCAGGCGGAGAAACGCCTCATTCACGAGCGCTGTCACTTGCAGAGTATGCGCTTGCCGCTCGCGGGCCATGTATCCACGAGCGAGACGCCGCAGCTCCTCCTCCACCAGGGGCACCAGACGCTCGAGGGCGCCATCGTCGCCGGCGCCCCACGCTTGCAATAGGTCGGTGACGGTCCCGCGCGGCGCTCCCTCCACGGTCCCTCCCAGCATGCGGAGTGTCCCACATTCCATCCTCGGTTTCGCGGGAGGTTTCGGCGGGTTCGACATTTTCGGGAGGTTTTTGCAGATGTTGACCGGGCAGGCCGGCTTTTCCGCATTCCACCGTACCGGGGCTCTCCTGGAGATCCGGCGGAGGAAGCGGCATGACGCCAACATTCCGAATCGCGGCGATTGGCTTGATATTGACGATCGGCCCGGCACACCAGGTTGCTGCCGCAGACACCAGCGGCCTCCCGCGCGTGCGGTCCACCAGCCCCCGCCTCGCCGCCGTCATCGAAGACGCGCGCGAGCGTTCACTGACGTTCCGCAATCTCACTGAGACCATCAACGAGAGCGACGGAATCGTGTTTGTGCAGGAAGGTCAGTGCGGGCACGGCGTCCGCGCGTGCTTGACGAGCGTCACCGTGGCCGGTACGAACCGGGTCCTATGGGTGCGGATCGATACGACGCGCGTCGACTGGAATGCAGACTGGGACCTCATGGGAGCCATCGGCCATGAACTGCGTCATGCCGTCGAAGTGCTGAGCGACCGGACGGTGCGCGATGACATGAGCAAGCATCTCTTCTACGCCCTCAGCGCCGTACGTCGATCGGGTGGAAACCCCGATGCGTTCGAGACCGACGCGGCGATCCTCGCTGGCCTCCAGATCCGCGACGAGGCTCGGCGGCGCGCGTCTCAAAAGGCAGAACGCTGACGCGGCGTTGCTCCGGTTGCGAAGGACTCGGATACCGATCGGTGATGGCGAACGATTGACGATCTTGCGGCGAATTTGAAGAGGTCTAAACCGCGGTCAACTTCTGTTCGCCTGCACTTGCGGCCTTTGATGATCGCCATGTCGCACCAATGTCGCCCATTTGGCGCCCCAAAGGCCTTCTCAGCCGCACTTCTGCGAACGCCACGCGGATTCAAAAACTCATCTCAAGGCACACAATTCGACTGGTTGACGGAAGGATGAACTGGCTGGTCACCGTACCCGGAATCGACCTGCGAGCTTCAGGGCCATAGTTCTGGGGACCTGGCGGTAAGATTTCTTCCACTATGGCTGCTGTCTATCGACGCGCTGCCACGCGCTGCCTCCCGATCGTCGGCGCCGTGCTCCTGTTCCCATCGCCTGCCCCGGCGCAGTGGCTGAACGTGCCGCACGCGGCGATTCCGAGCACGGCCGACGGCCGGCCTGACCTCCGTGCGCCGACGCCGCGACTGCCGGATGGCAAGCCCGACCTGACGGGAATCTGGCGATCCACCGACAACAAGTTCCTTCGTGACTTGGCGGCGGACATGAACCCGGACGATGTGCCGTATCAGCCGTGGGCGAAGGCGCTGTTCGACGCCCGCAAGGACGGCGCACACTCCAGGGAGGATCCGGACGCGCACTGCCTTCCACAGGGAGTCCCCAAGCTGGATGCCGTCGCTTACCCGTGGAAGATCATCCAGACACCGATCTCATATGTGATCGTCTACGAGACGTTCACCTACTGGCGGCAGATCTTCATCGACGGGCGCACCGTGGACCCTGATGCCAATCCGACCTGGATGGGCTACTCGACTGGCAGGTGGGAGGGCGACACGTTCGTCGTCGACACACGCGGCTTCAATGGTAAAGCGTGGCTCGATCAACTCGGCCGCCCCAGCACCGATCGCCTCCATGTGATCGAGCGCTACACCCGGCCCGACTTCGGACGGCTGGTGATCGACGTGACGATCGATGACCCTGGAGCCTACACGAAGGACTGGACGGTCAGGCAGGAGGTCTACCTGCGGCCGGACTGGGAGCCACTCGAGTTCATCTGCGGCGAAAACAACCGGGACATCGAGCGCCTTCCCGGGGGCTCCGTCGTGGTCCCCAACGTGGAAGCCGCCGCCGCCCTGGGAATCCCGGTGAACTGATCCAACCTTCGCCAATGCTGTCGCTACCAAGGACCGACCTATGACGACAGTGAGCATCCGGGCGTACACGTCCGTTCTTCTGGGTGCCGTGTGTCTCTCGTTGCTGGCGCAGAATGCGCGGTCGCAGGATTACCCACCTGCGTTTCCGCGGGAGGGCGCCCGCCGAGTGTTCGACAACATGTGGATTACGGCGTGGGACGACACGTGGATTCCAGACAAACCGACGCCGATGCACCGCCACGTATATGACTACTTCGGATGGGAGTTCACCGATTCAAAGACGGACTCGGTATCGCCGGAAGGTGACACCCGCAGCGTGTCGACGAGTCGAGGGCTCGCATGGTTTCTCTCGAAAGGCGTCACGCACGTTGAGATCGGTCGGAGCAGCAATCCGCCGCGCCATGCGATCCTCGTCGAGCTCAAGGATGCCGCGTCCCCCTACTATCGCAACACGACCACATTTCCGACCGCGTTTCCCTCGGATGGCGACCGACAGGTCGTCGACAACCAGCGCGTGACCATGTGGGAGCGGACATGGATGCCCGGTCAGCCCGCATCTCCACGTTACTTCGAGCGCAACGTGGTGATGATATTTGCGAATGCCGGTGATCTGCGGCTGGGCGCTCCTGTCGAACAACCGCATGTCACTTCGTTCGCCGAGGGCGCGGTTCTGTTCCTCGCTGGTGGCGGCGCTCGCGCGATTGAAGCCACCAACATAGCGGTTCGAACTCTGCTCGTTGAGCTGAAATAGCTTCGAGGCCGTCACCTCTGCGGCTGCCGCTTGTACTTCCAGTCGCCAGACACGTGTCGTTCCACCATGAACGCGGCGGGATTTCCGTCCGGATCGAAGTCGAACGAAAGGCCGTCGGTCCCACTGAACGAGGTCTCGGAGTGAGGAATGAGGCGGACCTTCTCGCCGAGTAATCCGTTGGCGTACAACGTTCCGCCCTCGAGCTGAATCTGAACGGTCCGCGGCCGCGTGACCCACAGCCCGCTGTAGACGCCCACGTACTTCGCCAGCGTCTCGGCAGAAACCGTGACCGCGCTCTGCTCGACATCGGATAAACGGCCGATCCATCGGCTCCGTTCCTCGCAGACGCTTTCGATCATCTCGGTGTCCGCCTGGAACTCCAGGGTGTAGGTCATCGTCCAGGGCCTGGCGAACGCGCCGGGATCGGTCACGGTGAGTTCGACCTGCAACTGTCCGACATTGCGCCGCACGTAGCGTTCCGTGGTCCGGAGTGCCTCCGTGTGCGGCAACCCGCGACCGTCCAACCACGTGCGATCGTTGAACCCGAAGCTGTCCACGACCAGCGTGTCGCCTTCCCACCGCCCGACGGAGTACCCCGTCCATGTGCGTTCGGGATTGGCTTCGAGCTTACGACCGTCCATGAAAATGAGGTGATACGTGAGATTGTCGTAGGCGATCGCGATGAGCGACGGCGTCTGGATGATGCGCCGCCAGCCGAGCATCGGCTCTGGCCCGCTCGGCTGACAATTGAACGCGGGCCGGTCCTTGAAATAGTTCTCCTCTCGCTCGCGGACGAGCGCCTTCGACGATGCCGTGAGCGCCTCGTCGGGCACGCCAATGACGCCCGGTCGCCCGGTCCACGGGCCTGACAGATCAATATGGCCGTCCGCGGTGCGCGGGGCTGGTGCCGCGAGATTCGGTTTACCGTCGGACGTGCGGGGGATATTTGGCGTCGGATGATTGAGCCATTGGGCATTGGCCGGCAGTGCCGCGGCCGCCGACACCACGATTGCCAGGGTGAGCGCGCGTCTCATACTCACCTCCTAACGAAGGCCACTTCACTCAACGCTTCGGCACCAACTTGAGTAGCTTACCGCCGTCGCGGTCGGTCATCACGTAGAGCGCTCCGTCTGGTCCTTCCTTGACGTCGCGAATCCGCGTGTCGAGCTCCAGGAGGAGACGCTCTTCGCCGATCACTCGCTCCCCGTTCAGCACCAGACGCGCGAGGTGCTTGCCCGCCAGTGCCGCGACGAACAGATCGCCTCGCCATGCCGGAAACAGCTTGCCATCGTAGAAGCTGATTCCACCGGGCGCGATGTCCGGCGTCCAGAAGTAGACCGGCTGCTCCATGCCGGTCTGCGTCGTCCGATCCTTGTTGATGGCGTTGCCGTTGTAGTCATGCCCGTAGCCGATCACAGGGAAACCGTAGTTCTTTCCCTTCTGAATGACGTTGATCTCGTCGCCGCCGCGCGGCCCGTGCTCGCTCGCCCACAATCTTCCCGTTTTCGGATGGAATGCGAGCCCCTGATCGTCGCGAATTCCTGTGGCGAAGATCTCGGCACGCGCGTCCGATCGTCCGACGAACGGGTTGTCCTTGGGAACCGTGCCGTCGGTGTTGATGCGCAGAACCTTGCCCATCAGGCTATCGAGCTGCTGCGGTTGCGGCCAGTCCTCGGAGTTGATGCCGACACCGGCTGGAATGGAGGACGAGATGAGCAGTGTGCCGTCGCGCGCCTGAATCATCCGCCCGCCGATGCCTTCGGCATCGAGCAGCACCTTCACGTCCTCGAGCCGTGTGGAGTCGGCCGACAAGTGCGCGCTCGCGACCGTCAGCACGCCAGCCAGTCGCGGAGCGGGTGACGAGCCCTTCGAATCGGGCGCGGTGTAGGCAAGATAGATGGTGCGGTTCGTGGCAAACGCTCGATCCGCAATCGCCCCGACCAGCCCTTGCGGGCCGCCGGCGTACATTTGCGGCAGTCCTTCAACCGGAGCCGAGATGTGTCCCGATGGCTCGATGATCTTCAGACGCCCCGGCCGCTCGACGAGCAGGATGCGCCCGTCGGGCATGAACTCGATTGCGTAGCCGTTAGCGATACCGGTGGAGACCACCTCGGCGTCATATGGGACGCTGACCGGGACGCGCGGCGCCTTCGTCTGTCCGGCCCACTGCGGGATCGGTGAGTATCCGTCGGGTGCCGCAGAACCTGCCGGCGGCGCGCCGGGCTGCTGCGCCGGCGGTCGTGGAATGGATTTCGTTGTCTGCGCCTGTGCCGTCCACGACAACGCAAGGACGATCAGAGCGACCGTGGCCTTTGCCATCGCCGGAGTATACAAGTCACTCGGAGCGGGGCGCCACCGTGAGATCGTCGAGACCCCACAGATCTGTCGAGAGCTGTGGGGTCCGTTCTTCTCGCACATCAGAAGTCAAATGTCGCACCGATCTTGGCGACGCGCGCTCCCAACACAGAAGTGGGTGTCAGCCACGACGACGTGAGTGGGCTGTAGGTCTGGTTGTAGGTCAATACCGCGCTCGAGTTGAGGGTGTTGTACAGGTCGAGCGAAAACCTCGTCCGCGTTGTGCCGATTCTCACGACTTTCGCGATCTTCAAATCGAGCTGGTTGACCCGATCGCCATACAGCGTCCCCGGTTCGATCAGATTGACCGTCACGTTGGCGACGCCCCCTGCTGGGGGACGGCCCAACGACTGCGCGACGACCGCTGCCGGAACGTTGTAGTTCGCGGCCAGCTGCGCGCCCGGTTTGCTTTGGAACGCCGCGCTGAGTTCGACGTCGATCTTCGGCACGAGGTACGAGCCGAGTCCTCTGAACTGCGTCTGGAATCCAGACGCGAGATGGCAGTACTGCAGCGGCATCGCCCCTGACTGCGCGACGCCCAACCCCGTAGGTCCCGGGATCGAGACGCCAATCGCCACAGTCTGAGGCGGGACCAGGCTCTCCGGCACCTTCTCGGCAACCTCGCAGAAATCCGACACGGTCTGACCAGTACTCGTGCCCCCCTGGAACGTCATGCCCTTGAGAGACCTGACGCTGAATGTGACGTCGACGCCGTCCCAGTACAAACTCTGGTTGCCGTAATTGTCCGCGGCCTGCACCTGGTAATCGACCACACCGAACAACCGGGGGTCGATATCATGGAGTCCGGAGATCGTGTAACCGCCGCCACCGGGCAGACGCGGATCCGTGGGTGCCGTGATCGAGTAGCGCGTGAAGTCCGAGGCCTGCACGGCGAGATTGCGCGTGACGTAGTGTCCGTACCACCAGCGTTTGTTGAACTGCACCTCCACCGCGACGCGCGGCATCAGTTCCTGCTGGATGGCTACGCCAATCTGGGTGTCCCAGGGACGCACATCATGGAGAAGCTCGTCGCTATAGGTAAGTCCCGCGTTGAGTGTGCCGAAGTTGCGATTCGCAATCGTACCGCATTCGCCATTGGCCGCCTGACTCACCAGGTCGCAATCGGGAACGTAGTTGCGGTTCGAGTCGGTCCAGCTCCGGTCGGCCCGGGTCGCGATCTGCGACGTCGGCGCAGCACCGGTGAAGATCCCTCCGTTCTGCGCCGGATACAGATAACGTCCCCAGTTTGCCTTCAACGAGGTCTTGCCATTCCCGAAGAGGTCGTACGCGGCGCCCACTCGCGGGCTCACGTCATGGAAGTCCACACCGTCGGCTTGTGGAATGACCGTGGGCTCGGGGAAGAAGCGCGTCCCGCCGATGCCTGACGGCGGGTAATAGCTCCAGGCCCGCTCGTAGCGCAAGGCTCCCGACAGCGTCAGCCGACTCAGCGTCCACTGATCCTGAGCAAAGAAGGCGTTGCCGCGAGTGCGCCACTGGCTGTCGAACATGCCGGACAACTGCGTCACCTGATTCGGAATGCCGTTGTTGAAGCGATAGAC
>Ga0070669_100001412_pt1 | contig 17369 bp, 9 predicted proteins | sample KBSS53metaG_FD_64680 | JGI IMG/M metagenome (GOLD analysis project Ga0070669, IMG submission 64680) | Switchgrass rhizosphere microbial communities from Kellogg Biological Station, Michigan, USA - KBS S5-3 metaG | ecosystem: Host-associated > Plants > Roots > Rhizosphere > Soil ... | reverse complement strand
CCCGCGCCCTCACCGAGCGTCGTCCCCGACGGCGTGCTGAACGGCGCGCATCGCGTCCGACTCAGCACGCCGAGCGCGTGGAAGCCGGCGAACACCTCGGGCGTGAGCACGTCCGCGCCCCCTGCGAGCACGACGTCGGCCGCGTCCATGGCAAGCAGATCGCGCGCAATTCCCAACGCGCCCGTGGACGACGAGCAGGCCGTGGACACCGTCAGACACGGGCCGTTGATGCCGATGGCGTCCGCCACCGCTTCTCCCAGTGAATGCAGAGGGCGCGCGCGATCCGTGAGTCCCGTGCCGAATACCAGCGCCACGCGCACCGCGCCTGCGTCAGAGTCGCCCAGTCCGGCGTCGGCGAGTGCCTCACGCGCCGCGCGCACCGCGAAGTCCTGGCAGAGCTGCTCCGTGAGCGCGAGCGAAGACGGAGCTTCGCACGCAGCGCTCGCGACGACGGCGCCGGTGTGCACCGCGAAGGCGTCGGTCGAAAAGCGGCCGATCGTCGTGATCCCGCACCGCCCCTCGGCGACGGCGGACCAGAGCGCACCGCAGTCCTCGCCGAGCGCGCAGACCGCCCCGAGTCCGGTGATCACGATGTCCCGCGGCGCGCAGTCCATGCTCATTTCTCGGGCTGCGCTGCCGTGGTTGGCTGCGGCTTCGGCTCGGACGTCATTGAGCCTACCAGCAGGATGATGAGCCCGACCAGCACCATGATCACACCCACGGTCATCACGAACACGCCGGGCATCGCACCGGCCGCTACCACGCCGCCCCCCACGGCAGTAGTCAGGAGGCCGATGCCCATGGTCTTCATGCCTCGGCTGATGCGCTTCTGACGCAGGGAACGCTCATCGCCTTTCCAGAACACCTCCTCGCCAATGCGGGCCGCGAGGTGGCGCTGGCGTGCCTCGGCCTCGACGTCGGTGTCGGCGACCTTTTCGATCTTGTCCATGTACTCGCTCACGAGGAGCGACGGCGGCTGGTGAGCGAGCCGCCACGTCACGTGCTGAAGCATCTCGCGCAGCTGTGCGCGCCGAGGGGCCGAGACGCCAGTGCGGCCGGCCTCTGCGTCGAGCGAATCGATCACGCGTTGAATGGTGCCGGGCGCCCGGAGCGCGGACTGGACGCGCCCGAGATCCTCCTCGGTGCGCGACTCGATGAACGCGGTCATGCCGTCCGCGGCCTCGTCGAACAGCGGCATCGCATTCCACATGCGGTCCTGTATTCCCGGGTGGAGCTGCGACGGGATCGGCAGATCACCGAGCATTCCGGTGAGGAACACCGCCTGGAGCGACGTGCGGGCCAGCGCATCGGTTGCGGCCCGGTCGCCGTGGAACGACGTCACGCCGGCTGTGGGCGACCAGCCGCCGATCCGCGCGAGTCCCTGGTCCACGCGGGTTAGGTACTCCTCCATATCCGGCGGCGGAGGAAGCATCGGAACCTCAGCCGGCATCGGTGGCGCCGCACCGAGCGGATTCGCGGCGAGACCGGCGGCCGTCGTGGCGAACGCGGCGACGAAATTGCGGCGCTTCATGGAAGCTCCTGTGTTGGAAGGAAGTGCGCGTACGACGTCCCACCGCGATACATCGCGTCAGCGACCACAGCCGAGGATATGGCGGCCAGGATCGGGGTGCCCTACGTAGCGTGACGTAGTCGCCCTACCAGCAGCGGCGACGTGGGGGAGGAAGGTGTTCCTGACGTCGCGGGCCTGGCGGGCCGGAGCCGACCAGGCGACCGAGACGACCATCTACACACCGGACCAGGTCGCGCCCGCCTCGGTGACCAGCGCGATCAGACTGTCGGTGGTCCGCAAGTCGTCAGGCCCTGCACCGTCGGTGACGCGTTCGGCAGCGATTCGGTAACTACCCTCACGCGTCATGGCCTGGCGAAGAGATGGAGGCACTCCGGGGTTACAGGAGCCTCGTGAGCTCGCCACGGCGTCTGAGCGAATCGGGACGGTCGGGCGGCAGTGCGCGGAACCACGCGTCGAACAGGCGTGATGGTACGCAAACGCTGGCGTTAGCCGAGATAGAAGAACGGGCGCCGCAACATTGAGATGGCGGCCGCTCTCCCTATCGGGCGTATCCTCGGCCCGAAGCCGGGTGCGCGGCCACGGGGCTGGGGGTCAAGGTTCTCAGTGCGGTAACGCTCTGACCGAGGGGCCGGCTTCAACAACGTCAAGCCGCTTGCGCCGAGGTGTTATTCTGAAGTCCTGAACCCGGTGTCATTCCGAGCGGAGGCCGCAGGCCGGAGGCGAGGAATCGCCGTCGTCCCGACCGAGGGATCCCTCTACCGGGATGAGTGCGATTCCTCGCCTTCGCGCCTTCGGCGCTTCGCTCGGAATGACACGCCATGTATTGCATTAGCGTCCCCTCGCCTCCGCCTCCCGCCGTATGTCGTCACCGCAGATCGTCATCACCGTCGCCCGCGAGCTGTCGCTCTCCCCGCAGCAGGTCGCCAGCACCCTCACGCTCTTCGCCGAGGGGAATACCCTCCCCTTCATTGCCCGCTACCGTAAGGAGGCGACGCTCGGCCTCGACGAAGTCCAGCTCCGCGACGTCCGCGACCGCGCGCAATACCTCACGGAGCTCGACGAGCGTCGCGCGGCGATTCTCAAGAGCATCGAGGACCAGGGAAAGCTCGACGACACACTCCGCACCGCGATCGACTCGGCCGAGACCAAGCAGGCCCTCGAGGACCTCTACCTCCCCTACAAGCCCAAGCGACGCACCCGCGCCACCATCGCCCGCGAGCGCGGGCTCGAGCCGCTGGCCGAGCTGCTGTGGGGACGCGCGACGACCGACGCCGCCCTGGAGCAGGCGGCCCACAACTATATAGATGCAGAGAAGGGCGTCCCCGACGCCGCGGCCGCCCTCGCCGGCGCCCGCGACATCCTCGCCGAGCGCATCGCCGAGGACGCCGCGCTCCGGGGGCGCGTGCGTGACCTGACGCGCACGTTCGGCACCCTCCGCTCCCGCGCCATCACCGGCAAGGAGAAGGAAGTCTCGAAGTTCCAGGATTACTACGACTTCGCCCAGAAGCTCACCGAGATCCCGTCGCACCGCGTGCTGGCCATCCGCCGCGGCGAAGCCGAAGGGTTCCTGCTGTCCTCGATCGATGCGCCCGCGGAGCGCATCGCCGCGCTGCTCGACCAGGAGCTCGTGCGCGGTCACACCGCGCCGGTGCAGATGCACCTCGTCGTCGAGGACGCCTACCGCCGCCTCCTCACGCCCGCCGTCGACCTCGACCTCCGCCTCGAGCTCAAGACACGCGCCGACGAGGAGGCGATCGCAATCTTCGGCCAGAACCTCGAGCAGCTCCTTCTCGCCTCGCCCGCGGGCGAGCGTATGACGATCGGGCTCGACCCCGGCTTCCGCACCGGCGTCAAGGTCGCCGTCGTGTCGCGCACCGGCGCGGTCGTCGCCACCGACACCGCCTATCTCCACCAGTCCGACCGGTTCGCCACCTCGCTCCTCGCGCTCGTCGCGCGCTTCACGCCGGAGCTCATCGCCATCGGCAACGGGACGGCGTCGCGCGAGACGGAGACGCTCGTACGCGACACGCTCCGCGAGCACGGCCTAACGAGTCCACAAGTGGTCGTCGTGAGCGAGGCCGGCGCGTCTGTCTACTCCGCCTCCGACGTCGCGCGCGAGGAGCTCCCCGACCTCGACGTCTCGCTCCGCGGCGCGGTGTCCATCGCACGGCGCCTCCAGGATCCGCTGGCCGAGCTGGTGAAGATCGACCCCAAGGCGATCGGTGTCGGGCAGTATCAGCACGACGTGAATCAGCATCACCTCAAGAAGCGCCTCGACGAGATCGTCGAGAGCTGTGTGAACCGCGTCGGCGTCGAGGTCAACACGGCGTCAGTCTCCCTGCTCTCCTACGTCGCCGGTATCGGGCCCACACTCGCCGCCAACATCGTGCGCACGCGCGATACGGCCGGCGGCTTCCGCTCCCGGCGCGACCTCACCGACGTCCCTCGGCTCGGCGCCAAGGCGTTCGAGCAGGCGGCGGGCTTCCTCCGCGTGCGCGGCGGCGCGCATCCGCTCGATGCGACGGCGGTGCACCCGGAGCGCTACGCGCTCGTGGAGCGTATCGCACGCGACCTCGAGGTCCCGTTAGGCGAGCTGCTGCAGAACGAGGCGGCGGTCGAGCGCATCGACGTCGCCCGCTACGTCGCCGACGGCGTCGGCCTGCCGACGCTGCAGGACATCCTCTTGGAGCTTCGTCGTCCGGGCCGGGATCCGCGCGAGCACTTCGTGCCGCCAGCGTTCCGCGACGATGTCACATCGCCCAGGGACCTCTCCGAAGGGATGGTCCTCGAGGGCGTCGTGACGAACATCGTCGCGTTCGGCGCGTTCGTGGACATCGGCGTCCACCAGGACGGGCTCGTGCACGTGTCGCAGCTCGCCGATCGCTTCGTGCGCGACCCTAACGACATCGTGAAGGTCGGGCAGAAGGTGAAGGTCACGGTGGTGGCGGTCGACCTGGAGCGGAATCGAATCGCGCTCACCATGAAAAGCGCGCCAGCCGCCGAGCGGCGCGGCCGGGACGACGACACGAAGGCGGCGGCGCGGGACGCGCGACGTGAGAAGGCCAAGCCGGCGGCGCCGGCCGTGCCGAAGCCCGGGACCATCGCACCGAACGGGATGCGGTTCCGGTGACTCTTGTCATCAGCTGGCCGTCGCGTCCGGACCCTCCTGCACATGTCTGAGCCACGCCCCGAAGAACGGGTCCTCCAGTCTGTAGCGCGGCGACGCGTCGGTCTCGTCCGCTCGGATGATCCCCTTGTCATCGAGAACGCCGAGCGTCTTGTGCATCGTCGCCGCCGCCACACCATGGCGCCGCAGCACGTCGGCCGAGGTGAGGCTTCGCCCACCCTCGAGAATCACCGCCTTCAGCACCTTCTTCTGCGGCATCGTTAGGCTCGTCCAGAGCTGCGCGTAGGCCGGATGCTCCTGCGCGATGATCGTCGTCAACGCTCGCTCGACCACGTCCACGGTGAGCGGGGCGTCCGGCTCGACGCGCAGCAGCTCCCAGGCAACGTAGGCCACACGCTGGACGTTGTACGGGACATCCTCCGAGACATCGAGCAGCCGCACCAGCGCTCCTTCATCCGCCGGGTGCCTGTAGGCCTCGAAGCCGCGGCGCAGAAATGCGAGAAAATCCGGGCGCGGAATCGCACCCAGGAAATGACGCTCGCCGAGTTTCCAGAACGCGCGCCCCGGATCACCGGTCATGTCCGCGAGGAGGCGCGTCTTCGAGCCGGCAAACACGTACGCCACATGGCGGTGCTTCTGTACTGTCGCGCGAAGCTGCTTCTCGGCGGTCTCGCCATGGTCGGCGATGAGTTGTTGGAATTCGTCGATGATTACCGCGACAGGTCCGCTTGCTTCCGCAGCCATTGCCTCGATGCCGTCGAGCACCTTGCTCAGTGTCGGGAGCTCAGCAGCACGCTCCGTCGCGCCGATGGTCACCGACAGTTTTTGCTCGGCGATGTCGTACTGCACCTCCGGGCGCAACGGGCCAAATACTCGGCGCAGGGTATCGCCGACTCGGTCGATCGGACCAGCGAGCTTGCGCGCCGCACCCGTCAGCAGCGCCTGGGCGAGCAGCGCGGTCCTCTCGTACGCTTCGGCGTCGTAGCGCAGCACGACCGCCCCTCGCGCCGATACGCGGTGCTCGACGGCGCTGAGAATGGACGTCTTCCCGAAGCGCCGAGGGCCCATGAGGAAGAACTTCCCCCGGTTGACGATGGCGCGCTCCACCAGGTCGAGCTCCTGTTCGCGGTCGACCAGCTCACTCTCGTTCAACTCGCGCCCGAACTCGAACGGGTTGCGGACGTCGCGAAGGTTGGTCAGGCGGCCAGTCATCGTCGGGCTAAGTTGGGTTCGCTCAATGACATCGGCATTCACTGAAAGTAATTTACTTTTTGTGAATTGCTTTCGCCATAGGAGGTTTGATAAGGACGGCGCCCTGCTCGTCCTGTTCAAGGCATTCACCGACCCGTGGGACATCGGCGGGGTCGAAGTCGCCCTCGGCGACGTTAACGGCGACCTCTGGACATCATCGCCGGCGAGGGTCCGGCGCATTTCGCCCGCACTACAGTCGCCTCCGGCGACTTCCGCGATGGCGTTCGCGTTGGTGCCGGCGACAAGAATGGCGACGGCCGGGACGAGGTCTACATGTGCACCGGCCCGAGCACCGTTTACACGCACTACGAGATCTTTGAGTACAACCCGACCGCGCCGAACCTCCGCGGCCTGATCATGAACGAAGGCCTGGGCTGGGTCACGGGCAAGAACACGTACAACGGGTGCCGTGTCGCGGGTGGTGATCTCGACGGCGACGGCAAGGACGAGCTGCTGGCCCTCTTCGAGGGGCCGTCGAACGCACTCCTGATCCGCAACCAGTACGGTGGCAAACACGTTCGCTGGAACGCCCTCGGCGGCGGCTACACCGGCCAGATCTCCATCGCCGCGGCCGACGTGAACGGCGACAAGAGAGCCGAGGTGTTCCTCGGGCGCCTAACGGGACTGGACAAGGTGCCGCCGGTGTTCATGTACGACGGCGCGAAGGTCATGGCCAGCAGCGTGCTCCCGACGCCCGCGATCACTTACCCGATCACGAACAGCATCTACAACACCGGCATCTACGTCGCGGCGCACGATTTGAGCCTCGACAGAATTTCCCGAGCTAATGGCGAAGCTGTCGACGACGGGTGGGTACTCGATGTACGTCGCGCGGAAGGGGCCGACGTTCACGTCGCTGTGGATGAACACCTTCGAGCCGCCGGGCACGCTGCCGAGCGGTGGCCCGATCGGCTGATCGGCCCGGGCTGAGCATCCTTGCACTCGCTGGAACTCATTCACGTTAGGTGGCGGGGCCGGAGCGCCGACCTGGGCGACGCCTCGCCACCACTCACGTCCCACTGAACGTGCACTACCGGCTGCATAACGCGGTGAACTCCGCCTCGGTTCCCCGGTTCAGCGTGACACGCGTATCGCGCCCCGTGTCGGGATCGTCGCTGCTCGAGATCGCCGACTTCCCGCGCCGCAGATGGAGCGAGACATCGAGCGTGATGGAGTCTTTCCCACCCCATTGGCCTTTCATGTGACTGGGGGCGAGACCGTCCGCCGCCAGGCTGTCGACGCGCGGATGCATCGACAGACGGAAGTGCGATCCATCCGTCGGGCCCTCGGGCTTTCCGTCCATCTCGAATTCCTGAGGGCGGCCGGGACGCGGGCAGACGAGGACGCGACCGATGAGCCAGGTCATGCGCGGAGTGCGGAACACCGGCGTGCGTCGCCGCCGATGATAGTCGAGCGGCGCGAGTCGCATCTCGATGAGCATCCCGAGGCGCTTGCCGCTGCCGGTGACGACGGGGCCAACCCAGGTGCCGGCGAGGGTGGACGTGCCGCGGGTTTCGTATCCCCAGGGGAAGCGGCGTCGGTCGATCTGGTCGCCGGCGAAATCGAGCCCGAAGACGAAGAGGCCGATGACTACGATCACGAGGATCCAGGAGAAGCAGCCGCCTTTGCGCTTCATGTCGGGCTCCGTTCATTTGTCGTCATTGCTCTGAGCCGGATATAACACGTAGATGCCAAACAGGCGATTCAAACGCTGCTCCGTCGAAGAGTGCCCTCTTGAGCGAGCCGTCCACGCGCGCAACTTTCCGATCAGCGGCTGCTCGGGCTTCGAGAAGCCGAAGGTCCACCGCACCGCGATCGCGTCCCGGAGTCGCGCCGAAGGTGCAGCTCACCTCGGTCATGTTGGGCCACAGTTCCCCGTACGCGAGCACGACGGTGGCGAAATACTTCTTCCGCTTCGTGTCGTCGTCGTCTCGCATGATTTAATTCGCCGGAACCGAGCGCGATGCCACTCATCTTGAGCTGGCGCTTGATGCTGAAGCCCACATCGGAATACACCTGATAGTAGAACGTCCAGCCACCGGCGTCGCGCCGGCCTATCACGACCGCGTTAGGCGGTGAGGCACGATTCCGCAGCGCCTGAATCGCTTCGTCGGTCGGGACGCACAAGTACCGGTAGTGCCCGAACTTCGTGCTTTCCCGGCGTGGTCTTGGCCAGATGACCAGCGGCTCGATCGCCAGCATCCTTCATGGACGTGTTGTAGTTCTTGTGCCTGCCCGACGTCGATGACATTGCTGCGTGGCCCGCACGAGGACGCGTCGCTCCCCGCCTCAGGCAACCGAACGCTCCCCTCAGCGGCCGTTCGCTTGCGCGTTTCGAGCGGCCGAGCGTATCGTGGTCACATGAGGGACGCGTCGGCGCTCCGCAGCATGACCGTCGAGGAGTACTTCCGCTTCGAGGAGGACTCCCCGATCAGGCACGAGTACGTGGCGGGAGAAGTCTACGCCATGTCTGGCGCGACGGTGCGGCACAACCTCATCGCCGGCACGATTTTCACGCAGCTGTTCGCGGCGGCGGACGTCGGGCCCTGCCGGGTGTTCATGAACGCCATGCGGGTCGAGGTCGCCGGCGACCGGTATTACTACCCGGATGTCGCGGTCATCTGCTCACCGATCGCCGAGCTCGACGTCGTCGCCCGCGGTCCGTGCGTGGTGGTGGAGGTCACCTCGCCGAGCACGGCGCGAATCGACCGCGGTGAGAAGCTCGAGGCCTATCGGCGCATTCCAACACTCCGCGCATACCTGGTCGTGGACCATCGACGGCGCCGTGTCGAGCGACACTGGCGTGACGCGCCGAGCGATGAGTGGGTACGCGAGGAGATTGCAGGCGAGTCGGAGGTGGCAGTCACGGTCCCCTGCCTCGACGTGAGCCTCACGCTCGATGCGATCTATCGGCGCGTCGAGCTGCCAGCCGTGGGAGAGCCGGACGCGACCGAGTACGACTTGGCGGAGCATGACGGATAGCACTCGCCTGCGTCGTTAGACCCGGATCCTCGCGACGGACGCGGTGCTCGTAGCCGGCCACCAGTGACGCCGGCAAGATCCCTCGTCGCCTCCGGCTCCTCGGGATGACAAGGTCGAGTGGCTCGATTCCTCGGTGGGCTGCGCCTGAAGAAAGGCAGCACCCAACAACAACCGAGGAACAGCCAGATGCATACAGTAGCTTCGCGGGCGGGCCGCTGGCCGCTCGCACTCACCCTCCTGGGTCTCATCGCGCTCGGCGCCTGTGCCGACGACCCTGTCGCGCCCAAGATCCCATCGAAACCCAACCTCTCGGCGTCTGCCAGCGATGACTTCGTCGAGCTGACGGTCACGAACGCGAGCGGCGGTCTCGAGATCGGGTCGCTCCGGTCGGAAGTCAACCAGATCAGGTCGGGTGGCGGCGCGATCCACTTCGATCCGAGCCTGGACGGTGCCACGATCACGCTCGACGCGCCGCTCAACTCCGACGGCCCTCTGTACATTGTCGGACCGGCCAAGGGCATCACCCTGAGCGGGAACGACCAGCACCGCATCATCGATGGCACCGCGCCAATCAGCGCAAAGAACGTCACGTTCACGAAAGGATACGGCGACTACGCGTCGGCCATCCGGGCCTCGTCGGTGTACCTGGACAACAGCACGGTGCGGGACAATCGCGGCCCGGGCTCCGCGATCCGCGCCCAGTATGTCCTCTCCCTCATCAACAGCACTGTCAGCCGCAACGTGGTCGGTGCCGCGGCGGTCGAATACAGAGAGAGTGCGCAGGTGTTCATCGACAACAGCACCATCGCGTACAACGCGCCCGGCGCGGGGCTCGGGGTGTTCGGCTACCCGACGTATGCGTTGCGGGTGACGTTGAACAACTCGATCATCTCGAACAACGGGAGCCCGCAGCTGAACTGCTCGAGCTTCTTCAACTTCTATTACGAGGGCACGAACATCTCGAACGACTGGAGCTGCGGCGAGGTCGGCATCGTGGTCGCCGATCCGAAACTCATGCCGCTCGCCAACAACGGTGGGCCGAACCTGACGCACGCCATCCCGCATACGAGCCCGGCCTTCAACGCCGGCGTGGGCTGCTCTGTGCAGACGGACCAGCGCTACGTTCCGCGCGACGCGAAGTGCGACGTTGGTGCGTTCGAGTTCAACGACTTCACGAAGGTCACGATCACGATCGATCCGAGCACGAAGGTGAACGCGACCACGGGGAAGGCGCTGCTCACCGGTACGATCCAGTGCACGCGCAACGACGCGTTCCGTCTGGCGCTCGAGCTTCATCAGGATCAGAAGGTGAACGGCCAGGTGATCGATGTGCACTCGGCGAGTGACATTCCGGTCACGTGCACCACGACCGCCACGGCGTGGAGCACGAGCATGGGGCTGTCGAACGGGGAGGTGTTCAAGATTGGCGCTGCCAGGGCCACGGCGCAGACCTTGAGCACGCCGGAATGGGTGACGCCGGCCGGTGCTGCGGGCGCGGTCAAGATCTCCTTTACGCGGAAGTAGGGTCCTGACGCTTTCGTCGCTCGTTAGGTCGACCAGTCATTCCGAGCGGAGGAGGCCCGGGCCTTGTCATTCCGAGCGTAGCGCGCAGCGCCAGCCCTTGTCATTCCGAGCGTAGCGCGCAGCGCCAGCCCTTGTCATTCCGAGCGTAGCGCGCAGCGCCAGCCCTTGTCATTCCGAGCGTAGCGCGCAGCGCGGAGGCGAGGAATCGCAGTCGTCCCGGCCGGGAGGCCCCTCTACCGGGACGACGGCGATTCCTCGCCTCCGGCCCTTCGGGCCTCCGCTCGGAATGACAAGGCCCATCGTTAGCAGTCTCAGCCATCGCGGTGCCCCCCGGGCGTGGCGCGCGCCCGATGGGACGGGCCGATGGTCTGGCGCCGCCAGCGCCGCGAACGCTTGATTAAGCGTCCGGCCGCAGCCATGCACTACGGCGACAGCCACCCTCGGCCCCCACCCCCATGTCACGCCTTCGCTCGTCAACTCTCGCGACCGTGACGCTCTGCATGTCCGCGGTCTGCGCCACCGCGCAGGGACCCGTCGCTCGCGACACGGTCGTGCCACCCACCACGGACCCGACGTACCGGCTTCCGCTCAAGCCGTCGCGGATCGTGCGCTTCACCGTCGACGAAGGCACGTGGATGTCGGTCGACGTCTCGCCCGACGGACGCACGATCGTCTTCGACCTCCTCGGCGACCTCTACACCCTCCCGATCGCCGGAGGCAACGCCACACGGCTCATGGGTGGGATGGCGCTCGACGTCCAGCCGCGGTTCTCGCCCGACGGAAAGCAGATCGCGTTCGTCTCCGACCGAACGGGCAACGACCAGATCTGGGTGGCAGATGTCGATGGGAAGAACCCACGCCAGATCACCCGAAGCGACAACGCGCGGCCGATCCAGCCGATCTGGACGCCGGACGGGCAATACCTCGTCGCGAACGGGACCATGTACCACAAGGATGGCGGCACGGGCGTGCGCCTCATTCCCGTTCCGCCGCCGCCGCCGGGCGGCGGCGGAGGCCCGGGCGGAGGCGGCCTAACGACTGGCGCCCACACGTTCACACCCGACGGCCGCTACCTGTATTACACGGTACCGCAACCCGGCCAGGGAGGTGGTCAGCTGCCCGCCCAGGAAGCGCTCGCGCGCTATCAGATCGGGATGCTCGACCGCAACACGGGGCAGGCCGCGGTCCGCACGCGCGAGTACGGCGGCGCGTTCAAGCCCATGGTCTCGCCCGACGGGAAGTATCTCGCCTACGCGACGCGCTACGATACGAAGACGGCACTGCGACTGCGCGACCTCGCCACCGGCGACGAGCGCTGGCTGATTCCGGACTTCCAGCACGACGCGGAAGAGCGGAATTCGGTGATGGGCATCCTGCCTAACGCCGCGTTCACGCCGGATGCGAGTGCGCTGATCACGTCGAACAAGGGAAAGCTGTGGCGCATCGCGGTTCCGAGCGGACAGGCGACGCCGATTCCCTTCTCGGCCGATGTCCAGCTCGAGCTCGGAACGCTCTCGAAGTTCGAGTACACGATCCCTGATTCGTTCACCGTCAGACAGATTCGCGACGCCGTTCCGTCTCCCGATGGGAAGCGCCTGGCGTTCACGGCACTGGATCAGCTGTACCTCATGGACTTGCCCTGCGGCGCCGCCATCGACGGTTCCGGCGGCACTGGAGACGGCGGGAACAGGTCGGCCCGCGGCGCCTGCACACCGCGACGCGTCACGCAGAGCGCCATCGGGATCGTCGAGCACTCGCCGGCCTGGTCGCCCGACGGCCGGTACCTGGCGTTCGGCACGTGGGACGACGTCAAGGGCGGCCACATTTACCGCGTCGCCTCGGCCGGTGGCAAGGTGGATCAGCTCACGACGATCGCCGCCCTGTACCAGGAGCTCGCGTACACGCCATCGGGCACTAGGATCGTCTTCGTTCGCGCGACGCGCCGAGCGCGTCAGTCGTTCATCGATCACCTCTCGCGTCCGACGGAGGGCGGCTCCGACCTCGCGTGGATACCGGCCAACGGCGGACCGGTACAGGCGATCACGATGCTCGACGACGCACTGTCGGGCGCAGTGCGGATCGTCAGGCCTCACTTCACGAAGGCCGACAGCAACCGAGTCTTCTACAACGCGAACAATTCGGTGCGATCGGTCCGATTCGACGGAACGGACCGTCGCACGGTGGTGAGCGCGCCGGGCACCACGATCGTCTCGCCGAGCGGTGACCGCGCGGCGAACTTCGGAGCGGTGGGCAGCTGGTCGGTCCACCTGTTCACGCTACCGGCTACGGGGAGCGAGTCGCTGAGCGTGAGCATCGGACGGCCGACCTCGCAGGTGCCGGTGCGACTGGTGTCGCGAACCGGCGGAGAGTTCGGCGGCTGGACGACCGACGGTAAGGCGTTCTACTACTCGTTAGGTCACTCGTTCTTCCGCTACGACCTCGCCACGGGCGACTCGCTCACGCGCGCTGCGGAAGCGCGACGCCCGGTCGTGGACAGCGCTCGCGCGGCCGTGGACACCGCGGCCCGGGCACGACCGCCGGCGTACCAGCCGGCGCGTACGGACGTCGAGATCCGCGTCGCCCGCGACAAACCCAGCGGAACGGTCGTTCTGCGCGGTGCCAGGATCATCACGATGAAGGGCAACGAGGTGATCCCGTCCGGCGACATCGTCGTCGTCGACAACCGCATCACGGCGCTGGGGCCGACCGGCCAGGTCACGATTCCGGCAGGCGCACGCACCATCGACGTAGCCGGGAAAACGATCATCCCTGGCTTCGTCGACATTCACGCGCACATGTGGCCGCCACAGGGCGTCCACAAGGGACAGGTGCCGCAATACTACCAGAACCTCGCGTGGGGCGTCACGACCATCAACGACGTCCAGACGTCGACGAGCGACGTCATCACGTACGCCGACCGCGAGGCCGCGGGTCACCTGATCGGTCCGCGGTCGTTGACGACGGGCCCGGGCGTCTTCAGCCGCGACAGCGTCAAGACCATGCAGGAGGCGCGCGATCACGTCAGGCGGTACTCCAAGGAGTTCTTCAACACGGAGCGGCTCAAGCAGTACGTGGCCGGCGACCGCAGAACGCGCCAGTACATCATCATGGCCACGAAGGAGCTCGGCCTAACGCCGACGACGGAGGGCGCTGGTGACTTCAAGATGAGCCTCAGCGAGTTCATCGACGGATACTCCGGCCACGAGCACGCCTACGAGATCTACCCGCTGTACGCGGACGTGGCGAAGCTCGCGGCGGCGAGTGGGACCACCTACACGCCGACGCTGATCATCGCGTACGGCGGCCCCACGGGGCGCGAGTACTGGTTCGCGCGGGAGAATCCGCACGACGACCCGAAGGTCCGCCGCTTCTACTTCCACCCCGAGCTCGACCACCGCGTGCTCCGCCGCAGCATGTGGGGACGCGACGACCAGTACGTGTTCTGGGGTGTCGCCGAGGCCGCCAACCGAATCGTGAAGGAAGGCGGCAAGACCGGGCTGGGGTCGCACGGCGAGTTCCAGGGCCTCGGTGCGCACTGGGAGCTCTGGATGTACCAGATGGGCGGCATGGCGAACCACGATGTTCTGCGCGTCGGAACCATCTTCGGCGCAGAAGCCATCGGGCTTGGCAAGGAGCTCGGATCGCTCGAGCCGGGCAAGCTCGCGGACCTTCTCATTCTCGACAAGGATCCGCTCGAGAACATCCGGAACACGAACACCATTCGGTCGGTGATGAAGAACGGCCGTCTGTACGACGGCGACACGCTGAACGAGGTATGGCCGAGGACGACCAAGGCCACGTACTGGTGGACCGAGTACGACCCGCCGAAGGAGCCTGAACGGAAATAGGTGAACGGGCTTTGTCATTCCGAGCGAAGGCGAGGAATGACAAACTGATTCGCTCAACTCGGAGACTCGACATGAAACGTCTGCTGCGCGTGACGTGGCTCCTGTACGCGGCGCTGTGCCTGCCGGTCGTTGGTGGAGCACAGGCGGCGCGCATGGATCTGGAGGCCTTCGGTCGTATCGTCCGTCTCGCCGACCCGCAGCTCTCGCCCGACGGCAAGTCGATCGCGGTCGTGGTATCGCGCGCGAACTTCGACGACAATCGCTACGACGCCGAGCTGACGCTCGTCGACGTGACGACCGGGACCCGTCGCGCGCTGACGAAGGAGCTGCGTGGCGTCTCGAGCCCGCGCTGGTCGCCGACGGGCGACCGCATCGCGTTTCTCGCGACGGTGGGAGGCACCACGCCGGGCGCCCCGGCACGCGCACAGATCCATGTGTTGCCGATGCCGAGCGGCGAGGTGCGTCGCGCGAGCAACGCGCCGGAAGGCGTGCAGCAGTTCGTCTGGTCACCGGACGGGCACAGCTTTGCCTACGCCACGCGCGACGAGGCCGAGAAGAAAGAGGGCGTCGAGCGACACAACGCATCGTTCGAGATCACGAACGACGATTACCTCGTCCAGTCGGCGGCTCGTCCGACGCACATCTGGATCGTGCCCGTCGAGGGTGGCTCGGCGCGGCGCCTAACGTCGGGCACATGGAGTCTCCCCACCAGCTTCCCACCGGGGCCTCCCGCATCGCCACTGTCGTGGTCGAGCGACGGCAAGCTCATTGCCTTCACTCGGGTCGAGTCGCCGCATTCCGGCGACTTCGATCAGTCGCGCGTGCACACCCTCGACGTCGCGAGCGGCGTCGCTCGGCCGCTGACGGGTCGCGCGAAGTTCGAAAGTCAGCCCGTCTTTTCACCGGACGGGTCGCGCATCGCGTTCTCGCGCCCGCGCGGGGAAAACTCCAACAACATCACCGAGATCTTCGTCGCGCCGGTCGCCGGAAGCGCGGGCACGAGCCTGACGTCGGCGCTCGATCGCCAGATGGCCCGCGCGCTCTGGATGCCGGACGGCCAGTCACTCATCGTCGGCGCCAACGACGACACCAGGGTGTCGCTCTGGCTTCAGCCGCTCAGCGGCGCCGCGCGACGGCTGGACCTCGGGAGCGTCAGCCCGGCCTCGTCGTTCTGGGTGGACATGAGCGTCGGCCGCGACGGCTCCGTGGCGTTCGTCGGGAGCACACCGACGGTGCCGGCAGAGCTGTACTACATGGCATCCACACGCGTCGCACCGCGCCGCCTCACCGACCTCAACGCGCCGACTGCGGCGCTGGCGCTCGGGCGCACGGAGGTGATCGAGTGGGAGTCGGACGGATTTCGCCACAACGGCATCGTGACGTATCCCCCTGACTTCGAGCAGGGCCGCAAGCATCCGCTCGTCCTCGTCATACACGGCGGACCGCGCGCTGCGTCGCTCGAGACGTTCGCGGCGCAGGCGCAGCTCTTCGCTGCACGTGGCTGGGTAGTGTTCCAGCCGAACTACCGCGGCAGCGACCAGCTGGGCCAACGATACCAGAACGCGATCACCAACGACGCTGGTACAGGTCCCGGCCGCGACGTGATGGCCGGCCTCGAGGCCCTCAAGAAACGCGGGTTCGTCGACGAGTCCCGAGTGGCGGTCTCCGGCTGGTCGTACGGCGGATACATGACGTCGTGGCTGTTGGGTAATTACACGGGTTGGCGCGTGGCGGTCGCCGGCGCTCCGGTCACCGACTGGATGGATCAGTACAACCTCGGCGACGCGAACGTGCGACGGGCGTATGGATTCGGCGGCTCACCATGGACGAGCGCCGAGCGCATGAAGGCGTACGCCGATCAGTCGCCGATTACGTACGCGCCGAAGATCCGCACACCGACGCTCATCATGACGAACACGGGCGACTACCGCGTCCCGCCGACGCAGGCGTTCAAGCTCTATCACGCGCTCAAGGACAACGGCGTGGAGGCGCGTTTCATCGGCTACCCGCAGCCGGGCCACAACGCCGTCGATCCCGTGAGCCAGCGCGACGTGCAGCGCCGCTGGATGGAATGGATCGATCAGTATTTCCGTGCGACACCGGCTACATCGAGCCGAAACTAAGATGGGAAGGGGTGTGCGAGGATAGTCGTTAGGTCCGCGCAGCACGGCATTGTCATTCCGAGCGGAGCCCGCGCGAAGCGCAGGCGGAGGCGAGGAATCGCACTCGTCCCGACCGAGCGGCCCCTCTACCAGGATGAGTGCGATTCCTCGCCTCCGCACCTTCGGTGCTCCGCTCGGAATGACACGGTCCGGCGATTCCTCGCCTCCGCGCCTTCGGCGCTGCGCTCGGAATGACAATGCTGGCGGCAACTGCCCCCTCAACACTCCTACTGGATCACTCATTCTGGAGACTCTTGCCTGATGACTGACTGATCACTGAGAGTGTGCCGTACGTAGACCCATGCCTACCCCGCCGGGTCCTGTCGATAGAACCGCCGCAGCTCATCATATAGTAGTGGATGCTGGTGCCGGAGCTCGGCCGCCCGCTCGAAAAACGTCTCGGTCGCCACAGCGAAGAACTCTGCCGGATCCTCCGCACCGTACGGGTCGAGCAGTGTCGGCTCGCCGGCATCCGCCGCACGACGCAGCGTCTCGAGCTCCTCCTCGAACACCCTGGCCCACGCGCGGACCTCCGCGCCACTGTCGAGCACCGGCGTGCCGTCCGTGCTCCCGTCCTCGAAGTCCAGCTGATGTGCGAACTCGTGCAACACGAGGTTGTGACCGTCGTCGGGATCCGCCGCTCCCGCCTTCGCCTCGTCCCACGCGAGCACCATCGCCCTGAGATCGCGCTGTGTGTGGCCGAGCAGATGGTCGTCCCCCTCGGTCCAGATCCCGCCCTCGGCACGCGCGTCGTTGGCCACGTAGCCGGTCGGATAGACGATGATAGACGTTAGGCGCGGGAAGTAGTCGGTCTCGCGATGCAGCAACAGCATCGCCGCCTGTGCGGCGATCGTCAGGCGGATCTCGTCGCGCATGAGCAGCCCCGCCGCTCCCTCGAAATGCTTTTCCTCGAGCAGCACGCGCACGTGGCCGAGGAGCTCCTG
>Ga0070669_100001403_pt1 | contig 17387 bp, 13 predicted proteins | sample KBSS53metaG_FD_64680 | JGI IMG/M metagenome (GOLD analysis project Ga0070669, IMG submission 64680) | Switchgrass rhizosphere microbial communities from Kellogg Biological Station, Michigan, USA - KBS S5-3 metaG | ecosystem: Host-associated > Plants > Roots > Rhizosphere > Soil ... | reverse complement strand
TTGTCGTCACCGAAAATTCCACGAAGCATTGAGGGCCATGGCTTCGTGATCACAAGGAAGCCACCTTTCTCTGGACCTACCGATTCGCCTTCTCGTGTCCTGATGTCCGCGATGATTCCAGGAAAAGGCAGCGTCGCAGAGCCTGGCTTGGTAGAAATTGCACCCGGAAGGGGAGTTATAAGAATTGATCCAGTTTCCGTTTGCCACCACGTGTCGACTACCGGGCAGCGACCTTTTCCTATGATCTTGTAATACCACATCCATGCTTCGGGATTGATCGGCTCACCCACCGAACCAAGGAGCCTCAGACTTGAAAGGTCGTATTTGAGGGGCCATTGTTCTCCCCACTTGATGAACGTTCGAATTGCAGTCGGAGCAGTATAAAGAATGTTGACGCGATGCTTCTCCACGATTGACCAGAATCGGCCGAAATCCGGAGTGTTGGGGGCGCCTTCATACATAACCGACGTAGCTCCGTTGCTGAGCGGTCCGTAAACGACATAACTGTGCCCGGTCACCCATCCAATGTCTGCTGTGCACCAGTACGTATCCTCTTCGCGAAGATCGAAAACCCATTTTGTCGTGATGTAAGTGCCAACAAGATATCCGCCGGTAGTGTGAACGATGCCTTTGGGTTTGCCCGTGGTTCCCGACGTGTAAAGGATAAAGAGCGGATGTTCTGAATCGAGTGGTGTCGCTTCGCATACCGGTGATGCGTTTTGCATCAGCTCGTGATACCAATGATCGCGGCCGGGCCTCATCGTGACGTTTGATCCGGTCCGCCTGACAACGACGACTCGGTCTATGGACGGGCATTCAGCAACTGCGGCATCTACGGCGTGCTTGAGCTCAACTACACCTCCTCGACGGAAGCCTCCATCTGCTGTGACCACTGCTTTGGCTTGAGCATCATTGATCCGATCCTTTAGAGCCTCAGCAGAGAAACCTCCGAATACCACTGAATGGGTCGCTCCAATGCGAGCGCAGGCGAGCATGGCAACCGCCAGCTCGGGGATCATTGGCATATAGAGCGCGACGCGGTCGCCCGATTCGATTCCGAGTGACTTGAGGACGTTGGCAAACTTCGAGACTTCAGTGTGGAGTTGACCGTATGTCAACGTGCGAGTGTCGCCGGGTTCGCCTTCCCAAATCAGTGCAGCCTTATTCTTTCTCCAGGTGAGGATGTGCTGGTCCAGGCAGTTATAGGAAATGTTGATCTGACCGCCCACGAACCATTTCGCAAATGGCTCGTTCCACTCCAAAACTTTGGACCACGGCTTGAACCAGTGGAGTTCTCTGGCAATATCGGACCAGAATCCTTCAGGGTCATCAACAGAACGCTGATAAATGCGATCGTATTCTTCACGGCTCCTGATATGCGCGCGTTGACTGAATTGCGGTGCAGGTTCAAAGGTTCTGTTCTCTCTGAGCAGAGAGCTTATGTCAGTTGACTCCGGCATTATGGAGGTCCTCCAGTGAAGGTCTCGAGCATTACGCACTCCGGCGCGGAACTGTATGGAAAAGCGCCTCGTAGATTACTGATAGGGTGCAATGATAAACTGCCCCTGTCGATACCATCAAATCAAAGCCGACAGGGGCTCCACAGTTCAGGGGAGGATACTGATGAAGTTGGGGAATCGTTTTCTTCTTGTTCTGACATGCACTGTTTTCCTAAGCGCCATTGCCGCTTCTGCTTCTGACTGGCCACAGTGGAGGGGACCGGATAGAAATGGAGTTTCAAAAGAGACAGGACTCCTCAAGTCATGGACGCAGCCTCCTCGTCAGGTCTGGACAATTAACAACCTGGGAGCAGGTTATGGCTCGCTCGCCGTCAAAGGTGATCGCATCTTTGTTCAGGGATCCAGCTCATCAGCAAGCATCGTCTTCTGCTTGAATCGGGCCGATGGCAAGGTGATCTGGCAAACCGCACTCGGACCAAAACTGGATGAAGGTAGAGGCAATGGGCCGCGCGGTACCCCGACAGTCGATGTCGATCGAGTCTATGTCCTTACTGAAGGCGGTGACCTGGCTTGTCTCAAAATAAGAGATGGTTCGTCGATCTGGAAGAAAAATATCCTGAAGGACTTCGGCGGAGAGAATCCTAACTGGCTCATCAGCGAATCGCCGCTGGTCGATGGTGACCATTTAATAGTCACTCCTGGTGGCCGCAATGCGAGCATAGTTGCTCTCGATAAGATGACTGGCAAGACTGTCTGGCAGAGTGAAGGATTGAGCGACTCTGCGCACTATTCGTCGTGTATTGCAGCCGATGTGAGCGGGGTTCGTTCAATAATCGGGTTCACATCCAAGGCCGGCGTTGGCGTTCGCGCGTCAGATGGAAAGCTGTTGTGGAGATATCAGCCCGTTGCCAACGGGACTGCCAACGTGGCGACGCCCGTTTTTTTCGACAACAAGGTCTTCTACACATCCGCGTACAACACGGGATGCGCACTGCTTAACCTCAAGTCACTGAATGGTGAGATTAAAGCTGAAGAAGTGTATTTCAGTCGCGAAATGCAAAACCATCACGGCGGCGTAGTGCTCGTGAACCGCAATATCTACGGCTTTTCAAACGGTATCCTTACCTGTCTTGATTTTGACACTGGTAAAGTACGCTGGAAGGATCGCAGTGTAGGCAAGGGCGCGCTGACTGTCGCAGACGGGATGCTTTATCTTCTAAGTGAGAATGGTGTTGTAGGCCTTGCTGACCTGAGCCCGGAGGCCTACCGCGAAAAGGGCCGCTTCACGGTACCCGACCAGGGATTCCCGAGCTGGGCTCATCCCGTAGTCAGTGATGGCAGGCTGTACATTCGAAATCAGGGCTGGCTGGCAAGCTACGACATTAAGGCTGCAGCGAACCTTTCGATGAATTAAGAGGCTTACGCTAAGGCGCGAAGATAAAACCTACCAGCGCAAATCTTCAGGGAAAAACTCACTTACGAGGTCGTGATAGAACGGCTTTAGCTCCTCGAAATTGGGCTTATCGTGGCTCTTGGTATACAGATCGTACTGGTTGAAAGTCTTTACCCACTCCATCTGTTTGCGGTCGTAATCATTGAGAAGATATCCGTACGCTCCGTCGCGGTGCACGGGGTAGCAGGAGTGATACCGGATTACGTAGAGCCCTTCTTCCGGAAGGTTATTCTTGGCGACCTGGTAAAGGTATTCATCGTGTCCCCACGAAAGGTGGACGTTGTCGAGGCCACATTTTTCCTCGTAGATGCCGAGCCGGGTCGAATAGACGGGATGTTGCGAATCAGGGTTGTCTTTGAAGAATTCCGAGAAGACGATCCGCTCGTCAAAGGCGCAACCAACAGGATACGTGTCTCCCACGACAGCCCATTGAGGCTCACCGAGCAGGCAGAGCACCTTTCCGAGATCGTGGATCAAACCCGTAGCTATGAGCCAGCGCGGATGCCCGTCCAGTCTTATCTGCTCAGCCGTCTGGAGCGCGTGATCGATTTGCGGAAGATCTGTGTCGGGATCGCTGTCATCGACGAGCGCGTTGAGCTTTTCCATGGCATCCCAGACGCTCATGCGCATCGAATCAAGCGCGCCAAACCGACGCTTCTTTTCCATTACCACATCGAAGGTCTGGTTGATGTGATTGAGTCGATAGAGCTCGCGAACACTTGGACGAATTGTGGAAGTATAATTGCGAAATGCTTCCCTGGTCTTGCCTGGGTCCGTGAACACACTGGCGCCTGCTACATTTATTGACATTTTTTCATCCCCTTTTGCCGGCCGGAAAGTCGGTTGACCGGCGAGTGCCTTCGGGCAACTTGAAATACTATCACGGCGGGTAGCCTCCATCAGCAACTTTTCTCGCCGAAAGTCGCTGTGTTAGCATTGACCAACATTGGTCTCGCGGGGATTTCAATCAAAGGCACTGGCTCGCAAAATTTGCAAATAATACTGCTTCTGAAAGGAGCTGACTCTAATGAAGGTTTATTCAACACAGGACATAAGAAACCTGGGCATTGTAGGTCACGGCGACGCGGGGAAGACGTCCCTCGTCGCCGCGATGCTATTCGCAGGCGGCGCAACAGGCCGTCTGGGGCGTGTCGATGAGGGATCGACCACAACTGATTTCGACGAAGAAGAGATTGCTCGAAAAATCAGTCTCAATCTCGCACCTGCCTACGTTGAACACCAGAATACGAAAATCAATCTTGTCGATACTCCGGGCTATGCCGCATTCATCGCAGCTGCTAAACCTGCTTTGAGGGTCTGTGAGACTGCGCTCTTCATTGTTGACGGAGTTACCGGCGTCGGCGTGCAGACTGAAAAGGCTTGGGAATATGCCAACGAGTTCAAGCGGGCGCGTCCCCGGTTCTTTGTCGTCAACAAACTCGACAAGGAGCGTGCTGATTTTGGCGCAACTCTCAATGCGCTCAGGGAAACGTTCGGTCGTGGCTGTGTACCATTTACTTTGCCTATAGGTTCAGAGAAAAGCTTTCGTGGTGTCGTCGATGTCATTCGGATGAAAGCTTACGAGTTTGACGCGTCAGGCAAAGCAAAAGAGATTCCTGTCCCGGAAACTGGTCGTGGTTATATCGATGAAACTCACGAGCGCCTCATAGAAATGGTTGCCGAAGCGGATGACACGCTTCTTGAGCACTTCTTCGAGGCAGGAACGTTGAACGACGACGAGTTCATAGGTGGCGTCAAACGTGCCATCCTGAAGGGGGTTCTTACGCCCGTCTTTGCGACGTCGGCAACCTCAATGACAGGTGTCTCGCTGTTGCTTGATGCCATCGCTGCATACGCGCCCAATCCGGAGGACCTTGGTCCGGTGAAAGGGCTTACTGGTCCAGATCCAGGCGCCGGTGAAATCGAGCGGGCAGTTTCCGACACTGAATCACCTGCTGGTTATGTGTTCCGAACGATCGTTGAGAATTTTGGCAAGATCACGATCATCAAGATCTTCTCGGGTGTGTTTAAGTCAGACGCCACGTTATATAACGTTTCAAAAAGCTCGCAGGAACGACTGGGGCCGCTGCATGTGATCCAGGGCAAGACTGTCGAAAAGATCAACGAAGCGCACGCCGGAGACATCGTCGCGGTTCTCAAACTGAAAGATACTTCGACCGGCGACACTCTGTGCGAGAAGTCATCGCAGATCTATTATGAGCCGGTAGTTTTTCCTGAGTCTGCCATCAGCTTCGCAATCGAACCCAAGACTCGTGCGGATGAAGACAAGCTTTCAGGGGCTATTGGGAAGATGCTCGAAGAGGATCCGCAGCTTCGCTACACGCGAAACGATGAAACCAAGGAATTTGAGCTTGGAGGAAGCAGCCAGCAGCACATCGAGACTGCTGTGAACAAGCTTCGAAATCGCTACCACGTCGAAGTCGTGCTGCATAAACCAAAGGTGCCCTACCGCGAAACCATCAAATCGCGCGTTGAGGTCCAGGGGCGTCACAAGAAGCAAACTGGGGGCCGAGGTCAGTTCGGAGACTGCAAGTGCGTCTTCGAGCCGAAAGAGCGTGGAGGCGGGTTTGAGTTCATTGATAAGATCTTTGGAGGAGCAATTCCAGCCAAGTTCCGTCCTGCGGTGGAAAAGGGAATCAAGGATGCGGCAGCGCGAGGGGCAATCGCAGGTTATCCGCTTGTTGATTTCAAAGTGGAACTGATCGACGGTTCATACCACTCGGTCGACTCCGACGATCTGTCATTTCAGCTTGCTGGACGAAAGGCATTCAAGGCGATGATAGACAAGGCTCATCCCGTGCTGCTCGAGCCGATCATGAACGTCGAAGTCATCGCTCCACAGGAATGCTCTGGTGATTTGATGGGTGATCTGAATTCACGTCGAGGCAGGATTCAAGGCATGGACACCAAGGGAAGTATGCAGGTCATCAAGGCCCAGGTCCCAATGGCGGAGATGCTCACTTATCCTTCGACCTTGAATTCGGTAACAGGGGCGCGCGGCACCTATCATATGGAATTCTCGCGTTACGATGAGATTCCAGCACATCTGGCTCAGGAAGTAGTTGAGCAGGCTGTGGCTGAAGGACGCGTAAGAAAGGACGAGGAAGAGTAATCCTACTCTTCCTTTTCCTTGCGAACTGAGAGTTTGTTGGCGACTGAAAAGACGCCGGGCACTTGATTGGCGCGGACCTCCGCAATGTTTCTTTCGAAATCGGTTGCGACCTGTCCAACCAGAATCACGTTGCCGTTTCTGACGATCATTCGAATGTTATCGGCGGATCCAACGGCATAGCGATAGAGCGGACTGTCCCACCCAAACAATGCATAGAACAACGCGCGCCGAATTCGATCATCGTTCGGGGAAAGGGGCAGTACTTCGATACGATTGTTGATCGACTCGACACCTTCGATCTGTTTAAGAACATTTTCGGCGTCAGACTTCAGCGTAGGCCGGGTCACCCATCCTGATAAGGTTACCTTATCGCCTTCAACTTTGTATTCGATTGCATCGAATCGGGTATAGTAGGGCAGCATCGCAAGCTCGTGCCGGACTTCTTTTTCAAGTCCCGCAATTCTGCGAGCCTGAGTTGATGCCGTCGCCTGGTTTGTCTGCGCCGCAGCTGTTATTCCGGACGAAAAGCAGGCAAGCGCGAGTCCGATCAGGAAAAAAACAGAATTCTTGTGTTTCATAAGCCCTCCAATTGAGCGGGCAATCTTACATAGGCCGAGCATCTTCGTTGGATGATATTTTGAGAGGAGAAGTTGCAATGAGCAATGTCAAAGAGGCTCCCGAGCGAGACGTACGCAGCATAGTTGGCGAGAGTGAATGGAAGGTTCGCGTGGACCTTGCTGCGGCCTACCGCCTCGTCGCGCTCTATGGATGGGATGACCTCATATTTACGCATATCTCAGCCAGAGTCCCAGGCAACGAAGAGCATTTTCTCATCAATCCCTACGGATTGCTCTTTGATGAGATTACAGCCTCGAGCCTTGTAAAAGTAGATCTTGACGGAAAGATCGTGATGGACACGCCCTACATTATCAATCCTGCAGGGTTTACGATTCACAGCGCAGTTCACGCCGTGAGACACGACGCTCAGTGCGTTATGCACACGCATTCAAAGTATGGGGTTGCAGTATCAGTTCAGCACGGCGGGTTGCGGCGGTATTCGCAGCAGGCACTCTTTCCACTGTCGTCAATTGCATATCACGACTATGAAGGGCTTGCGCTGAACGAAGATGAGAAGCCCAGACTTCAAAAGGATCTCGGAAGCAGTAGTTACCTGATCCTTCGCAATCATGGACTGCTCAGCGTCGGACCGACCGTCGCCGATGCGTTCCTGGGAATGTACATCCTGGAGCAGGCATGTCACGTGCAAATCCTTGCGCAATCAGCCGGCGCTGATTTGATCGAGATCGCAGAACCGATTCTGAAAGGATTCTCCGCGCAGACTGAGCAGGTCCTTCGTGGCATGGGGGGACAGCTTGCGTGGCCGGCTTTGCTCCGCAAACTTGATCGAATCGATCAATCCTACCGTAATTGATTTGCCGTCAGGAGCGCTTTTCGGGAAGGCGCACGGTCTCGTCTTCAACCACACTTACGGGCGGAGCCGCGTTAAGTGGATTAGTATTTTTAGGTAAAGTCAGAGCCGGCGGGGCGGGGGGCGGTGAAGTTGGCAACTGTCGCGCGGGCTCCTGAAGTGCGTTGAGGTGCATTTTCTGTGCCCTGTATCTGAAAATAGACAGAAGAACGAGGAATGGAGCGAGTATCGCAGCCATTCCGATGATTTCGTCGGGCAAGCCGAAGAGGGACGCGAGCGTGCCCACAACTGCTGGCAGAAGCAGGCTCGCTGCAATTCGCAGTACCAAGACCTGTTTTAGAGTAAAACCAAATCGAGTCAAAGGTGGTGGCGTGTTTAAAGTTGTGAGGTCCTTCGTTCCACCACTTGCTATGTAACCCGTTATCGGAGCGATCGAAAGACCGCAGTTCCGGCAAAACTTGAGTGCTTCTTCGGTTACTGTTCCGCACCTTGGACAAAACATCAGGCCGTTCCATCCTTCGATTTTTGCTGAGAATAAACGGCAGCTGCAGCTGACACGCCGGATCCGGAAACCTTGAAGGAAGCATCAGCAAGAGCCTTCTCGAGGCCAGCAAGAAGCAGCAGAACGTTATTCTCAATGCTTCCTGCTCCCATCAAGCCGACTCTCCATACGCGGCCTTTGAACACGCCCAGCCCGCCGCCGATCTCAATGTTGAATTCTTCGAGCAGCTGTTTTCGAATTCGCAGTTCATCGACACCATCAGGCACTCGAACGGTATTCAATGTCCAAAGTCGTTCGCCCTTCGCGACCTGCATTGAAAGTCCCATGGCTTCGATGCCCGCCACAAAGGCGCGATGATTCAACTCGTGGCGACGCGCGCGCGCTTCAAGTCCTTCTTCAGTGATGATGCGAAGCGCCTCGTGCAGTGCATAAACCATGGAGATCGGCGCGGTGTGATGATAGACGCGCTCTTTCCCCCAATAGTTCAGCAGCAGGCTGAGGTCCAGATACCAGCTTGAACATGGCACTTTTCTGCTGCGAATTTTCTCTACACTGCGCTCACTAAAAGTCACCGGAGCGAGACCTGGAGGGCACGAGATTGCTTTTTGCGTTCCCGAATAGCAGGCGTCGATTCCCACACGATCTGCACCAACTGAATGTGCTCCAAGGCTGGTCACCGCATCAACGAGCAGCAATCCATCGCGTTCATCTGCAATCTCGCGAAGCGGTGCCAATTGCTGGAGAACACCAGTAGAAGTTTCCGCCTGAACGGCAAAGATCACTCTCGCAGATGACTTTTTGAATGCGGTACGTACTTTGTCGAGGTCCAGCGTCGATCCCCATTCACACTCAACGCGTACTGGACGCGCACCGAGCCTGCTGACCATGTCGCTCATTCGCTCGCCAAAGTAACCGTTGATGCAGATGAGAGCCTCCTCTTCAGGTTCGAGGAGATTGGCGACTGTGGATTCCATTCCAGCGCTGCCCGTACCCGATATCGGTATTGTCACCCGATTGTTCGTTTCGAAGACGTAGCGCAGCATCGACTGCACCTCGTCCATCGTTTCCAGAAAGATCGGGTCGAGGTGTCCAACGAGTGGAGCGCTCATTGCACGCAGGACGCGGTCATCAACCGGACTCGGCCCTGGTCCGAGTAATATCCTGCGCGGGGGTTGCACTGCCTCAAATACGGGAGCGTCAGAGGATAACGATTCGATCATCTTATGAAATCTGGTTCACAAGCAGTGGAAATGCTGCACGATCCTTAACAGAACCAATCCTTGAAGTTGCCGGATAGTGCTCACGAAGGCGAACCTTCACCGCATCACATTTTTCTTCCGGGACAGAAATGAGAAGACCGCCCGCGGTTTGCGGGTCAAAGAGCAGGCGCTTAAGTGTGTCGCTTACCGAAGCATCGAAGAGAACGTTGTCGCCTACAAACTCGCTGTTAGACTTGCCACCTCCAGTGACAAGGCCCTTTTCCGCAAGGTCGAGTGCGCCGTCAATAATTGGAATGGCAGACGGATCGATCTCAAATGTGACATTGCTCGCCTGTGCCATTTCAAGCGAGTGTCCAAGCAAACCGAAGCCTGTTATGTCAGTTCCACCGGCGATACCGAATTCCTGCATAGCGCTCGCGGCATGATTTCCTGCCGTCAGCATCACCTCGAGGGTCGAAGCTGCGACGGCCTCGGAGGCCTTGGCAAACTTAATTGCTGTGGAAACGATCCCCGTGCCGATTGGCTTTGTCAGAAGCAGCGCATCTCCTGGTTTTGCGCCGGCATTCGCGACGATTTTATTTGGGTCAACTGTTCCCGTCACGGCATAGCCAAACATTATCTGCGGATTATCGACACTATGCCCTCCGAGTAGTGCGACCTGATGCTCTGAAAGAACTTGCAAACCACCTCGCATGATTTCCTTCAGGATATCGAAGTCAACACCTTCTTTTGGAAAACAAGTAATCGCAAGTGCGGTATGCGGAGTGCCTCCCATTGCCCAGACGTCGTTGATCGAGTTGAGAGCGGCAATACGGCCATAGTTAAACGGGTCATCAACGATGGGGGTAAAGAAATCTACGGTCTGGACAAGCGCCAGGTCATTAGTGATCCGGAAGACTCCTGCGTCATCGTTATTCTCGAATCCGAGAATGACCCTTGGGTCGTCAGCTTGACGCGGAAGCGAGCTGAGGACTTTTGCGAGTGCTCCGGGTGGCAGCTTCGCCGCACACCCAGCGCAGGAAACCATTTCAGTTAAGCGTTTCATAAAAAACAAAGCTCACGCGAATTCGCCTTCGCGTCTTCGCGTGAACCGTCTTCGCTATTCAGTCGAGCGACCGCGCTTCTCGGGCGTCGCAGCGACTGCAACCTGACTCTTCGGAGAAATCCCGAGCGCTGTTCTTAACTCTGTTTCAATTCGGTTCGACAGATCGGAATTCTCGCGCAGCGCATTCTTTGCGTTTTCGCGACCCTGGCCCAGGCGCTCTCCTTTGTAGGAGAACCAGGCACCGGACTTCTCGACGACCCGGTTATCGACACCCAGGTCTATTATTTCTCCAACGCGCGAGATTCCTTCACCGTACATTATATCGAATTCTGCTTCTCTGAACGGTGGCGCAACCTTGTTCTTCACTATCTTTGCTTTGGTGCGGTTGCCGGTGACTCGGTCGCCGTCTTTTATTGCTGCGATACGACGGATGTCGATTCTCACTGACGCATAAAACTTGAGTGCGCGGCCTCCACTTGTAGTTTCCGGATTGCCGAACATCACGCCAATCTTTTCGCGAATCTGATTGATAAAGACCAGGCACGTGTTCGAACGCCCGACAACGGCCGTCAATTTTCTCAAGGCTTGCGACATCAACCGTGCCTGAAGTCCCGGGAGCGAATCTCCCATTTCGCCTTCGAGCTCTGCTCGCGGCGTGAGCGCCGCTACGGAATCGATGACGAGGATGTCGACTGCGTTTGATCTGACGAGCGCCTCTGTGATCTCGAGGGCTTGCTCGCCCGAATCAGGCTGCGAGACGAGCAAATCATCGATGTTGACTCCGAGCTTTTCCGCGTATGAAGCGTCAAGCGCGTGCTCAGCATCGATATAGGCTGCGGCTCCGCCATTTTTCTGCGCCTCGGCAACGACGTGAAGCGCAAGCGTAGTTTTGCCGGAGCTCTCCGGTCCGAAGATCTCGATGATCCTTCCTCGCGGGACCCCTCCAATGCCGATCGCGGTGTCAATTCCGATACTTGAGGTTGAGATAGAGGGTATCTCGTCAACTCGCCGCTCTCCAAGACGCATGATTGCGCCTTTTCCAAATGCCTTCTCAATTTGTGAAAGCGCTGACTCTATTGCTATGGTCTTTTCGTTTCTTTCAGTCTTCTCATTAGCCATGTAGATGCTCTACCTTTCAATTCAATGTTGTATTGGTCAGGCGCGTCTCACGAACGTACAACAATAGCCCGCACTTCTTTCCTACAGGGAAACATCTCTCGACAGTTTTTGGTAGGGTCAGGAACGGTGGTCCAATCAGGAGATGGGCACATCACTTTCGCGGATTTTTACGAGCCGGCGGTGGTGTCAATGCGACGGAGTTTAAGTCACGCCACAGGAGTTCAACGAATCTCGATTCCTTGTTCTGCGATCGCCGCCGTCCGATCAGATTAATCCATCCGGGCGCAGGCGGTTTTGGCAATTCATCGCCGGCACTAGCCCGGATGGCGACCTTGTAATGTGAATCACGTGGATTGATTTCGTAAGCAGCAAGAAAATGCTCGCGAGCCTCACTAGTTCGGTTTGATTGCCAGTAAAGCCACCCGAGACTGTAAAGCGCAGCATCGAACCTGGGATCAAGCCGGACTGCCTTCTGAAGGTGTTTCAGTGCCCGATCCGACTGGCCCTTTTCCCAGTAGGCTCGACCAACAAGATAGTGCATTTCAGGAGTAGGTCTTAAGGACAATGCTCGTTTCAAGTGCCAGAGCGCATCCCCGATCTGACCATCGAAAGCGAGCAACCGTCCAAGGCCATAATGCGCAGCAAAGGAATTTCCGTCCAGCTCGAGCGCCTGCTCCAGATACATCTTTGCGGTTTCTGAGTTGCCAGCGTCTGCGCTAAGCAGTCCCAAAAGAAGGCGCGCACCGAAATGAGCCGTGTCATTCCCTGTGGCGCGATCAAGAAAGCTCATTGCTTCCGAAGTCTTCCCGAGCGTGAAGTATGCCTCTCCGATCGTAAATGAAAGTTCGGCATTCTCTCCGTCGAGCTCATAAGCTCCTTCGAGCGCTTTCAGGCCTCTCCTTGAATGTCCTTCACTGATCAACTGCGTTCCGGTCTCAACCATTGAGGCAAAGTCGTCACGGAAGGGACCACGATAAGTCGCAATGATTCGAGCGCATCTCTCATCCAGGCGTTCCCGCTCGATCGTTTCTTCGTAGTGCCGCGAGACGCGAGTGCGCCATCGCTGCTCGAGATCATCAGTATCGACCTGTCTTTTCTCGGCAAGAATCTCGCTCAGCGCCTCGATCATCATGTGATCGTAGAAACTTCCTGTGGCCTGTTGCTGTGCAAGCTCCAGCAGTTGCTCGAAGCGGTTTTGTGCACGCGTCAGTGCAGCCTCGAGCGCGCTGATCCTTTCGAGCAGATGCTCTTCAAGGGTGTGGTCGTGTGAGGTAAGCGAAGACCCGATTCTGGTTCCCGAGATCACCAGCAGGCGCGTTCCGCACGCGATGCAGTTCTCGTTTTCAATAGGGTTGCTGGTTTGACATCGTTGACAGAAAATCATGTTGAGAGAATTTGAATTATCTAGAGCTCAATCGCAAGCGCAACCGCATTGCCCCCGCCAAGACACAAGCTCGCAATTCCGCGATGTGCGCCGCGACGACGCAGTTCATGTAAAAGAGTTACAAGGACCCTCGCACCTGAAGCACCTATCGGATGTCCAAGCGCGACGGCACCTCCGTTCACATTCACGCGATCAATATCAATTCCGAGTTCTTTAACAAGCGCAACAGATTGTGAGGAGAAAGCCTCGTTGAGCTCAAACAGATCTACTTCTGACAGCTTCCAACCTGCCTTTGAGGCAACCGTTCGAACTGCTTCAAGGGGAGCCATCATGACCATCCGCGGCTCGACGCCCGAGGTTGTCTGAGCCACGATGCGCGCCAGTGGTGAAGCACCGAGCGCTCGCGCGCGTTCGGCGGAAGTTACGACAACGGCAGCAGCACCATCGCTGATCTGTGATGCGTTGCCTGCGGTCACACTGCCATCTTTGCGAAAAGCCGGCTTGAGTTTCGCCAGGTTCTCAATGGAGGAGTCCGCGCGAGGTCCTTCATCAACCTCAAACCGCGCGACCTTGCCTTTACCCTGAGGAACATCCACTGGAGTTATCTCGTCGATGAATCTTCCCGCTTCGATTGCTGCGATTGCCTTTTGATTTGATCTGAGCGCAAAAGCATCCTGTGCTTCACGAGAAACGCAAAACTTATCTGCGACCACTTCCCCGGTTTCACCCATATGCCACTTATCAAATGCGCACCAGAGGCCATCGTAAATCATCGCATCAATCAAGTCAGCATTGCCGATGCGCAACCCGGACCGAGCATCACGAAGCAGGTATGGCGCGTTCGTCATTGATTCCATGCCGCCTGCGACGATGATGTCAGCATCACCGAGCGCGATTGCCTGTGCTGCAAGCATGACGGATTTCAATCCGGAGCCGCACACCTTGTTCACAGTGAAGGCTGCAACCGAAACCGGCAGTCCAGCTCCAAGCGCTGCCTGGCGCGCTGGATTCTGACCCAGTCCAGCCTGAAGCACGCAGCCCATGATCACTTCATCGATGAGCTTTGCTTGTCCGGGATCGAGCGATGCGCGTTCGATCGCACTTCGAACGACTATCGAACCGAGTTGAGGGGCGGTGAACGATTTCAGACTTCCCTGGAACTTGCCGATCGGCGTGCGCGTCGCGCTGAGAATGACCGCATCTTTCATTCAAGATGATTATAGCGACACGAACGCAAGAACGCGAGAACGAAGAACGGAAGAAGTGAAGATCGGAAGACCGATGATCGCGAAGAGGTGTATGTTGGAGCGATTCAAGCGCCCGACGAGGCTCAATAGTTGCCGGTCTTCCGTTCTTCTGTCTTCCAGTGCTACACTCCCGCCTTATGTCAGGCGGCCATTTGAAAAGATTTGAGGTATTTGTTCTGCTATGCAGGCGCTGATTCTTGCGGGTGGGAAGGGAATTCGTCTTCGGCCTCTGACGATTCATACCCCCAAGCCAATCCTTCCAATCGTTAATCGTCCATTCATTCTTTATATGATCGATCTTCTCAAGCATGGAGGCGCGACTGATATCTCGCTTGCGCTTTCTTATCAACCGGGAAAGATTGAAGAGGTTATTGCGAGTGGTGAGAACTATGGAGTTAAGATCCGTTATACGACCGAGCCCGTTCCACTGGGAACTGCAGGAGCATATCGGAGTCTCTCAGAGAATTTTGATGCAACCAGTGTCGTCATCAACGGAGATATTCTCACTTCTGTAGATCTCAACGATGTCATTCGTTTTCATCGTGAGAAGAAAGCGCTTGCGACGATCGTGACCACACCTGTTTCTGATCCTTCAGAACTGGGGGTTGTTGAATTTGCTTCCGACGGCAGGATTCGTTCATTTGTCGAAAAGCCTCACGTTAAGCCAAATGGATTGCGTTACATAAATGCGGGCATTTACATACTTGAACCGTCATTGCTGTCGATGATCCCGTCGGGCGGTGCGTTTTCCTTTGAGGAAGGATTGTTTCCGGCACTCGCTGCTGCGGGTGAAGCGTTCTATGCCTACATCTGGGAAGGTTACTGGATCGACATTGGCACGCCGTTTCGATACCTGAAGGCAAATCAGGACGTTCTTCGTGGTTGCCTCGGAGACCCTCCGGCGCACTCAGATGGATTACCGACGTTTATTGGTGATGGAGAACCTGCGCGAATTGATGCTGTCTCCATCATTGATCATTCGTGCACGATCAAAGCCGGTGCTGAAATAAGCAACTCGGTTCTTGGCGCGAATTGTTTTGTCGAAGAGCGCGCTCGAATCGAAAACGCAGTGCTCTTTTCCGGTACTCGAGTCGGTGGTGCCAGCATCATTCGAAATTGTGTTATCGGAAAAGGTGCCATCATCGGGAGAAATGCAAACGTGGAAGGCGCTATTCTCGGCGACAAGTCTTCGCTGACCGACTACACGGCAATCTGATTATGGCAACTATCAAGTTCGGAACAGACGGTTGGCGGGCACGCATCGCAGAGGATTTCACTTACGCCAACGTCGAGATCGTTACGCAAGCCGTAGCGCAATACGTCAAGTCTCAGAGTCCCATCGGTCCGTGGAGATTGCTTGTCGGTTTCGATCGACGTTTTGCGTCCGAGTGGTTTGCGGCAAGAGTCGCCGAAGTACTCGCGGGCAATGGCATCGCAGCGGATCTGCTGAAGCACGACGCGCCCACCCCACAAATTTCATTTGAGGTGAAGAGCCGTGGCCTCGATGGCGGAGTGATCATCACAGCGTCGCACAATCCGCCCGACTTCAATGGATACAAGTTCAAGGCGCCTTATGGAGGCGCCGCAACTCCGAAGATAACGGGCGAGATCGAGAGTTTCCTGAACACTGAGACTCCGAAGCGCACGCCGCTCGTGGAAGGAACCAGTAGCGGATTAATCACTCTTCTAGATCCTTCCGATGGCTATCGGAATCATCTCGAGGCATCTGTTGACAGGGACAGGTTGAAGTCAGCGACAGGTCTCGTGATTGCAGATCCGATGTACGGTACCGGAGGTCGCTGGATCGAAGAACTGCTTTCGGGTGGCAAATTACGTGTCGAAACGATTCGTGCGAACCGCGATCCGCTCTTTGGCGGAGTTTTTCCTGAGCCGATGCCGCAACATCTTGATGCGCTCAAAGTTGCAATTCGCGAGCGCGGAGCACTGATCGGCCTGGTAACTGATGGAGATGCCGATCGCATCGGTGCAATGGATGAACACGGAGAATACATCAACACGCACCAGATCCTGTGCCTTTTGCTCCTTCACATGGTCAGGAATCGCGGTCAGGCCGGGTCAGTCGCACGCACGTTCTCACAGTCTGTGCTCATAAGACGGATTGCGACATCGTATGGATTTCGTTTGTTTGAAACTCCGGTCGGCTTCAAGTACATCGGAGACTTGATGCTTGATCCCGCAAACGATTTTTTGATAGGCGGTGAAGAATCGGGTGGAATCGGCGTTCGTGGACACATTCCGGAACGTGATGGAATACTGAACGCCCTGTTGCTGCTTGAAGCTGTAATAACGGCAGGAAAGCCGCCATCAGAGCTTGTAAGGGACTTGTGGGCTGAATTTGGCGAGTTCCACTTTGAGCGCCGAGATCTGCATGTTCCGATTGCTGCTGGTGAGAAGCTTGTTTCACAGTTGCGGGTTGATGCGCCTGCACGTTTCGCAGGATTTGATGTTGATCACATCGAAACGCTCGACGGGACGAAGCTCGTGTTTGGCGATGACAGCTGGATACTGTTCCGGCAATCTGGAACCGAGCCTCTTCTCCGCGTTTACTGTGAAGCCACTTCGATGCAAAAAATGAAGACAATGATTGATGAGGGTGAGCGCCTCGCAAAATCGTAGTCCTGCGGGCCTAAAGCTCGATCGTGCCGGAACTTCCTGAAGTCGAAATCATCGTCCGCCACCTGCGCCAGCTGTTAACTGGCAGGCGCATCATCAACGCAAGACTGCTCAGAGACAAACTCGCGCCAGCGATCGTACCGCGCGCTTTTGCTGCTCGTCTCAGGGGTGCGACGATACTTGATGTCGCCCGCCGTGGCAAAAACATACTGATTCGTCTCAGTAACGGTCGCACGCTCATCACACATCTCAGAATGACGGGGCAGTTCGTTCTTCTTGATTCGAGCGCCCGGCAATCATTGCACACCCACGCCGTCTTCGTACTCGACAGAAACGAAACGCTTCTCTTTAACGATCAGCGACATTTTGGATGGATGAACATCGTGGACACCCTGAGGGAAACAAGCGAAGGTACGCTGGCTGCCCTCGGCTACGATCCTTTTGATGATGAATTCACACCGGAGATACTTCACCGTTCATTAAAAAGAACTCGCCGTCCCGTCAAATTGTTCCTCCTGGACCAGCAAAGAATTGCAGGTCTGGGGAACATTTATGTTGCAGAAGCACTCTTCCTCGCAGGCATCGCACCTAATGCCCAGTCTCATCGAATATCAAGACCAAGGACACAGAGGCTTTACGATGCAATTATTGAGGTATTGAAGCAGGCAATCGCTAAAGGAAGCACTGAGAAAGTTGATAACCTGGACGGTGGATCGGTTTATGTCGGCGGTGAATTCGACGGTACCTGGTTTGTCTATGAC
>Ga0070669_100001399_pt1 | contig 17423 bp, 14 predicted proteins | sample KBSS53metaG_FD_64680 | JGI IMG/M metagenome (GOLD analysis project Ga0070669, IMG submission 64680) | Switchgrass rhizosphere microbial communities from Kellogg Biological Station, Michigan, USA - KBS S5-3 metaG | ecosystem: Host-associated > Plants > Roots > Rhizosphere > Soil ... | reverse complement strand
CAGTCCACACGGCGAGCGATGCATCGGCGCATCTTGAATCCTGGACACTGCACGGCGCCGGGCACGCCTGGTCAGGCGGCGATGCGAGCGGCTCCTACACCGACAGCAAGGGGCCAGATGCATCGGCCGAGATGGTTCGCTTCTTCCTTTTCGCAAGCAGGCGCCGGGTCGGCCTGAAGAACTGAGATCGCTCCCCGCCCGGCAGGCGCAGCCCTCGTCAATGCACCGAAGCATCGACGGTCTGACCTTCACCCGCTCTCGCTTGCACCCCGCGGAGGGATTGCTGCGCGAAACTCCTCGACTAGCATCCTCCGATGACCTCGCGTCACCACTGGATTGCCGCATTCATCGGCCGCGTCTTGCGACAAGGCCATGCGACCGATCCCGACTGGGTGTACGACACGGCAGACGAGCTGTATCTCGGCATGTGCGAGCTGGATCCAGAGTTCGCCGCTGACTCTGCCTTTGGGCCATTTGGCTCGGCCGGTCGGTCGGCGGGCACGCCTGCCAGTGGGCGCAGCGGTCGCTGATCGTTCAAAGGGCCGTGCCTTCGCAGTCGCGGCTGCGCTTGCGATCCTGCTGACGGGCTGTGCGTCAGTACCTACGGAAGCTCCTTCACCAGAAGCGGCGTCCGCGGTCCCGTCTGAGCGTAGCGCACCCCCCGCCCCCCGCTCGCCCTTCAAAGAGCCGCCCGGGGCGTTCTTCGCCGACGTGGTCGAAGAGCGTAAGCGCGGAGTCTTCTCGTTCCCTCGAACACGGCTCGACGGCGCCGCCTTTCTCCGCGTCCCCTCAGCGCACGTAGCGCGCGAGTTGCGTCGATGCGTATATCGCCAGGCCCACGAGCCCGCCCACGAGCGTGCCGTTGATACGAATGAACTGCAGGTCGCGGCCAATGTTGCGCTCGAGTTCGTTCGTCATCTCGGCCGCGTTCCAGTCGCCAACGCGGGCGATGATGTACTGGCGGATGTCCTCGCGATAGAGGTCGATCCAGCGCGGTGCCGCGGCCCGGACCTGCTCGTTGATCCAATCCTGCATCGGGGCATCAGCGCGAAGCTTCTCGCCGAGCGAGCGCGCGGCGAGCGCGAACCGGCCGCGAAGGACCGAGTCGGCAGACTCCAGGTCGCTCTGCGTCCACGCGATCATCTGACTCCACAGGCCACGCAGGTAGCTTGACAGCGCCGGATGCGCGAGGAACTCCCCCTTTAGCGCCTCGCCCTTCAGTCGAACCTCTGGATCATTCCGGAGGCGCACGATGAACTCTGCGACGAACTCGTCGAACCGCACACGCAACGGATGCTCGGCATCGTTGCCCATCTCGCCGATGAGCCGCACGACGCCGCTGACCATCTTTTCGGTGGCGTAGCGGCCGGCGACGTTGTCCAGGCCGACGAAGCGCAGATACTTGACCTCGGCAGCGACGACCTCGGCGACCTCTGCCTTGATGGTCTCGTCATCGAGCATGTGGGCCAGCTGCCCCAGCATGCCGTCGAGGACGCGCTGATGTCGACGGTCCGCCGTGAGAACGTCCAGGAGTTGGCCAGCCAGGCGCGTTACGTCGACTTGCTCGAGACGGGCGACAACGGTGGCACGAAAGAAGGCGCGGACCCGTTCGTCGTCCAGGACGCCGATCGCGTAGCGCAAGGCACCACCGGCGTGAGCCGCGAGGCTGTCGGCGTGGCGCGGCTCGGCCAGCCAGGCCGCGAGCCGGCCCGCGGGGTCGAACTGCGCCAGTTTGGCAAGAACCTGCTCGTTGCTGAGAAAGTTCGTACAGATGAAGGTCGCGAGGTTCTCGCCGATCCTGTCCTTGTTGCTCGGGATGATCGCTGTGTGCGGGATCGGCAATCCGAGCGGGTGCCGGAAGAGCGCCACGACCGCGAACCAGTCGGCGATCGCGCCGACCATCGCGGCCTCCGCGAACGCCGCCACATAGCCCCACGCGGGATGGAATGGCAGCAGGGCCGAGGCGGCGATGTAGGCGATCCCCGCCGTGGCAAGCAGGCCAAGAGCGATCGCCTTCATGCCTGCGAGGCTGCGAGCCTTCGGCTCCTTCTTCACCGCCGACGACATCTAAAGCTCGGGCTCATCCTCTGGCGCGCTGGGAAGCAATTCACGCGCCGCTGGTCGCGTACCAAGCTCCGCGCTACACGCTGCTTATTGCCGGTCGGAGGCGATGAGGGCGCCAAAGAGCAGTCTTTGAGTGACTTCAATTGATTTCGACCCCGCTGATGGACAGTGCGATCGTCGCCTGCCGTCCGGCCAAAGGCAGGTGGGAGCTACTCGACGCCGACGGGGTTCCGTGGGCGACATTTTCCCAAAGGATCGCGACAAATTTTGGGAATGCGCTCGTCGAGGTGCGCTCAAAACGTACACAGAGAAGCCGCGGGCGATAGTCTCATGCGCCGGTTCCCTCGACATTGCAACAGCCAATGGACGGGCCCGTCACGAAGAATCGACCGATCCTTCGGGAATGAAGATTCAGGAGGATCATGACCGCGTTCAGGACTCTCGATCCGCTATGGATAGGGGCGGCTCTGTTAGTGGTTCTGATTGCGTTTGCTTCTTGGATGTTCCTCCGAAGCAACGTCCCGCAAAGGGCCGTGGGCGGTCACGTTCCTCGTGGCTCGACTCAAGTCGCGCCTGCAGTGCCAATGGTGACGATCGGCGAGTTGCAAGCAGAGTACGCGCGGAGACAGATAGCGTGGGTACTAGAGCGTGATCGAGTTCGGGCTGAATTTGAGAGACTCTCCCAATTGCGTTTTCCCGAAATGCAGCCGGCTGAATTGCTCAGGCACGCCACAGAGGCCGAGCGCGCGAATCTGGCATCCATCCTTGGCCTTTCCACGAGCTCGCCAGCCGCGATCGAAAAGGCGATAAGGAAGGCGGGCAGCCATAGTTTTGTTTCATTGTTTCGCAATGGTCATGTGCCTTATCTCGAAGTCGCCCGGGACGTGGCCGACAAGGTGGGGGCCGATGATGGGATTAGGAAGGTACAGCCGATGGCGGCAACCGAACGGGCGACGGTCGAAGCGTTGTTCAACAAGCGCCTTGCTGCCGCTACTCCTGAGGAACGTAAGGCCGTTCTCTCTCAACTCGGCAGCGATGGAGCCGGTCTTTCGGCGGCTGCGGCCCCCCGGTGGTTTGGTCGTTGCAAACCTGAGTGGCTTCGCCCTCTACACCGCAGCCTCCAGCACGCTCGCTGCGTCACGGGAACACTGGGACTGACACTTCCGTTCGCGGTCTACACCGGAATGAGTAGCGTCATCGCTACTCTCACCGGACCCGTGGGATGGGTAGCGCTCGGATTATTTGTGGCTGCGAAAGCAGGCGGCCCGAATTATGGGAAGACGATTCCGTCTGTGCTTGCGATCGCCACGACGCGCGCACGTCTGACAGCGGAACATGCAACGGCTTCCACCCAACTGAGGGCTGAGGCCGTCCGCAATGAGTTTGAACAGCGGCGGCTTGAAGAGATGGAGGCGTTCCTCCGCAGGTATGCCGGTCAACCGCCGACTGTAGGCGTGCCGAGGAGTTCGGTTCCGCGATAGACAGGCGGTTCATGGCCAGCCCTTAAGGCCGCCGCGCGGAGAGCCTTCAGCGGCTCAACGCAAGCACATGGCTCGTCGACCGCCTTTGGCCGCTCTGCGTTCGATCGCAGGGGCTTATCCGAAGGAGAACCGCATGGCCACTCGAAGCAGCAGAGCGACTACGATCACGGTGCCGGGCACGGGCCGGGACGCGCCCGCGACCGTCCGCATGTACCGCTGCCGCCTGCTGCTGGAGCAGCTCCGCGACACCGCGAGCCCGGACGTCAAGTACTGCGACGAGTGCGCCCGTTCGGTCTTTCGGGTGTAAGACGCGAAGGCATGTTGCAGCTCGTCGCGTCGGACTCGTGCTCGTGGGTCGACCGGGGCGACGGCGACGTGCTTCTCGGGGGCCGTGGCGTAATTGAGTGAGCTGACAGCTTCGCATCGTCGCGCCGAAACTCTGCTGGTCGGTTGCGGCTTGCGCAGGCAAGCTCGTCGGACGGCGAGGAGCTTGCAGTGGCAATTCATGTCGAATGTCGCGCCTTCGGAGCCCGTTTGCTAGTCCGAGGCAGGATGACTGCCGAGTCTCGGCACTGAGTTGCAGCGCATGAGTGCATCTCCGGGCGGAAGCAGCCTCACCACAGGGGTAGGGTGCGTTCACTCCAAGATCGACTATGAAAACCAGTCAATGTCTCGGCTCGTGCAGCGATTCAAAGCGCTTCGCCCGGTCGCGAAGACGGCGGCGCGCGACCCTCAGCTAAGACCCCACCAGTTGACGATCCTAGTCGACGAAGGCAGGACAGCGACGTGTGCGATAAAGGTGTCGCGCTCGAAGTCTGTACCTTCAACACGGACCTCTTCGTAGCGCGTTACGGGGTCCCCAGGCGGCAAAGCGTTGAACTTAATAAGTCGGAAAAGCGCCTCTGGTGTCATGAGAGGCAGCTTCATGTCTTCTGGTCGAAGGTCGCGCGCTTCAACGGGCTCGCTGCACCAGTGGCGCGAATTCCCGGCCTTGTCCAATTGATACATATGGTGCGAAGCCCCGTCATCGAGCTTAGAGCGATGCGCTGCGCGGCTGATTGCCGACGAATAGCGCGAGCTCATCGCGCAAAGGGCGAAAAGCGATGATCCGCGCGACGAACGGGTCTTACCAAGGCGTTCGCGCGGGTGAGGGCGACAACGGTGACCCGAAGCGCAAGCGCGCTAGTGGACAACGAGCGCCAGGGCGCGGTGCCCGCGCTGCCCTATGCCACTCGACCGAACCACCAAACAGACAACGCGACCGCAGTGAGCATCAGGAGCGCAGCAGCATCGGCAAAGAAAGTGGTCAACTCCATTTCCTGCTTGCGGAGCGCAAAGCGACTCTTGAGGGCGCCGTAGATCTTTTCGAGATCAGGACCGGTGACGGCATGGAAGTATTCGCCGCCGGTCATATCAGCGATCTTCTTCAAGGTGGCCTCGTCAAGCTTCACGCGCATGCTCCATCCGTCGAAGCCAATGATCACACCGTCACTCGTACCAAACCCAACGGTGAACACCTTTACCCCGTGCTTTGCCGCCACTTGAGCAGCTTCAATCGGATCGACGCCCCTCGTGTTCGCGCCATCGCTCAACAGAACCACCGCTCCAGACTCGTACGAGCCCGGTGCCACCGATTGAACCTCATCTGGCTTCAGGTCAGAGTCCGCACCCTTCTTCAAGGGATTACGTTCACCGTAAGTCTCTGAAAGGTCGATCTTGGCCTCGGGAAGGAGTGTTGCGAGTGAGATCAAGAGCCCGCTACCAATGGCTGTGGCGCGCTGCAGCTGGAAACGGTCAATGGAATCCAGCACGTCTTGGCGGTTCAACGTAGGTTGCTGTACCACCTGTGCAGTCCCAGCATAGGCAACCACTCCGATTCGAATGTCGACGGGAAGCTGTTCGGCGAACGACTTCGCCGCCATCTGTGACGCAGTGAGCCGGTTCGGTGCCACATCATCCGCGCGCATACTGGCTGACACGTCCATCGCCAGGACGATGGTTCGCTTGTCAGCCGGCAGGGTGACTACGGCATGGGGCCGGGCCGCTGCCATGATCAGCGCAGCGAAGGCCAGCAGGATCAGCACCGGTGGGATATGTCGCCGCCTTCCAGGACCGGCAGCCAGGGCCTCCTTCACGAGCGCGAGGTTTGCAAATCGCAAAGCGGCCCGTCGGCGCTGCAGTGACCAGACATACAGCATCACGGCGGCCGGCAACAAGAGGCCCAGCCAAAGCATATGGGGCCAAAGAAATTTCACTCCGGCTCCCAAACGGTATTGCTGGTGGAAAGCGACTCGAACCTCATAGTGCTACTAGGGGGTGCGCTTCCCGATAGGTGATTCCCTAAAACCACCGACGGCGAACTGGCCGCGCGGCAGTGGGAGGCGATAGCCTCCACCGGCCCGGGGCAAACGCCGGCCGGGATTGCAGCGTCCTGGCATTGCGAGCAGCTACACGGATTCGGCGCCGCGGCGCGGTAGGGTCAGCACCGCCGCCAGCCCGCCTTCGGGGCGATTGCGCAGCACAAGATCACCCCCGTGGCTGCGGGCGATGTTGCGCGCGATGCCCAGACCCAGGCCGGTGCCGCCAGTGGCCCGGCTGCGCGAGGCCTCGAGGCGGAAGAAGGGCTCGAAGACCTGCTCGAGTTGGGACTCGGGGATGCCCGGGCCGTCGTCCAGTACCTGCAGTTCCAGCCGCTCGGCGCTGTCCTGCACCCTTATCGTGGCACCGCCGGCGTGGGCGCAGGCATTGTCGACGAGGTTGCCCAGCGCACGCTTGAGCAGCGAGGCATCGGCCACGTAGGGCGAAGCGGCCTGACCCTCGGTGCGCAAGGTACGGCCCATCGCCGCGCTGTCGGCCTGCAGCGTGGCCAGCAAGCCGTTGACATCGACCGGCACGCGCGGCGCGTTGTGCCCCAGTCCGCGCATGAATTCAAGCGTCTGCGCGACCATGGTTTCCATCTCGCGCAGGTCGGCCCCGAAGCGCTCGCGCAGATCGTCGTCGTCGAGCAGTTCGGTACGAAGACGCAGCCGCGTCAGCGGTGTCTTCAGGTCGTGCGACAGCGCAGTCAGCACGCGCTTACGGTCGTTGATGAAGCCAGATAGCCGCTGCTGCATGGTATTGAAGGCACGGGCGGCCTGCCGCACCTCGCGCGGGCCATCCTCGGGGAGCGGCGCGCGCTCGAGGTCCTGACCCAGCGCATCGGCCGCCCCGGCCAGCACGTGCAGCGGGCGCACCACCCAGCGTACCGCCACGTACGACAGCAGCAGCATCGCCGCCAGCAGCACGGCCAGCGTCAGGACCAGGCGCCACGGCAACGCGTCAGGCGCAGCGGGGAGTTCGGCGTCGAAGCGCGCCCAGCGGCCATCGCGCAACTGCACCTCGGTGCGAAGCACCGGCAGGCCACCAGGCATCATGGCGGCGCTTGGACCACGCCCCATCATGCCGCCCCCCGGGCCGTGCATGACCTCGTGCGGGACAGCCGGGCTGCCCGGCGGACGTGACGCTGCCAGGTCGGCAAAGCCTTCGCGCGCTTCCACCCGGACCGGCCTCTCGTCACCCAGCGCCGCCTGCAGCCGCGCTGTGAACATGCCCGCGCGCCAGCCCTGCGTCGGCGCGGTCGGCACATGTGGCTGATCGTGTAGTGACAAGACCAGCGGCGGCACGTTGAAGACCGCCGCCACCCGCTCGCGCTCGCCCTCGCCCAGCCCCTCGAGCAATGAGACCACGTCGGCGATGCGCTGCGCAGGTTGCCGACCGAAGTTGCCGCTGACCAGCCGGTCACGCTCGACCACGTTGATGGCAGCGCTGAGCAATTGGGCCAGCAGCAGGCCGGCGCCCAGCACCAACATGAGCTGGCCGAACAGCGAGCCCGGCAGCCAGCGCCCGGCAGTGGCCATCACGACACCTTGTCGACCGGCACCGAGAGCACGTAGCCCTCGCCGCGCACGGTCTTGATCAGCGCTGGGCTGCGAGGGTCGTCGCCCAAACGCTGGCGCAGACGGCTGACTTGCACGTCGATGCTGCGATCCAGCGGGTCGGCCTCGCGTCCCTGCGTGAGGTCGAGCAACTGATCGCGGCTGAGCACCCGGTTGGGGTGAGCGAGGAACACTCGCAGCAGCTTGTATTCGACACCGCTGATCGCCGTGGCGTCACCGGCAGCCGATAACAGCTCGCGGCGCGAGGTGTCCAGCGTCCAGCCCGCGAAGTGCAGCAGCGGGTCATCCTGCGGCTGCAGGTTGGGCGGCAGGCTGCGGGTGCGGCGCAGGATGACCTTGATGCGTGCGAGCAGCTCGCGCGGGCTGAACGGCTTGGCCAGGTAGTCGTCGGCGCCGATCTCCAGACCGACGATGCGGTCGGTCTCTTCGCCTCGTGCCGTGAGCATGATCACCGGGATCTCGGACTTGCCGCGCAGCGAGCGGCAGAGCGTCAGGCCGTCGTCGCCCGGCAGCATCAGGTCGAGCACGATCAGGTCGAAGGCGCCGTCGCCGAGTGCGCGCCACATCGCCCGTCCGTCGCCCACTGGGGTAGCGCGCAGGCCGTTCTTCTCCAGATAGCGCGTGAGCAGGCTGCGGATTTCGGCGTCGTCGTCGACGATCAGGATGTGGTCGCTTCGTTCCATCGGGCCCATGGCCGTCATTGCACCGCGACGGCGCACGGACTGCGCACCGATGCCGCGGGAGAAAAGTATCACAGCATGTCAAGCCGCCCAGGCGCCACATAGCGCGACAAAAAGGATCGCCGCTGACACACCGTTCTTACAGGGTGGCGCTTCAATGAAACCGTTGCGAAGGGATCCTCTGCAACGGGGCGACGGGCCCTCTGTAGTGCACGCCGCCTCTTCAATGATCCTCCAAGGAGCACACCATGAAGACCACCACCAAGCTCACCGCCGTCACACTGGCCGCCGCGTTGCTCGCTGCCGCATCGATCGTCTCCGCCCATCCCGGAGGTGGTTACGGCATGGGTTACGGGCCGGGCATGGGCCCCGGCGCCGGCATGATGGGCCAAGGCTACGGCTCGGGCGCCGGCATGGGCCCCGGCTTTGCAATGGGCGGCATGCACGGTCTCGATTCGCCGGCCGTGATGACGGCCCGTCTGGGTGACCTCAAAGCCACGCTAAGAATCACGCCGGCGCAGGAACCCGCTTGGGCGAGGTACGAGGCTCAGGTGCGGCAGCAGGTCGAAACGCGCCAAGCCTTCCACACCGCCATGCTCGCGCAAATTCACGACCCGAAGGTCACTATTGACCGCAACGCCCAGCATGAGGCGATGAGCAAGCTGTTTGCGGCGCAGAAGGAAGCACGCGATGCGTTGTACGTCGTCCTCACACCCGAGCAACAGGCGGTGTTCGAACAGCCGCGGCGCTTCGGCTACGGCCGACACATGGGGTGGCAGGCGCCGGTTCCGACCAAGTGAGGCGCATCGCAAGACGCTAGCCCTTTAAGCCTCGGCCCGGCGGCCGTCCGTGACAACGGCGCCAGGGTAGTAGCAGTCAGATGTTTCGGTACTGCCTCGAACTTCAGGGCGATGCCGTTTGGCAGAGCCTCACTCCACTTGCCGATTGCTGGAGGTCGCGGTCAGGTAGTCGACCGTGCCGGGATATCTTGCTCGCCGAACGCCTTGAAGACCGTCTTCATGCGTTTCGCCATGGTTTCCCAGTAGCCACACGGCGTTAAGCGGACCAAACTGGGCATCCGGAGAGCATCTTCTTCAACGAAGGTGCGCGGATCGGCTTGCCCTTGGGGAACTAGCGAGGGCGAGTCATGTCTCATCCGGCTTGGCAGGCACGGTGACATGCGCAACCGCTCGGGGAGAACGACATGACGGGACGTGAGCACAGCAGCCAACATGCCTTGTTGTGGGCTGTCGGACTTCTTGCCGCCGTACTCGGCCTGATACGACTTGATACCCAAGAGCAACCCGACCGAAATGAGGTGGTTGCACCTCGGCCAGCTGCGGCCCTCGCTGCGCCCGGCCCGAGTTCGGCAGCTGGCGTAGCTGCTGTGCCGCCTCGAGCCGCGGTTCAAGATGGCGCTTGGACCCGACTGTCCGCGGTGCAACGAGATGCATTGGCGCCTCTTGAGCGGGTATGGCCGACGTTGAATGAAGACGTGAAGCGCAGATGGCTGGTGATTGCATCAAGTTTCGCGTCCAAGTCCCGAGACACCCAGGATCGGATGCATGCAAAGATGGCCGAATGGAGCAAGCTGTCGTCGCCGCAGCGCGCCGAAGCGAGGTTGCGCTACCTGCAAGCAGCGAAGCTGGATGCGAAATCGAAGCGCGAGCGCTGGCAGGCTTACAACAAGATGCAGCCTGGACAGCGTCCGCGGACGCAGGCCGCTCATCAGATCGAAGTCGTTCCGCCGATGTCCGTGAGGGCCAGTCCAGGAGCCACGACCATGCTCATGCCCCAGCTACTCGAAGGGACACAGACCGCGGCTGTCGCCACCCATTGAGACTGGCCCCGTGACGGAGGACCCGGCGCTTCGGCGCCGGCGTCACGCCATGAAACCGAACCAGGCCATCGACAGTCCCGCAGCCAAGGCCATGAGGAGCGCTGCGGCCAGTGCAACAAGGCCGGTGAGCTCGGTCTCCCGTTTCTCCACCACCATCCGATGGCTCAGGCCTTGGTACACGGTGCGCAGGTCTTCGGCCGAGCCGGCGTTGAAGTACTGGGCATCGGTCATGCGGGCGACTTGCCTGAGCGTCTCCTCGTCGAGCTTGACTCGCATGTTCCAACCATGAACGCTGATGATCGACCCGTTTGGCGTGCCGAGGCCGACCGTATAGACCTTGACGCCACGGTCGGCGGCCATCTGCGCGGCGTCGAGCGGGTCCCCGCCCGTCGTCCGCTGGCCGTCGCTCAGGAGGACGATGGCGCCCGAGCGATAGCTTCCAGGCTCGACAGAGCCTTTCTCGGAGTGCTTCGGATGCTCCTGGTGAGCCGCACCACCCCCTGCTTTGGAGTCAGTGAAGTGCTCCAGCTCGATGCCGTCCTCTGGAAACATAGCGGCCAGCGACAAGGCAATACCGCCGTACAGGTTGGTGCTCGGGCCAAGCCTGAGTCTGTCAATCGCGCCTTCGATTTCCTGACGGTCGGGCGTAGGTCCCTGGACGATGGCTGCCGTACCGGCGAACGAGACAATGCCGATGCGGACATTTTTCGGGATTCCCTCGACGAATTCCTTGGCAGCATGCTGCGCTGCGACGAGTCGGCTGGGCTCGACGTCGGTGGCCTGCATGCTCGCCGACACGTCCATGGCCAGAATGATCGTTTCGTCGGGGCCGGGGAGCGACACGACGGCGGCGGGCCGAGCGATGGCGACGACGAGCGCTGCGATGCTGACGAGCAGGATCAGGGGCGGAATATGGCGACGGCGATCTCGTGGCCCGAGTGACTCCTTGACCGTCGTCAGATTTGACATCCGCAGCGTCAATAGCTTGCGGCGACGAAGCAGGAACGCATAGCCAGCCACCAGCGCAGGCAGCGCCAGCAAGAGCCATAGCGCCTCAGGCCAGAAGAAGGTCATGGTGCTTGGTCGCCGACATCGCTGAACGTCGGCAGTGTGGGGGTTTGAACACCCGATATCGGATATTGCTCGGCAATCCCGGGGGCCGTGGCGCGTGCATGCTCTAGTTTGCGGCGAATTCGATCATGCAGGGACGGAGCCTTCGGCTGCCTACCGAATTGGCGCGGCAGAGCGCAAGCTTCTTGATCTAGCGCACGCTGGAGCCGCAGCACCGGATGATCATGTTTCAACGCCAAACCCAAGTGTCGAGAGAGGCCATGTCCGATCGAACCAACAATTTCCGTGCGCTGACGCAGTCGGTCTCTACAGGCCTTTCGACGTTGAGGCCGAGCACGCCTGAAGTCATGAAAAGCTTCAATGATCTCGGTCGCGCCGCCACGGCCAACGGAGTGCTCGACAGGAAGACCAAGGAGTTGATCGCACTCGCCCTGAGCGTAGCTGCGAGGTGCGATCCTTGCATCGGGTTTCACATGCAGACGCTGGTGAAGCTGGGGGTGACCCGGCAGGAGATCGACGAAACGCTGGGCGTCACGACCTACATGGGCGGCGGTCCCTCGTTGATGTATGCGGCCAGTGCCATTGCTGCGTTCGACGAGTTTTCGCGCCCTCCCTCTGCATGAAGGCTGTCGGCCCGACCTCGTGACGAGTAGGGGCGTCCAAGTGGAAATCAAGGTTCTCGGATCGGGGTGCAGCAAATGCCGCAGCACCATCGGCGTCATCGAAAGAGCCGCGCACGCTTCTCGCGTCGACGTCGCGATCGTCAAGGTCGAGAACGCCGACGAGATCAGACGATCGGGTGTCAAGGCCACTCCCGCCGTCATGATCGACGGCAAGCTCGTGCACAGCGGCGGGATGACCGATGACATGACCGCGATCATGTCTCGTTTGCCTGGTGTAGTCCCAGGCTGCGGACCCGCATCGAAAGATTCGCAATGCCCTCACATGTCCTGAAGCAGGCAATCGCTGCGGCCCTGATGTCGCTCTCGTTTGTCGCGACGGCCCAGACGGCGCAGGAGCAGGTTCACCAGCATGGCCATGAAGTCATGCCATTCGATCTCGCGCGCACGCTGCACATCTTCCAGATGACCGTGGACGGTGGCATCCAGCAGGTGGTGCTGCGCGGCGATGTGGTCGACGCCGAGCAGGTACGGCTCATCCAGCACCACTTGATGATGGAAGCCGCGGCGTTCAAGAGAGGCGACTTCACCGACCCGTCTCACCTGCACGGCACGACGATGCCCGGCCTGCAGGAACTGCGTTCCGGCGCAAGGCGCATCCAGATCACTTACCGAGCGCTGCCTGCTGGCGCCGAAATCCGCTTCAAGACCGGCGACATCCGGATAATCACGGCGATCCATCGCTGGTTCGGCGCTCAGTTGTCCGAGCATGGAGCCGACGCGCAGGCGCGGTGAAAGTGGAGCGAGGGGCGTAGGCTGGCGCGCACCGACGTGCGCTCCGCGGCTTGACATGTTCGACTTGGACCGGCTCGGCCTCGGTACTGGTCTGCGCTGGCCTCCAGTGCCACGACCGCTGCATCCCACGCACGATTGAGCAAAGAGGGGTTAGGTGTTGGCCACGACCGAGCTAGCGACATGGCGCTCACCTACTTGCGGCCAGTCCCGGCGTCGGGGAACAGGTTAGCGTTCCAGACGCTCGAAGGCAGTCAAGTTCCTGTCCGGTAGCCCGACTCCGATCTGCTCGCGCAGTGACCCGCTCTGTGTAAGCGGCAACTGTCGTTTCGATCAACCACGGCCTGGACCTTGCCGTCTCGCTGTTCGGCTCGTGCCAGCACGGCTGAACACTCGACGGTTATGAGCGGCACGCTCGTGCTGTCGGGCGATGTTGCCGCAGACCAGATCACAAAGCGCATACACGGATTCATCGGCGATGCGGTAATAGACGCTGGTGCCGCGGCCTTCGCGCGCGACGAGGCCGTGGCGGGTGAGGTGGGTCAGGTGGCGCGAGATGTTGGCGGAGGTGTAGCCGCAGAGCTCGGCGAGCTCGCCGACGTTTCGCTCGCCATCGCGCAGCAGGTTGAGGATCTGCAGGCGCGTCGGCTCCGACAGCACCTGGAAATACGCGGCGACCTGCTGCAGGGCTTCGATCGACAAGCCTTCCATGGACCCGTACGTAGTGGCAACAACGAGATCATGCCTGATGCTCAGGTTCATAGTCCTTCTCTTATGTTTGCGCCTGACTAGTTAACCAAGTGCTCACATAATACACAAAACCAGCCGGGAAGCAAGCTTCGACCCCGGTGGCCAGGTTCCGTAAGGCAAAGAGATTGCGATTAGCGGAGCGACGATCGAGGGTGAAGAAGAGAGCTTCGGAGAGCACGATGTCGGCGGGCAAGTCCCCAGCAAGCTGTTCCAGCACGACCCGCGGCCGGTTGGCGCTGGCCATCGCGCTGCTGCTCGCGCTCGCGGGTGCGTCGCTCTGGGTTATGCCGGCCCACGGAGCGGACTCCAAGGCCGACACCAGAGGTGCTGACGGCGTCGGCGTGGAGCTCGTCTACGCCGTCGTGCGCAGCAGCGCAGCGGGAGAGGTCGCGGGCTTCGATGGCACCGTGCAGGCAGTTCGCCAGACCGCGGTCGCGGCTCAGGTCTCGGGTGCGGTGGTCGAGCTCGACGTAAAGGCTGGCGACATGGTGAAGGCCGGCCAGGTCCTCGCGCGCCTCGACGCACGGGCCGCCGAGCAGACCGCCGCCGTCAGCGATGCCCAGCTGCAATCGGCCCGTGCTGCGCAAGAGGCGGCCGACCGCGAGTTCGAACGACAGAAGCAGCTGTTCGCACAGAACTACATCAGCCGCGCCGCGCTCGATCGCGCCGAGGCGCAATACAAGTCAGCGCAGGCCGAAGTGGCTGCGCAGCGGGCCGGCGTCGGTGCCGCCCGCGCGACATCCGGCTTCTACGTCGTCAAGTCGCCGTATGCCGGGGTGATCGCCGATGTTGCGGTCGTACTGGGCGACATGGCCATGCCCGGGCGGCCCTTGCTGACCTTGTACGACCCGGCCGCGCTGCGCGTCAGCGTGAACGTGCCGCAGAGTACGGCCGGTCGCCTGGACGATGCCGCGGCGGTACGGATCGACATCGCGGGCCTGCCGGGAGAGCGGCAGCCGGTGCGTGCGACGAAGATGCAGGTGCTGCCGACGGCCGATCCCGCCACCCACACGGTGGAGATCCGGTTCGACCTGCCGACAGCCCTGCAGGGTGCGAAGCCTGGAATGTTCGCTCGCGTCTGGCTGCCGACGTCCGCCGCCGGAGAAGGCAGGCTCTACGTGCCGAAGCGCGCGCTGATTCGGCGCGCCGAGCTGGACGGCGTCTACGTGATCGGCGGCGACGGCAAGCCGAATCTGCGTCAGGTGCGCGTCGGGCAGACCGCCGGCGCCGACGTCGAAGTCCTGGCCGGCCTTACGGCCGGTGAGCGTGTCGCGCTCGACCCGCAGGCCGCTGCGCGGATCCGCTGAGCCGACGAGAACATGACCATGACTCCTCGTCTCGGCATCGCTGGTCGCATCGCGGCGTTTTTCCAGGCCGCGCAGATCACGCCGCTCCTGGCGCTCGTCGCACTGCTGCTGGGTGCCTTCGCGGTCGTCGTCACGCCGCGGGAGGAAGAGCCGCAGATCAACGTGACGATGGCCAACGTCCTCGTGCCGTTCCCGGGCGCCTCGGTGCGCGACGTCGAGCAGATGGTCGCCACGCCGGCCGAGCAGGTGCTGGCGCAGATCGCGGGCGTCGAGCACGTGATGTCGACCTCCCGGCCCGGCCTCGCGATCCTAACGGTGCAGTTCAAGGTCGGCGTTCCGCGCACGGAAGCGCTGGTCCGTCTCTACGACACCGTGAACTCGAACGCGGACTGGCTGCCGCGCGGGCTTGGCGTCGGCGAGCCGTTGGTCAAGCCCAAGGGCATCGACGACGTGCCCATTGTCGCCGTCACCCTGTACTCGGCGAACGGCGATACGGGTGCCTACGACCTCGAGCGGGTGGCGCACAGCATCGAGGCCGAGATCAAGCGCGTCCCCGGAACCCGCGAGGTCACGACGATCGGCGGACCCGGACGCGCCATCCGGGTCGAGATCGATCCGGAGCGCCTGGCGGGCGCCGAGATCACGGTGGGCGATCTGCGCCAGGCGTTGCAATCGGCCAATCTCGGCGTGCCGGTCGGCGACCTGCTGCTCGCGAATCGCGCCGTGGCGATCGAGGCCGGTCCCTACCTGCGCGACGCCCACGAAGTCGGCGAGCTCGTCGTCGGCGTCCATGCCGGCAAGCCCGTCTTCCTGGAGGATGTCGCTGCGGTGCGCGATGGCCCCCTGACGCCTGCCCGCTATGTCTGGCACGGCATAGGTGGCGCGCACCCGGAGGACTACCCGGCCGTCACGCTCACGGTCACCAAGAAGCCGGGCGAGAACGCCATCTCGGTCGCCGATGCGGTGATGCGCCGGGTGGACGTGCTTCGCAACACGGTCATTCCGGCCGGCATGGAAGTGGCCGAGACGCGCAACTACGGGGCGACCGCGAACGACAAGGCCGAAAAGCTCATCCAGAAGCTCCTGTTCGCGACCGCCTCGGTCGTCGCCCTGGTCTTTCTCGCGCTGGGCCGGCGCGAAGCCGCGATCGTCGGCTCGGCGGTGGTCCTCACGCTCACGGTCACGCTGTTCGCGTCGTGGGCCTGGGGCTTCACGCTCAACCGCGTGTCGCTGTTCGCGCTGATCTTCTCGATCGGCATCCTCGTCGACGACGCCATCGTGGTGGTGGAGAACATCCATCGACACCAGGCGCTCGAGCCCGGCAAGCCACTGGCGGCACTGATTCCTGCCGCCGTCGACGAAGTCGGCGGTCCGACCATCCTCGCGACGCTGACGGTGATCGCGGCGCTGCTGCCGATGGCCTTCGTGTCCGGGCTCATGGGGCCGTACATGAGCCCGATCCCGATCAACGCGAGCATGGGAATGCTCCTGTCGCTGGCGATCGCGTTCGTCGTCACGCCGTGGCTGTCGCGGCTGTGGATGAAGCACAAGGTCGCCGCCGTTGAAGGTCATGCCGCGGATGCGCCACACGCGACCTCCAGCGGCCTCTCGAAGTGGCTCGCGCCAGTGTTCGAGCGCGCCTTCCGTCCGCTGCTCGACGAGCGACGTGGCGGCCGCAACCGGCTCCGCCTCGGCATTGCCGTCGCGCTGCTGATTGCGATCTCGCTGGCGTTGCCGGTGGCAGGCCTCGTGCGTCTGAAGATGCTGCCGTTCGACAACAAGTCGGAGTTCCAGGTGATCGTCGACATGCCGGCCGGCACGCCGCTCGAGCAGACGGCGGCGGTGCTGCGCGAACTCGGCCGCTTCGTCGCCAGCCAGCCCGAGGTCGTGAACTACCAGGCCTACGCGGGCACCGCCGCGCCGATCAACTTCAACGGCCTGGTGCGCCAGTACTACCTGCGCTCCGGTGGGGAGGTCGGCGACCTGCAGGTCAACCTCGTCGACAAGCACCAGCGGCACGAGCAGAGCCACGCGATCGCGACTCGGCTGCGCCCGGAGCTGCGGAAGATCGCCGCGCGCTTCGGCGCCAACGTCAAGGTGGTCGAGGTGCCGCCCGGACCGCCGGTGCTGTCACCGATCGTCGCCGAGGTGTACGGCCCCGAGGCCGATGGCCGTCGGCAGGTGGCGAAGTCGGTCCGTGCGGTCCTCGAGCAGACGGCCGGCGTGGTCGACGTCGACGACAGCACGATCGCGACCGCGCCTCGTCGCGTGCTGCTGGTCGACCGACGCAAGGCCGCGATGCTCGGCATCTCGCAACAGACGATCGTGTCGACGCTGCGCACCGGCCTCGCCGGCGACGCCGCGACCTACCTGCATGACGAGAGCAAGTATCCGGCGGCCGCCGTGCTGAAGTTGCCGGCCGAGCGGCAAGGCGATCTCGAGAGCCTGCTCAGGCTCGGCGTGCGCGGTGCGGCGGGCCGGATCGTGCCGATCCGCGAGCTCGTGACCGTGAGCGACGCGCAACGCGAGCAGCCGGCCTATCACAAGGACTTGCTGCCGGTCGACTACGTCGTCGGCGACATGGCGGGCGCAGTCGACAGCCCGCTCTACGGCATGTTCGGCATGCGCTCGCGGCTGGCCGCCATCACGACCCCGGGTGGCGGCCGGCTCGGCGAATATTTCGTCCGCCAGCCCGAAGACGCCTACCGCGACTATGCGATCAAGTGGGACGGCGAATGGCAGGTCACCTACGAGACCTTCCGCGACATGGGGGCGGCCTACGCCGTCGGCCTGGTGCTGATCTACCTCCTCGTCGTCGCCCAGTTCGGCTCGTACCTCACGCCGCTGATCATCATGGCGCCGATCCCGCTGACGATCGTCGGC
>Ga0070669_100001397_pt1 | contig 17434 bp, 12 predicted proteins | sample KBSS53metaG_FD_64680 | JGI IMG/M metagenome (GOLD analysis project Ga0070669, IMG submission 64680) | Switchgrass rhizosphere microbial communities from Kellogg Biological Station, Michigan, USA - KBS S5-3 metaG | ecosystem: Host-associated > Plants > Roots > Rhizosphere > Soil ... | reverse complement strand
TCAGGTCGATCACGTTGGTCTTGCCGCTGCCTGGTTCCTCCACATCCTCCAGAATGCGGCGGTTGCTGCGCGACTTGGCCTTCTTGTCGATCAGGCGGTGGAGCGCGTCGATATAGCGGTCATGGAACTCGGCCGGCTTGAACGGGGCGCTGCGCCGCTCGATCAGCGTCTTGGCCAGATCCAGCAGGTCGGGATCGGGTTTGCTCTCCGGCAGGTCATGAAAGCAGCTTTGCGCCTTGTGCACTTCATCGGCATAGCGCAGCACTTCCATCACCAGCCCGCGGCCGCAAGGCTTGATCGAGACCAGTTGCTCCCGCCCGCGAATGGCAAGCTGCCCAAGGCCCACCTTGCGGGTCTCGCGCAGGGCATCGCGCAGTACGGCATAGGCTTCCTCGGCCAGGTCTTCCGCCGGTACGACGAAATAAGGCTTTTCGTAATAGAGCACGTCGATTTCGTCTGCATCGACGAACTGGACCAGTTCCAGCGTGCGGCGGCTTTCGATCTTGACGGCCTCGATTTCCTCGTCGTCCAAGAGGACGTAATTGCCCTTGGAAACCTCAAAGCCCTTGAGGATGTCGTCGCGGTCTACCGGGCCAACGCCGGGCGCCACCTTTTCATAGCGAATGCGCTGGCCGCTGGGCGCGTGAATCTGGTGAAACGCGATGGCCGCGCCCGATCGGGTGGCGGGGTACACCTCGATCGGGATCGAGACGAGCGCCAGGCGGATCTGGCCTTTCCAATATGCGCGTGCGGCCAAGGGACGGCTCCTTCCTTGCCGCATCAAAGCGCCGTGCAAACCTTGGTTCCGTGTGATCAGCGCGTGCAAGCCGATACGGAACGATGCCCGATGGCAAACGTTCTGGTCCAAACACTTCCATCGAGAAAGGGCGCCTTCGTGATTGGCAAGATCGTTTCCGCAATGGTCGGCAAGAAGATTGCCGAACGTACCCCCGGCTTGAGCGAAGGCGGCGGCGCGCTGATTGGCCTTGCAGCGGCAACCGTGATGCGCCGCATGGGCCCCTTGGGGTTCGTTGCCGCAGCCGGCGGCGGTTGGCTCGCCACCCGCTACCTCGCCAAGCGGCAGGAGCGGCAGGCCCAGGCCTACTGATAACTGACCATGGCCCTGCGCTTTCCCGTGCAGGGCCACTTTAATTGAACAACGAGGTTCCATTTTGCGCACCACCGGACTGGCGATCCTCGCTGGCCCGGACGCAGGCGTGTGCCCGAAATGGTGAGGAGCACCTGAAATGGCCAAGAGCAGCAAGCCCATCCATTCGCCCGCGCGTGACAATGCCTTGCGAGATCACCAGCCCGGCGCCGCCCAGACGGCGTATGACACCGAGATTGGCGCGGGCGGGGAAACGCACCAGAATGCAACCGCAGGCGCAGATGCCGCAGGCTATCTCACCGATAATTTCGGGCATCGCCTTGCAGACAACCAGAACAGCCTGAAAGCCGGCACAAGAGGGCCGGCGCTGCTCGAAGACTTCATCCTGCGCGAAAAGATCTTTCATTTCGATCACGAGCGCATTCCCGAGCGCATCGTTCACGCGCGCGGTTCGGGCGCACATGGTGTTTTCGAAGTGACCAAGGCCATCCCTGAATTGACCAAGGCCGGCCTGTTTCAGGAAGCGGGCAAGACCTGCCCGGTATTCGTGCGCTTTTCCACGGTGGCCGGCGGCGCCGGATCGGTGGATACCCCGCGCGACGTGCGCGGCTTTGCCGTCAAGTTCTATACCGAGGAAGGCAACTGGGACCTGGTTGGCAACAACATCCCGGTGTTCTTCATCCAGGATGCCATCAAGTTTCCCGACCTGATCCATTCGGTCAAGATGGAGGCGGATCGCGGTTATCCCCAGGCGGCCAGCGCACATGATACTTTCTGGGACTTTGTGGGGCTGATGCCCGAATCCATGCACATGATCATGTGGGCCATGAGCGACCGCGCCATTCCGCGCACCCTGCGCACCATGGAAGGCTTTGGCGTTCACACGTTCCGTCTCGTCAACGCCAAGGGCGAGGGCCATTTCGTCAAGTTCCACTGGAAGCCGGTGCAGGGGATGGAATCGCTGATCTGGGACGAGGCCGTGAAGATCGCCGGCGCGGACCCGGATTTCCACCGCCGCGACTTGTTCGAGGCGATCGACAGCGGCGCTTTCCCAGCCTGGGACCTGGGCGTGCAGGTGTTCGACGAAGAATGGGCGGCCAAGCAGCCCTATGACGTGCTCGATGCGACCAAGCTGGTGCCCGAGGAAGACGTTCCGGTGCAAATCGTGGGCCGCATGACGCTCAACCGTAATGTCGACAATTTCTTTGCTGAAACCGAGCAGGTGGCCTTCCTGCCGTCCAACGTGCCGCCCGGCATCGATTTTTCCAACGACCCGCTGCTGCAGGGGCGGCTGTTCTCGTACCTCGACACGCAGAAATCGCGTCTGGGCACGACGAACTTCCACCAGATCCCGGTCAATGCGCCCAAGTGTCCGTTCCACAACATGCAGCGCGACGGGCTGATGCAGACGCTGGTGCCCAAGGGCCGCGCCAACTACGAGCCCAACACGCTCAACGAGGCCGGCGAGGATAGCGGTCCGCGCGCCGATCCGGAAACCGGCTTCACCTCGTTCCGCGAGAATGGGGAGCGCAACGATCCGACCGAGAAGGTGCGCGTGCGCGCCGAACTCTTTGCCGATCACTATAGCCAGGCGGCACTGTTCTTCCGCTCGCAGACGGACAGCGAGCAGGCGCACATTGCCTCGGCACTGGTGTTCGAGCTTTCCAAGGTGAGCCTGGAGCATGTGCGCCTGCGGGTGCTCTCGCGCCTGCGCAACGTGGACGAGGCGCTGGCCAAGCGCGTTGCCGACGGGTTGGCGATGGACCTGCCGGAAAAGGCACCGGCCGCGCGCAAGCCTGTGGATATGAAGCCGTCCGATGCACTGTCGATCCAGAAGCAGGCGAAGAACACCTTCGAGGGCCGCAAGGTGGGCATCCTGTTTGCCGAAGGATCGGACAAGGCCTCGATCGACAGCCTCAAGGCCGGGATCGAGAAGGCTGGCGGCGCAGTGTTCCTGGTGGCGCCCAAGGTGGGCGGCATCGCGGTGAAGGGCGGCACGCTCAAGGCCGATGGCCAGCTCGATGGTTCGCCCTCGGTCATGTTCGATGCCGTGGCGTCGGTGCTCATGCCCGAAGCGGCAGCCAAGCTCGCCCAACAAGGTGCGGCGGTGCAGTGGTTCATGGATGCCTATGGGCACTGCAAGACCATTGCCCATTGCCCCGGCACGCAAGTGATCCTCGACAAGGCCGGCGTGGCCAAGGACGATGGCGTGGTGCCGAACGAGGACCTGCTCAAGGTGGGGCCGGTGCGCCACTTTGCGCGCGAGCCCAAGGTGCGCGCATTGGCGTGATGCAAGGGCTTGATCTGGGGCCCATGCCGCTCTTGCGGCGGGCCCTGGGTCGAGCCCGGCGTCACCATGAATAACTGTGTTCCGTACCAGACAGGACGATCCGACGATGACCGAGCGCCAGACCCCGGAAGCAGAGGCACAGGCAATCAAGGTGCCCGAAGCGGCCGGGGGCTGGGGATCGCTGGAAGGAATTGCCGCGACCGAGCTTTCCCAGCGGGCCGGGCCAGGCGCGCTCGAAACGCTGCGGCATCTCAACAAGCCCGATGGCACCGCCTGCACATCGTGCGCGTGGATCAAGCCGCCCAACCCCGCGGCATTCGAGTTTTGCGAGAATGGCGCGAAGGCCACGCTGTGGGACCTGACAAGCGCGCGCTGCACGCCTGCGTTTTTCGATAAGCTTACGGTCAGCGATCTGTGGGGCCTGTCAGCCAACGAGCTGGAACGCGAGGGCCGGTTGACCGAGCCGATGCGCTATGATCCCGCCACCGATCGCTATGTCCGCGCGACGTGGGACGAAGCCTTTGCCGCCATCGGCAGCCGGCTCAAAGCGATTCCGGCGCAAGCGATGACGTTTTACGCCAGCGGCAAGGCGGCGCTGGAACCCAGCTATCTCTATGCAGTGTGGGCGCGGGCACTGGGACACAACAACCTGCCCGACAGCTCCAACATGTGCCACGAGACGACCTCGGTGGGGCTGAAGAAAGTGATCGGGTCGCCGGTTGGCACGTGCCAGCTGGAAGACCTGGAACAATGCGACGCGATCTTTTACCTGGGCCAGAACCCCGGCACCAATAGCCCACGCATCCTGCATCCCCTGCAACAGGCGGTGAAGCGCGGGTGCAAGATCGTGGCGTTCAACCCGCTGAAGGAAGCCGGGCTGGTTGAATTCATCAACCCGCAAAGCCCGCTCGAAATGCTGACCGGCAAGGCCACGCGGCTGAGCCATCTCTATCTCCAGGTGCGCCCCGGCGGCGACATCGCCGCGCTGATGGGCGTGTGCAAGCATGTGCTGGCACGGGCGGAGCGGGAAGCCGGCCTTCTCGACCATGCGTTCATCGCGCAACATACGCATGATTTCGACGCGTTTCGCGCCAAAGTGGAAACGACCGGCTGGGAAGCACTCGAAGCGGCGAGCGGCGTGACCCGTGCCGAGATGGAAGCGGCCGGCGATGTCTATGCCGATGCCAAGGCCGTGATCGGCATCTATGGCATGGGGCTGACTCAACAGGTGCACGGCAGCGAGGCGATCGGCTTGCTGGTGAACTTGCTGTTGCTGCGCGGCAATATCGGCCGGCCGGGCACGGGCTGCTCGCCCATTCGTGGCCACTCCAACGTGCAGGGCCAGCGCACCGTGGGCATCACCGAAAAGGTCAGCCTGGCGCCGGTGGACAAGTACCTCGATGTGCTTGGCCTGGAAACCCCGCCGCAGGATGGACACAACACGGCCAAATTCCTCGAAGCGCTGCTCGCGGGCAAGAACCGCGTTTACCTGGGGCTGGGCGGCAACCTGGCCATGGCCGTGCCGGACCACGGGAGAGTGCACGCGGCCTGGCGCAACATGGACCTGACGGTGCATATCGCCACGCGCCTCAACCACACGCATTTGCTGCCCGGCAAGGAAAGCTGGATCCTGCCCTGCCTGGTGCGCTCGGAAGAAGACATCCAGGCAAGCGGCAACCAGTTCGTCAGCATCGAAGACAGCTTCAGCCACATCTACAGCTCGATGGGACGGCGCAAGCCGGCGGGCGAGCATGTGATGAGCGAGACGGCCATCATCTGCGAACTGGCCAAGGCCAGCCTGCCGGAAAACCCGCGCTGGCGCTGGGAAGAGTGGCGCGGCGATTACGCCCGCATCCGCGACCTGATCGCGCAGACCTTTCCCAAGGAATTTGCCGACATGGACCGCCGGATGCACGAGCCCGGTGGGTTCTATCGCGGCAATGATGCGCGAAATCGGATTTGGCACACGCAAAGCGGCAAAGCCGAGTTTACCGATCCCACGGTGCTCAATGCCGGGCCGGCGGATGACGGCGCGGACACGCTGCGCCTGATCACGCTGCGGTCGAACGATCAATTCAACACCACGGTCTATGGCATGAACGACCGGCTGCGTGGCCTTTCGGGTGAGCGCACGATCGCGTTGATGCCGCCGGGGGAAATTTCCCGCCTGGGCTTGGTGGAAGGGCAAAGGATCACGCTCGTGACCGCCACCGATACCACCACGCGCCGCAGCGTGGCCGGGTTGAAAGTGGTTCCCTATGACCTGCCGGCCGGCACCGTGGCGGGCTATTTCCCCGAACTCAATGCCCTGGTGCCGTTGGGCCTGCGGGACAAGCTGTCGGATACACCGGCTTCGAAAGGGGTGCCGGTCAGGATCGAGCCGTAAGCCGGCGGTCTGTTTCGCCGCTTTGGATGAAAGGATCGCCCCGGGTTTTGGCCTCGGGGCGATCTGTTTCACGCGGTGGGCTCGTTCGCGTGCGCCACAGGGCAGCCTTGCTGCATCGCCACGCGGAAGCTTGAGGACTGGTGGTAGGCGCGGCGCCGTGCGCGGTTGATGCCGCCGAGGGGACGGTGGGCTTCCAGGCCGTTCCAGGGGGAGAAGTGCAGCGTTTCGTCGATGCGCTGGACTTTCTCGGGGCTCCAGCTGTCTTGCGGTTCCACCCGCACCGTGGCGACTTGCACGAAAGGTGCTTCGTCTTCCTTCCACTCTACACTGGCGTCTTCGATCGGCTGCTTTTCCAGATCGCGCAGCAATTGAACCTCGAAGGCCCATTCGCCGGTGAGGCCGGCGATGTCCTGGCGCAGCGTCTCGCGCAGACCGTCAGGGCGGCCGCTGGTGTCGATCACCTCGCCGGTAAGCGCCGTGAGCGAAGGCGAAAGTGGGCGCAGGCGGAACTTGGCGACATGGTTGCCATAGCGGAACGGAGTGGTGGAATAATAGGTTTCGCCCAGCGGATGCACTTGTGGGGCGCCACCCATGGCGGCCAGCGCGCCGGATTCAAGGCCGACCTTGCCCAAGGCGCTGTTGATGAAGCCCAGCACGGTTGACAGCGCGACCTTGGCGCCGGGCGCGCGGTCGGTCGTGGCGGCGAGCAGCTTCAGCTTGCCGGCAAATTTGTCTGCGCTGGGTGCGGCAAAGACCGGAACGTTGACGAACAGGAAATCCTGCGCATCGCCTTCGGCTTCTTCCAGCCAATCGCCCGACACCCCTTCGATCTTCAAGCCAAGGCCGCGGGGCAGGACCACATTGTCATCCAGGATGTCGCCGGGATTGGTCGAGACGCGCAAGGACGCGCGGTATTCGCCCGGCATGGCGAACAAGCCCTGGGCCAGTTCGGGCGGCAGATGCGCGTCCACCGTAAAGGTGCCTTCGATCAGGGCATGGGCCTTGGCATGGACAGCGCGAACCGGGCGGCCATAGTCCTTGGTCGTGGTCTGCAGAATGTGGTCGAACGACTTTTCCAGCGAAGCGTCGGTTTCGGCTTCGTTGTCCTGGCGCTTTTCCAGGCCAGGCGAATAGGTCACGGGAGGGGGAAGCATCGAAAGCCTTCCTTTCAGGCGGCGGAAGCAAAGGGATCGGGCAGATCGGCAATGATCTTGTCGAGCGTGAGCGGGAAGCTGCGCACGCGCACGCCGCAGGCATTGTAGACCGCATTGGCGATCGCGCCCGCCGCGCCGCAGATGCCCAGTTCGCCCACGCCCTTGGCCTGGAGCGGGCTGGCCGCCGCATCGCGCTCTTCCAGCAGGATAACCTCGATGGCCGGCACGTCGGCATGGACCGGCACGTGATATTCGGCCAGATCATGGTTTACCAAGTGCCCGTCGCGCGTGTCGAAGACCAGTTCCTCGGTCAGGGCGCTACCGATGCCCCAGACCATCCCGCCCAGGCACTGCGAGCGCGCGGTCTTGGCATTGAGCACGCGGCCAAAGCCGAACGCGCCGGTCATCCGGCGCACGCGCACTTCTCCGGTAAAGGCATGGACTGCCACTTCGGCAAAGAACGCGCCGTAGCTCGCCTGCGAGAAATCCTTGGCGGTCTTGCCTGGCTTGACCGAGCCGGTTTCGGCCAGATCCTCGCCAGCAAGCAGATCGGTGAGCGGCCGGCCATGACCTTCGGGAGATCGCGCCACACCGTCCTGGATCGCCAGGTCTTCCGCCTTGCAATCCAGCTTCCTGGCAAGCTTTTCGCGGATCGCCTCGCAGGCATGCATCGCGGCAGAGCCGGTGGAGATGGCGCCAAAGCTGCCGCCCGATCCGGCGCCCGGCGGCAGGGCGGTGTCGCCCAGCTTCACCGTCACCCGGTCAATCGGCAGGCCAAGCATTTCGCCCGCAATCTGGCCCAGGATGGCGTAAGTTCCGGTGCCGATATCGGTCTGGTCGGTTTCGACCAGCGCGGTGCCATCGGCCTTGAGCGTAACACGCGCCTTGGCCGGCACCATCATGTTGACGCGGGCGGCGCTTGCCATGCCCATGCCCACCCACCAGTCGCCCTCGCGCGTCTGGCAAGGACGGTTCTTGCGCGCGGCCCAGCCAAAGGCCTGGGCGCCTTGTTCGAGCGCCTCGACCAGCATGCGCGAAGAGTACGGCGTGCCTTTTACAGGCACCTTTGCCGGCAGATTGCGCTTGCGCAGTTCCACCGGATCGATCCCGATCTTTTCGGCCAGCTCGTCCATCGCGGCTTCAAGCACTTGCATGCCCACCGCTTCGCCCGGCGCGCGGACGGAACCAGCGGTAAGGCGGCAGATGCGCGCCACCTCCACCTTGAGCAGCCGGTTTTCTCCGCCATAGAGAAATTCGGTCGCTTGCGTCACCGGCTCGGCAAATTGTTCGCCGGGCAGATTGGACACCAAGGCTTCGTGGCCCAGGCCGATTAGGCGGCCAGCAGCATCCGCAGCCAGACGCACGCGCTGCAAGGTCTCGGACCGGCGCATCACGGTCTGGAACACGTGCTGGCGGGTCATCACCACGCGCACCGGGCGGCCCAGTTCACGCGCGGCGAGCGCGGCAGAAACCGCTTCGTGCGTAATGCCCAGCTTGGAGCCGAAGCCACCGCCGACATAGGGCGCGATGATCCGCACCTTGTCGGTCGAAAGCCCCAGGCAATCGGCGATTTCCTTCACGTTGTAGGCCAGCATCTGATAGCTGGCGTGAAGGATCAGGCTGTCGCCCTGCCACTGCGCGATCGTCGCATGGGGTTCCATCGCCGCGCTGGCATGGCCGGGCGTTTCGTATTCCACATCGAGGGTGTGGGCGGCATCGCGCATTGCCTGGTTGAGATCGCCACCCTCGGTCGGCTTGCTATCCGGTGCGGGTTCGACCTTGACGCCGGGAGCATGGGGATCGAGCGGCACCGGGTCTGCCGCATCGGCATAGTCCACACGCAGGGCAAGCGCTGCATCGCGGGCCTGCTCGAACCGCTCTGCAACCACCAGCGCGACCGGCTGCCCGAAATACTCGACGTTTGCCACGTCCTGCTTGGGGGCCTTAGTGGCCATGCCCTGCGCAGAGCGCCGTGGCATGGCTGGGTCCACGATCACGGCAAGAACGCCGTCGCGTGCCAGCACTTCGTCCTGGTGAACGGCGGTGGCCTTGCCCTGGGCGATGCTGGCCAGGACGAGCACACCATCGACGCACCCGTCGATCCGCCACTCTGCGGAATAGGTGGCACTGCCACTAACCTTGAGCGGACCTTCGGGCCGATCGAGCGGCTTGCCGATCACGCCTTGGTGCATGTGATCGAGCAGGTTGCGTTCGTCGGGCTTGTTATACATGTCGGAGAGCGGCAGGTGCATGGCGATCAGCCCTTCGTCGCTTGCGCCAGCGTCGCGGCCAGGGCCCGCGCGGCAAGGGGAATCTTGAAATCGTTGGCGCCGAAACCGCGCGCATCGCGCAGCAGGACATCGGCAGCTTCGGCAAACAGCGCCGGCGAAGGTGCCTCGCCTGTCAAGACGGCCTCCACCTTGGGATCGCGCCAGGGAACCGTGCCCAGGCTGCCGAACGCCAGGGCGCACCGGGCAATGCGGCCATCTTCCATCGACAGGTCGACCGCCACGGAGACGAGCGCAAAGGCGTAGGACGCGCGGTCGCGCACTTTGCGATAGACCTGCCGCCCGCCGGTGGGGGCAGGCAGCTTGACCGCCGTGATCATTTCGCCGGGATGCAGCACATTGTCGCGGGTCGGGTCGTCGCCGGGTTCGCGGTGGAACATGGCCAGCGGAATCTGGCGCGGGCCAAACGGGCCTTCGGTCAGGACAACGGCGTCCAGTGCCAGCAGGGCCACGGCCATGTCTCCGGGGTATGTTGCGATGCACGCATCGCTCGTGCCCAGAACAGCATGGATGCGGTTGAAGCCTTCGCGTGCGGCGCAGCCGGTGCCGGCCTCCCGCTTGTTGCAGGCTTGCGTGGTATCGTAGAAGTAGCCGCAGCGCGTGCGCTGGCACAAGTTGCCGCCGGTGGTGGCGCGGTTGCGCAACTGTGGGCTGGCCCCGGCGAGGATGGCTTGCGACAGCAGCGGCCAATCCTGCCGCACCCGCATGTCGGCAGCGCAATCGGCATTGGTGACAAGCGCGCCGATGCGCAGCCCATCGCCTTCTGGAACGATGGCATCAAGGCCGGTGCGGCGCAGCGAAACGAGGCGATCGGGCAAGGCGACCTGAAGCTTCATGAGGTCCACCAGGTTGGTGCCGCCGGCAATCGCGGTGTGCCCTTGGCCCAGGCTGGCAAGGGCCTCTTCGGCGCTGCGGGCATGGTCGAGCGTAAAAGCCTTCATACCGGATTCTCCGCCGCGATCACCTCTTCGAGGGCCGCGATGATGTTGGAATAGGCCCCGCAGCGGCAGAGATTGCCACTCATCCGCTCGCGCAATTCATCGGGCGTGGGCATGGGCCGGGCCGAGACATCGACGCTCGCTGCGCTGGGCCACCCTTCTGCCAGTTCGGCCATCAGCGCCTTGGCCGAGCAAATCTGGCCGGGCGTGCAATAGCCGCACTGGAACCCGTCATGCGCCACAAACGCGCGCTGCAACGGGGCCAGGGCATCGGGGGTGCCAATCCCCTCGATCGTCTCGATGGCATCCCCCTCGTGCAGCGCGGCGAGCGAGAGGCAGGAATTGATCCGCCGTCCTTCCACCAGCACGGTGCAGGCGCCGCACTGGCCATGATCGCATCCCTTCTTCGTGCCGGTGAGACCAAGATCGTCGCGCAGCCAATCCAGCAGGGTGCGGCGGGGGTCTTGTGGCAAAGCCTGGGGCGTGCCGTTGACCTGGGCAGTCAGCAGGGTGGTGGCCATGGCGGGAAAGCGAACCTCGTGTCGGGGGAAAAGTCCCCCTTCGAACGCGCAACCGCCAGCAACGATCCTGAAGTACCGTGATGTCCGCAAGTTCCGCCCCTTGGGGAGGGGCGGCGCGCCTACTTCGGTTCGATATGACCGCCAAAGCCAAAGCGCATGGCCGACAGCAGCTTGTCGCCAAAGGTCGTTTCGGTGCGGCTGCGATAGCGGGCGAACAGTGCGGCCGACAGCACATAAGTGGGCACGGCTTCCTCCAGCGCGGCTTCCACCGTCCAGCGGCCTTCGCCCGAATCCCCGACATTGCCGGCAAAGCCATCGAGCGCGTGATCGCGCGCCAGGGCATCGGCAGTCAGGTCGAGCAGCCATGACGATACCACGCTGCCGCGCCGCCAGGCTTCGGCAATGTCGGGCAGGTTCAGGTCGAAGCGCTCGTTTTCGGGCAGCTTGTCGGAAGACTTGCTCTTGAGAATGTCGAACCCTTCGGCAAACGCGGCCATCATGCCGTATTCGATGCCGTTGTGGACCATCTTGACGAAGTGACCAGCCCCGGCCGGCCCGGCGTGGAGATATCCTTTTTCCGGGCGGGGATCGTCTTGCGCCGTGCGGCCTTGGGTCCGCTCGATGCTGCCAAGGCCAGGAGCGAGTGATTCCAGGATGGGGTCGATCGCCTTGACGGCTTCGTCCGGCCCGCCGACCATCATGCTGAAGCCCCGGTCAAAGCCCCAGACGCCGCCAGACGTGCCCACATCGACATAGTGGATGCCCTTGTCGGCCAATGCCTTGGCGCGGCGAATATCGTCTTTGTAGAATGTGTTGCCGCCATCGATCACGATATCGCCCGGCTCGGCAAGGCCCGCCAGTTCGGTGATCGTCTGCTCGGTGATGTCGCCTGCCGGCAGCATGACCCAGAATACGCGCGGGCCATCGAATTGCTGCGCGGCATGCTGCAGCGATGTTGCGCCCCGCGCGCCTTGATCGACCAAGGCGGCCACCGCCTTGTCGGACAGGTCGTAGGCCACGATTTCGTGGCCGGCGCGCAGCAGGCGGCGGGCAATACCCGCGCCCATGCGGCCAAGGCCGATAATGGCAACACGCATGCGAGAACTCTCCTGAAAAGACACCAGATATGTTGTTGCAAGGGCTCGGTTCAGCGGCACTTTGCCATGGTTTCGCGGGCGAGTGCGACCACGTTGGCACGGGTATAGCCGAACTTTTCCTGAAGCTTGGCCAGCGGGGCGGAGGCGCCGAAAGTGGACATCGTGACAGTGGCGCCGTCCATGCCCACATAGCGATCCCATCCGAGCGAGCCGCCCTGCTCGACGGCCACGCGCGCCCGGCAGGCGCGCGGCAGCACGCTTTCGCGCCAGGCCTGGTCCTGCAACTCGAAGCGATGCCAGCTTGGCATGGAAACAACGCGTGCCTTGACGCCCTGGTCCGTCAGTTCGCGCCATGCTTCCACCACCAGCGGCAGTTCCGAGCCGGTGCCGATCACGATCACCTCGGGCGTGCCGTCGCAATCGCCCAGCACATAGCCGCCGCGCGCCACGTCGTCGACACTGGCCAGTCCTTCGCGGTCGAGCGTGGGGATGGCCTGGCGCGACAGGATCAAGGCAGTGGGCGTGTTGGTGCTCTCCAGGGCAACGCGCCACGCCACGGCCACTTCGTTGGCATCGCCCGGCCGGATGGTGTCGAGCCCCGGAATGGCACGCAGCGTGGCGAGATGCTCGATCGGCTGGTGCGTGGGGCCATCTTCGCCCACGCCGATGGAATCATGCGTGAACACGAAGATCGTCGGCAGTTCCATGATCGCGGCCAGGCGGATCGGGGCGCGCATGTAATCGGCAAAGACCAGGAACGTGGCGGTGTAGGGCCGCAGGTATGACAGCGCGAGGCCGTTGGCGATTGCCCCCATCGCGTGTTCGCGCACGCCGAAGTGCAGGTTGCGCCCTGCTGGATCGGATGAGGAGAACGAAGCGGCGTCTGTGATATCCGTCTTGGTGGACGGTGAAAGATCGGCCGCGCCGCCGATCAGCGTCGGGATATGCGCAGCGATGGCATTGAGCACTTTGCCGCCCGCCTCGCGCGAAGCGATGCCCTTGGCGTCGGCCGGAAATGACGGCAGCGCCGATTGCCAGCCTTCGGGCAGGCGACCGCTGCGCAAGCCATCAAGCTCGTCGGCAAGCGCGGGGTGGATCGTGCGATACCGCGCGAACATCTCTTCCCATGCATCGCGCAACGGCTGGCCACGCCCGGCAACGGCAGCCGAAAATTCCTCCTTCACCCCGTCGGGAACGTAGAAGACCTTGTCTTCCGGCCAGCCATAGGCCTGCTTGGTGGCGCGCACGCCGTCTTCTCCCAGCGGCTCGCCGTGGGCCTTGGCGCTGCCCGCGCGGGGGCTGCCCCAGCCGATCACCGAATTCACGACGATCAGCGTTGGCCGGTCCTGCGTGGCGCGGAACTGCGAGAGCGCAGTTCTCAGAGCAGCCAGATCGTTGGCATCGGTAACGTGCAGCACCTGCCAGCCATAGGCCTGGAAGCGCAGGCCGACGTCTTCGGTAAAGGCAAGCTGCGTCGACCCTTCGATGGAGATCGTGTTGCTGTCATAGATCCAGCACAAGTTGCCCAGGCCCAGATGCCCCGCGAGCGAGGCCGCTTCCCCCGAAATGCCCTCCATCATGTCGCCATCGCCGCACAGGGCATAGACGGCGTGGTCGAACAGCGGAAAACCCTCGCGGTTGAAATGGGCAGCCAGGGCGCGCTCGGCCATGGCCATGCCCACGGCATTGGCCACGCCCTGGCCCAGCGGCCCGGTGGTCGTTTCCACGCCGGTGGTCATGCGATATTCGGGGTGGCCAGGCGTCTTGCTGCCCAGCTGGCGGAAATTCTCGATATCATCCAGGCTCACGGCAGGTTTGCCGGTCTTGTTGCCGTGGGCGTCGATTTCCTCGACGCCTGCCAGATGCAGCACGGCATAGAGCAACATCGAGGCATGGCCGACCGACAGCACGAACCGGTCGCGGTTGGGCCAATCCGGGCAGGCCGGATCGGTGCGCAATACATCGTGCCACAGCGTATAGGCCACCGGCGCCAGTGCCATCGGCGTGCCGGGATGGCCGGAATTGGCCTTTTGCACGGCGTCCATTGCCAGGGTGCGGATCGTATCGATGGCGAGGATCGCCGCGTCGGGGTGCGTCGATTGGGGCATGGCTGAAATTCCGGTATCGGTGGGAGGGGGCTTAGGGGGAGGGGCGTGACGGGGGGGGCATGACAGGGGAGGGTGTGACGCGACTGGCAACGAACCAGGCAGCGGCCGGTTTCGCATGATCGGGCAAGCCGGGCATTTTTTGCCTTCTCGTGCAGGAGCCTGACAGACCGCCCGGCGTTTGTTGCCTGATAACACGATGTCACTACGAGGAAATCTCCATGCCCGATGCCATGCCCCGAACCTCTGCCCAGCTGCGCGAGGATGCCGAAGGGTTGCGTGCGCGGGTGGACGCCGCCGTTCTGCCACCCCCGATCGTGGAGTTCTGGAAACGCGCGCATGTGACGCTCAAGCCCGATGCCACGCGCACGGTCTTGCGCCCGTTCGACCTGGCCTATCCCGAGGGCTATGAGCGCACACCCGGCGATCGGATCAACACCATCGTCGACCGGGTCATCGGGCTGGACGATGACGGGGTGGCCCAGGCGCTTGCCTATATGAAGGAACTGCTCGATGCCCGGCACCGCGACGTGGTGGCCACGCTGGAGCGGCGCGCGGCCGAAATCATCGCGATCGCGCCGCAAGCCGCGAAGCTGGGCATCGACCGCCGGCTGCTGATCGGTGGGCTGTTCCTGCAGGAGTATGCGTTCGAGGCGGCGGCGCTGTTCAACCCGTCGATCGTGCCCGCGCCCGATCAGGCCGGCGCGCCCGAAGGCGGCTTGCGGTTCATTTGCGCGCTGCGCGGGATCGGGGAGGGGCACGTATCCTCCATCACCTTTCGCAGTGGCTGCTGGAATGGCCGGGAGACAGTGGCGATCGATCCGCCCGCGCGCCTTGCCGCCTCGCCGCGCATCGATGCCCAGGACGAGGACGGCAATGCCCTGCGCCTGCATTTCGACGCCGCGCAGGACGTGTCCGAAGCGGTGCTGTTTCCGATGACCGCCGCGCAGGCACGGGGCCTGGAAGACCTGCGCCTGGTCCAGTTTGCACAAGACGATGGCAGCACATGCTATTACGGGACGTTCACCGCGTTCGATGGGCTGACCGGCCGCGCACAAATGCTGTCCACGCGCGATTTCCGCCAGTTCGATATCCGCACGCTGACTGGGCGCGTGGCTGTCAACAAGGGAATGGCCCTGTTCCCGCGCAAGATCGGCGGCCGCTATGCCATGATCGGGCGGCAGGACAACGAAAGCATCTGGCTGATGCGATCGGACAGCCTGTGGCATTGGGACGAGGCGGAAAGGATCGTGTGTCCGCTCCACGTCTGGGAATTCATCCAGATGGGCAATTGCGGCTCCCCGATCGAAATCGACGAAGGCTGGCTGCTGATGACGCACGGCGTGGGGCCGGTGCGCAACTACACGATCGGCGCGGTGCTGCTGGACCGCGATGATCCCTCCCGTGTGCTGGGCCGCGCCAACCTGCCGTTGCTGCGCCCCGGACCAGAGCAGCGCGACGGCTATGTTCCCAACGTGGTCTACAGCTGCGGCAGTCTGGCGCTGGGGCGGCGGCTGCTGGTTCCCTATGGCATTGCCGACAATTTCGCCAGTTTCGTCAGTTGCGATCTCGATCCACTGCTAGCCCAGATGACCTAACCGGCGTAGGGGACGGCAAGAAACGGATCTGGGAAGGGGAACGATGAGTGAGCGTCTGCGCGGGCTGGCCGCCTGGGCTGGGGTGCAGCCGCGTCCGGCAACCGGCCGCCTGGTCCATGCGTTCATCGGCGCGGTCTTCGGCATGTTCATGACCGCTTTCGTGATGCACCGCTGGGCGGCGGGGCAGGCCGTGTCGGTGCCGCTGCTGGTGGCGCCGATGGGTGCCTCTGCCGTGCTGCTGTTCGGCCTGCCGGCAAGCCCGTTGGCGCAGCCTTGGGCGATCATCGGCGGCAACACCATCTCGGCACTATGCGGGATTTTCTGGGCGCATGTGTTGAGCGATTCCGGCATGGCGGCGGGCCTTGCGGTGGCCAGCGCCATCGTAATGATGGGCGCGGCGCGTTGCCTCCATCCCCCCGGCGGGGCGGTGGCGCTGACGGCGGTGATCGGCGGGCCGGCGATCGTGGCCGCCGGCTGGCGCTTTGCCGTGATGCCGGTGGCGGTCAACTGCGTGCTCCTGGTGGGCGCAGGCTGGCTCTACAACGCGATCAGCCGTGGCAATTATCCGCACCACGCCAGGCCGGTGGCGGCGCCCGACCGTTCGGCGGCTTCCGGCTATACCATGGCCGATCTCGAAGCGGTGCTGGCACAGTACGAAGACTTGCTCGACGTGCGCAGCGAAGACCTCGACACGCTGTTCCGCCAGGTGGAAGGCCGCGCCTATCGCCGCTTGCATGGGGCGATCTCTTGCGCGCAGATCATGCGCGCCCAGGCGGCCACGATCGCGCCGCACGATACGCTGGCCATGGCCAGCGTTGCGATTTCCGCCACGGGTGACAGCCTGCCGGTGGTGGACCGGCACGGCCGCGTCAAAGGCCTGCTGCGGGCCGAAAGCCTTGCTCTCGCCGAGGCACGCACCGCTCCCGACACGGCTGTGGCCGCCGTGATGGACATCTCGCCCTGCCTCGCTGCGCCCCACACCGCGATCGACGAACTGCTGCCGATCCTTTCGGGCGGCATCCATCGCGAAGCCGTGGTGGTCGATCCCGAAGGGCGTTTCCTGGGCCTGATCGGCCAGACCGACCTGCTTGCCACCCTCTGGCGCGGCCACATCGCGGAAGAGATAGCGGGCCGCGCGGCTTGACAGCATGGCTGTAGCGCCCTTTCTGCTGCGGCAATGACCGTGCCGTCCGATCCTGTCCTGCCTGCCCTTCCGCTGCACGAGCGCATTCGCCAGGAGATCGAGGGGCGGATCATGGCAGGCGACTTGCGCCCCGGCGAACGGCTGCCATCGGAACTGGAACTGATGGCGCACTATGGCTGCGCGCGGATGACGGTGAACAAGGCGCTGTCGCGGCTCTCCGAGTCCGGCTTGCTGGAGCGGCGCAAGCGCGCCGGCACGTTCGTGGCGCGGCCGCGCACAGTGTCGATGGTGCTGGATATTCCCGACTTGGCGCAGGAAGTGGAAGGGCGGGGGCAGGCCTATGCCTTTCGCCTGCTGGCACGCAGCCTGGGCGATACGGCACATGACCGCGAGGCGGCGGCCGAATTGGGGAGCGTGGGGCCGATCCTGCGCCTTTCGGGCCTGCATCTGGCCGATGGCGCGGCCCTTGCGGTGGAAGAGCGCGTGACCAACCTGGCACTTGTGCCGGGAATGGCCGAGGTGGATTTCTCCGCCGATCCGCCCGGCGGCTGGCTCTTGCGCCATATCCCCTGGACGGAGGCGGAAAACCGCATCGGCGCGCTGGCCGCCAGCCGCGAGCAGGCAAAGGCGCTGGGCATTCCCGTTGGCGCGCCGTGCCTTGCCGTGGCGCGACACACCTGGCGCGGGGCCGACAGCGTCACGTTCGTGCGCCAGGTTTTCGTGGCTGGCGCCTATGAACTCGTCGCGCGGTTCGGCCCGGTGCGGTGAATGCGGCGCCTAAATTTCTGGCGGGATAATGGCGACG
>Ga0070669_100001396_pt1 | contig 17436 bp, 19 predicted proteins | sample KBSS53metaG_FD_64680 | JGI IMG/M metagenome (GOLD analysis project Ga0070669, IMG submission 64680) | Switchgrass rhizosphere microbial communities from Kellogg Biological Station, Michigan, USA - KBS S5-3 metaG | ecosystem: Host-associated > Plants > Roots > Rhizosphere > Soil ... | reverse complement strand
ACTCAAAGAGTTCAAGCGCATCGCAATGCGCGCCTGCAAAACAGACCAGAGTTTCTCGGCCATGATCTATCTCGCCGCTGCCATCATCAACTCACGCTGAATCCCCACAGACCCTAGGCGAAGCGCTTCCAATTTGGCAGGATCAGCGGCCGAGCAAACCAAGGCGCAGCGCCGTGAAAAACTGCGACAGGGGCGATCCGTGCTCTCCGCGCAGAGCCATGCCGCGCAGCAGCGCAAGGGGCCGCATGGATCGCGGCAGACGTGATACATGAGACGACGGCGCGTCGGTGCCGCGCCACTGGCGGGCGGTCTGCTCCACGGCGGAAATGTCCTCTACGCCGGACAGGCGCGCCAGGGCGGCCATCGCACCAACCCGCGCTGCATCGAGCGCTGCGGGGCCTTCGTCCCCCACATGGAGCGCCTCGTATCCATCGACGAGCGCTGCCAGAGCGGCACGCTCCGGGTTCCACGGGCCCAGCGCTGCCAACAGCGGCTCACCCTTGGGCCATTGCGCCGCTTCCTCGCCCAGGCGATCGCGCCACCAGGCGAGGCGCAACTGGATCATGATCGCATCGCGCCCTTCGCGCGCGGCATCGGCCAGGCGCTGTTCGAGCGCGAAATAGCCGATCCACAACGGGCGCGTGGCCACGGGGGCATAGCTTGCCGCCAACCGTTCCAGCGGCGGCAAGCCATCGATCAGATCCTGCATCAAAGGCGATCAGCCACCGCGTTTCAGCGGTAGCAGACCTTCTTGACCGCAGCCACGATCTTGCCCGCATCGATCAACGCGGCCTTTTCGAGGTTGGCGGCATAGGGCAGCGGCACGTCTTCGTCGCACACGCGCAGGACCGGGGCGTCGAGGTGGTCGAAGCCGTCTTCCATGGCGATGGCGATGATTTCCGATGCGATCGAACAGACCGGGAAGCCCTCTTCGGCCACGACCATGCGGTTTGTCTTGGCAAGGCTGGCCAGCACGGTTTCCTTGTCGAGCGGGCGCAGCGTACGCAAGTCGATCACTTCGGCATCGATGCCTTCGTCAGCGAGCTTTTGCGCAGCGTCGAGCGCAAAGCCCACGCCGATCGAGTACGATACGATCGTCACGTCCTTGCCTTCGCGCACCACGCGCGCCTTGCCGATCGGCAGCACGAAATCGTCGATCTGCGGCACATCGAACGTGCGGCCATAGACCAGTTCGTTTTCGAGGAAGACCACCGGGTCCTGGCTGCGAATCGCGGCCTTGAGCAAGCCCTTGGCATCGGCCGCATCATAAGGCGCGATGACCACCAGGCCGGGCACGGCGGCGTACCACGGGCCATAGTTCTGGCTATGCTGCGCGCCCACGCGGGCAGCCGCGCCATTGGGGCCGCGGAACACGATCGGGCAGCGCATCTGCCCGCCGGACATGTAGTTGGTCTTGGCGGCCGAGTTGATGATGTGGTCGATCGCCTGCATGGCGAAGTTGAACGTCATGAACTCGATGATCGGCTTGAGGCCGCCCATCGCCGCGCCCGCACCGATGCCGGCAAAGCCGTATTCGGTGATTGGCGTATCGATCACGCGCTTGGCGCCGAATTCCTCGAGCAGCCCTTGCGTCACCTTGTAGGCGCCCTGGTACTCGGCCACTTCCTCGCCCATCACGAACACGCCGTCGTCGGCGCGCATTTCCTCGGCCATGGCGTCGCGCAGCGCTTCGCGCACGGTAGTGGGAACCATGGTGGTGCCGGCCGGGATTTCCGGATCGACAGCCGGCTTGGCATCGTGCTTGGGCGCGATGGCAGCAACGGCTTCCGCCTTGGGATCGGCGGCCTTTTCCTCGGCAGCGGGAGGCGGCGCCGCTTCGGCGGCCGGGGCAGGCGCGGGTGCAGCCGGCTCGTCCTCGCCCTGGAGCGTGGCGATCACGGTGCCGACTTTCACGCCTTCGGTGCCTTCGGTCACGAGCAATTCGCCCACAGTGCCTTCGTCGATGGATTCAAATTCCATCGTCGCCTTGTCGGTTTCGATCTCGGCGAGAATGTCGCCAGACTTGACCGTGTCGCCGGGCTTGACCAGCCACTTGGCCAGCGTGCCCTCTTCCATCGTGGGGGAGAGGGCGGGCATCTTCAGTTCAATTGCCATCTCAGTACTTCTCCACCAGCACGTCGGTATAGAGCTCTGCCATGTCGGGCTCGGGCGAGCTTTCGGCAAAGTCGGCAGCCTGGGCCACCTGCTGGCGAATCTTCTTGTCGATGTCCTTGATCGCGTCTTCGGTCACGCCGCGCTTGAGCAGTTCCTGCTTGGCGCTTTCGATCGGATCGTGCTTCTCGCGCATTTCCTGCACTTCTTCACGGCTGCGGTACTTGGCCGGGTCGGACATGGAGTGACCGCGATAGCGATAGGTGTTGAGTTCCATCAGCACGGGACCATTGCCGCCGCGCACGTATTCCAGCGCCACTTCGGCTGCCTGGCGCACTTCGAGCACGTCCATGCCGTTGACCGGAAGGCCCGGAATGCGGAACGCGGTGCCACGGCGATAAAAATGGGTTTCGGCCGAGCCGCGCTTGACCGCGGTGCCCATGGCATAGCCGTTGTTTTCCACCACGAACACGATCGGCAGCTTCCACAGCGCGGCCATGTTGAACGTTTCGTAGACCTGGCCCTGGTTGGCCGCGCCATCGCCGAAATAGGCCATGCACACGCCGCCATCGTCACGATACTTGTGGGCAAAGGCAAGACCCGCACCGAGCGAGACCTGGGCGCCGACGATGCCGTGGCCGCCGAAGAACTTGTGCTCGGTGGAGAACATGTGCATCGACCCGCCCTTGCCGCGCGAGATGCCCGCGCCGCGACCGGTCAATTCGGCCATGATCACCTTGGGATCGATGCCATAGGCCAGCATGTGCCCGTGGTCGCGATAGCCGGTGATGACGCTGTCATGCCCTTCATTGAGCGCGGACTGCAGCCCGACGGCGACCGCTTCCTGGCCGATGTAGAGGTGGCAGAAGCCGCCGATCAGGCCCAGGCCATAAAGCTGGCCGGCCTTTTCCTCGAAGCGGCGGATCAGCACCATCTGCTCGTAGAACTTGAGCAGTTCGGCGTCTGACGCGTCATAGCGCTTGTTGTTCGCGTGCGCCTGCTGAAGGCTGCGCAGGGCAAACGTCGCGTCATCGTCGGCCGGGCTGCTCAGCGCGGCCGAGACGTCGCCGTTCGATGCATCGGACGCTGGGTTCGGCGCAGCGGCGGGCTTGCGGGCGGAGGAGCGGGGATTGGCGGCACGCGGCCTGGCGGACTTTGCCAAGTCTCAATATCCTTATTCTGGCTGCCTCGAGGCTCTGCGACATCGCAAAACCGGCTGTTCCATTGGACCATGATCGTCGCTTTCGCAACGGCCAACACATCGGGAAACGATAAATGATACGCCAAAAGCGCTCAGACCGGGTTGTTATACTAGTATAATGCGAAAACGGTGCATTCGAGCGCACAAAGATGATCCACACAGCCCGCGCCATTCGCCCTGCCTTGGCAGCAGCGCACCTTTCTACCAGCCGGCGGGCACGGCATGACTTGCAGCCTATGATATGGTGATCACGCTTGTCGCGCAGCAAATGACAAAGCGACCGGCCGCCCCTGGCGCGCGTCAGCCGGGCTGCCGCGCGACCTTCGCCCTCGCAGCGCGCGCAACAGCATGGCCACAACGCAAAGCGCCGCCGTCTCCAACAGGGAGAAGGCGGCGCTTTGCGTTGGTGCTGTAAGGCAAATGGTGCACCCGGAACGATTCGAACGTCCGACCCTCAGATTCGTAGTCTGATGCTCTATCCAGCTGAGCTACGGGTGCCTACCATGTCAGCCCTGTGCGGGCCATTTCCCCTGCCCCACCCCGGAAGGGAATGGTGCACCCGGAACGATTCGAACGTCCGACCCTCAGATTCGTAGTCTGATGCTCTATCCAGCTGAGCTACGGGTGCCGGGGAGCCGCGCCTCTATGTCAGCCAGCGCCGGTTGGCAAGCACCTAATTCCGCCATCGAGCAGATTTTGCACAGTTATGCACAAGGCAATGTCGAGCGGCGGCATGGACGCCGGAATCGCCAGTTGCTGGAGCCCTGCGGCATCCATCCAGGCTATCGCCGCACCCTCCTCTGCCACGGGCGTGCCCTGCCAGGCATCGCAATGATACAGCAGCAGAACCAGGTCTCGCCCATGCTGCTGCGCGCCATGCGCAGGCTGCACGGCAAAGGTCAGGGGCGTGAGCGAGGAAACGGAGGCCACGATGCCCAGTTCCTCCTCCAACTCGCGCACGAGCGCCGCAGCGGGCGTTTCCCCCGGTTCGACCTTGCCGCCAGGGAACTCCCACAAGCCGCCATGGTGCTTGTCCAATGGGCGCTGCTGCATCAGCACCTGCATCGACCGCCCATCGTCCCGCACCAGCGCTGCGGCCACCACCAGCAACGCAGGCATGGGTGGTGCAGGAGATTCCTGGGAAGGCATGGTCAAATCCAGTTCGCAATCAATAGGGCAAGGCACGGCGAGACCGCGCAACGGTTTCTTAGGGCCTGCAAGTGTATGCGGAAAGATGCACTGGGGATGGGCTGCTTCCATGATGAATTTCTTGCGCCGGATCGTGCGCGAACGCGATGCGATGACGCTGGTGGAATACGGCCTCCTGGTAGGCGTGCTCGGCCTTTCGATCGTGTTCGGGATGAATGCGTTTACCAATCAACTCTTCAGGCTTTGGCACATTGTGGAAGATCATACCAATGCCGCGTCAAAACCGCATTAAGGGCATTTTAGGTTTCGGCGGCTAGACACAAACCGTCCGCGGCGATGCCAAGAACCGCGCAGCGATGCGGGCCGGGAAATAGAAAACCTCTTCAGGAGAAGAATTATGAAGCTTATCCGTGACCTGTATCGCAACGAAGACGGCGCCACCGCGATCGAATACGGCCTGATCGCTGCTCTGATCGCCGTTGCCGCCATCACCGCCATGGGCGCGCTGGGCAACTCGCTGGGTAACACCTTCAACCTCGTTTCGAACGACATGAACAACGCCCAGGACGGCCACCTCTAAGAGGCGGCGCCGCAAGGCGTAGAAAATGGATGGGGCGGAAGAAGGCGGGGGCCTTTTTCCGCCCTTTCCTTTTGCGCCATGCTCACCGCATCACGCGCACGAAAAAGGCCGCCGGACACAGCTGGGTCCGGCGGCCTTTTAGTGTTCAGGGTCGTGTGATCAGGCGCCGATGCGCAGGAAGCGTTCGGCACGCAGTGCGCGCAGCGCATCGGCGTTCTTGCCGGCCAGTTCGTCCAGCTCCTCGCCGATCGCGGCAGCAAGCGCAGTGCAGGCGGCAGCCGGATCACGGTGCGCGCCGCCCACCGGTTCGGGCACGATGCGATCGATTACGCCCAGGGACAGCAAGTCCTGCGCCGTCACTTTCATCGCCTCGGCCGCTTCGGGGGCCTTTTCGGCGGTGCGCCACAGGATCGAGGCGCAACCTTCGGGCGAAATGACCGAATAGACCGCATGTTCGAGCATCAGCACGCGCTCGGCACTCGCCAGCGCCACTGCGCCGCCCGAGCCACCCTCGCCCACGATCGTGGCGACCATCGGCACGCCGAGCGACAGGCACGTTTCGGTGGAGCGGGCAATGGCTTCGGCCTGGCCGCGCTCTTCGGCTTCCACGCCGGGGAAAGCCCCCGATGTATCGACCAGGGTCACCACGGGCAGCCCGAATCGGCTGGCCATTTCCATCAGGCGTACCGCCTTGCGATAGCCTTCGGGCTTGCCCATGCCGAAATTGTGGCGGATGCGGCTTTGCGTGTCGTGGCCCTTTTCATGGCCGATCAGCATCACGCGGCGGTTGCCCAGGCGGGCAAAGCCACCGACGATCGCCTGATCCTCGCCATAGAGGCGGTCCCCGCCCAGCGGCATGAACCCGGTGAACATCCGCTCCACATAGTCGCGGAAATGCGGCCGTGCCGGATGGCGGGCAACCTGCGTCTTCTGCCAGGGCGACAGCGCACGATAGGTATTGGCCAGAAGATCGGCCGACTTGGTTTCAAGACGACGGATCTCGGCGGCGATGTCCAGCTCTCCGCTGGCAGCGGCGGTATCGCGCAGTTCGGCGATACGGGCTTCCAGGGCGGCGACCGGCTTTTCGAATTCGAGGTACGAAATCATGCGGCCTGCGCTAGGGACACGCGCGCGTTTGGTCAATGGGCGCGGAGGGTTCAGCGCAGACGCAGGGGGTGCTTTTCATTCACCAGCGCCACCAGCCGCGCGGCATCGACATGCGTATAGATTTCGGTGGTGGCAATATCGGCATGGCCAAGCAGGGTTTGCAGCACGCGCAAGTCTGCACCACCCTCCAGCAGGTGGGTCGCAAAGGCATGGCGCAATACGTGCGGGCTGACCTTTTCGGGATCGAGCCCGGCCCGCAGTGCCAGATCGCGCATCAGTTGGAACAGCCGCACCCGCGTGAGGTGCCCACCGCGCGGTGAGGGAAACAGGTGGCGCGATCCGCCTGGGCGCACCGCCAGCCAGCGGCGCAGCGCGGCGAGCGCGCGGGTGGAGACCGGCACCAGCCGTTGCTGCCCGCCCTTGCCGGTGATCGCCAGGAACGGCACGTCGCGCGGCAGTGCCGATACTGGCAGCGACACCAGCTCTGTCGCGCGCAGGCCCGAACCATAGAGCAATTCCACCAGCGCCAGCAGGCGGATGCCTTCGGGCGTTCCGGCGGCCGCATCAGCTTCGGCGGTTTTCAGAAACACGGCGATTTCGGTGTGATCGAGCAGGCGCGGCAAGGGCCGCCGGGCGCGCGGGCGCACCAAACATGCGGAAGGATCATCCTCGCGCAGGCCTTCATCCTGGGCGAAGGCCATGAACTGGCGGAGGGCGGAAATCTTGCGCGCCTGGCTGGCCGGGGCCAGTTCTGCCCAGCTTTGCGCCAATAGTGTGAGGGCCGCTGCATCGGCCAGCAGCAGGTTGCCGGCCACGCTTTCCGCCCCGGCCAGATCGCGTGCATAAGCCGCCAACGTATTGGCGGCCGCGCCCCGTTCTGCAGCCATCATCGCCAGAAACGCCGCGATTGCCGGAGAAGCCGGCGCGGCTTTTCCGGCTTGGCGCGTCACACCCGCGCCACTGCTTCGGCCGCGATCATGCGCGCTTCGCCTTCCAGGCCCACGCTGCGCAGTGCCGAAACGATGTGATAGAGATGCACGGGCGTCATCTTGTCCCAGCTGGCCGCCTGCATGCCAAAGCCGGCAAGCAAGGCCACGAGCGCAGGATTTTCCGAGGCGGCAGCATCGTCGATCGCGCGGGTCCAGCGTGTCTGACGGCCCATGTCGATTTTCAGCTTGCCGGCAAAGGAACGCGCGGTGTTGTCATCCACGCGGCCCAGCCCCATCAGTCCGGCCAGCAGGAACTGGGAGCGCAGCGCGCCGGCACTGTCGTCTTCGCCTTGGAACGTGCCCAGCGCATCTGCGCCGATTGCGGCTGTCTTGACCGGCGCGGCCAAGGCGATGAGGCCCCAGGGCTCGCTGCCCACCGGGACCACGGTGCCCCAGCGCACGGCGTTGGCATCGAGCCCGGCGGTCAGCATCGAGGCGATCAGCCCACCGGCATCACCCGCCATATCGGCATTGGGCATCACCCGCGCCGCCGCATAGGCCGTCAGGACCAATCGGGAATAGGCGCGATCGGGATTGTCGGGCGTGCCCCACAGCGACTTGATCGCGGCGAGGCGGTCTCCGGCATCGGGCGCAGTGTAGGCCGTGCGCAGCTTGTCGGCGAGCGGGCCCCAGGTCTTGTCCTGGTCGGCCCCGTCCTGCGCGTTGATTTCGGCGAGCTGGCTGTAAAGATCGACCATCGCCGCGCTCGACAGGATGCCCCTGCCCGCCGCAACATCGGCCGCTGCGCAGCGCGATGGCAGCGGCAGCATCGGCGCTCGCACGGCCACAAAGGCATAGTCTTCGCCAGCCTGATCGCGCAGGGCCTGGGGCGGTTCGATTCCCACGGCAAAGGCCAGCCCCGTGCGCCAAGGCGTGAGCTGGTCAACGCCCTTCCATTCGATGGTAACCGCGCGCCGGCTGGCCGATGTCGCCCCGGCCAGCCGCTGTGCCAGCAGGACATCGATCCTGTCTGCCCCGCCCCGGCGCATCAGCCGGTCGAGTTGGCCCATGGCCGGCGGGCCATCGCCGGTAAAGCCAGAACAGATCGCGCGGGTCAGATCCCACGGGCCGCCCTGCCGGCCCGCTGCGGTGAGTGCGGTGATCGGGCACAGCCCCACCGGATCGGCCGTGGCAAGGAACGCGGCCATGGCCGTGTCTTCCAGGCCTGGCGTGAAGAATCCGCTGTCTACCGACTGCACCATGGCGCGGGCGGCATCGGCCTCTCCCATGCGCAGCAGCAGTCCGGCGCGCAGCGCAGCCCAATCGGCGCCGTTCATGCCGACCGGCGTGTCCATCCGGCTCGCCAGCGCGCGGCGCAGCAGGATATGGCCCCAGCGCGACACCATCGGCCCGCGCATGCGGCCCAGCAACTGCTCCACGAACGGGCCGTTGAGATAGTGGGTGGAGGTTGCGGGGAAACCGCCGTCAACCTGGTCGATCACGCCCACGCGCGCCAGGCTGCGTTGGGCGCTGGGCGGAATATCGTACTTGGGCTGCGCCTTGGCAATCAGCGCATCGAGCGTGGCGGAATCGAGCTGGTCCAGCGGATCGACCGGGCCGGATACGCCAGCGCTGACATCGGCGTTTTCGTCCAGCGGCAGCGGCTGGATAACCGGCGACGACGTGGCGGCAGCGGCCGGTGGCGGCGCGGCCTTGGCCGGCGCAGGCGCCGGCTCGGCAGCCGGGCGCGCCGGGGCGGGCTTGGGCTTGGGCTTGACCGGCTGGCTCACCGGTTTGTCGAAACCGGGCGGCAGCAGCGATTCCTGCGCCATCAGCGCGCCGGTCATCCCGGCGCCCATGATCGCGCCGAGGGCAACGCAGCCCAGCAGGGCGTGACGAAACGGGCGCAGCGTCATGAATTGTTTCCTGTCTTGGCATTTGCAGGAGCGGCCAGGGGCTGTTCGATCCACACCGCCGGGCGCGGCCCGCCCAGGACCCAAGCAAGCAGGACAACGCCCACGACGATCGCGGCCACCAGCCCGCCGCCGATGGCCAGCCAGGGCAGCCCTTCGCCAGTTGTCGGAGCCGGTTGGCCCGCTTGATCCTTGCCTCTATGCATCGAACCCAGGTTGTTCACGTTGCCTCGCTGCCACGGCGCTTGCGCTTGGCCCTAGCGCAAGTATAGGCGGCGCGGCAATGGACCAAGACAGTGCTCCTCTCTCCATGGCGGAAATCGCCCGCATCGGCCGTCGGATCGATCGGCCGGTCGTGTTGGTGGGCATGATGGGCGTGGGCAAGACCACGGTGGGCCGCAAGCTCGCCAGCCTGCTCGACGTGCCGTTCATCGATGCCGACGAGGAGATCGAGCGCGCGGCGCAGATGCCGATCCCGGAAATCTTCGCGACCTATGGCGAACCCTATTTCCGCAGCGGCGAGCGGCGGGTGATCGCGCGCCTGCTCGATGGCCCGGCAGCGACCCGGCGCAAGATCCTGGCCACGGGCGGCGGTGCGTTCGTCGACGCGGAAACGCGCGCGCTGATTCTCGACAAGGCAGTGTCAATCTGGCTCGACAGCGATATCGACACGCTGGTGGAGCGCGTGGGCCGCAAGGATAACCGCCCGCTGCTGCGCGGCGGCAACCCGCGCGAGATTCTCACCCGCCTGCGCAACGAACGGCGCGGCGCCTATGAACAGGCGGCCATTCACATCACCAGCGGCAACGTGCCTCACGCGCTGACCGCCGGCCGCATTCTGAAAGCGATTGACGCATGGCTGTAATTCCCGTCGCCATTGCCGGCGCCCCTTATGACGTGGTGATCGAGAAAGGTGCCCTTGCCCGCGCCGGCGAACTGTGCCGCCCGTTCCTGCGCAAGAATACCGTGCCGGTGGTGACGGACGAACACGTTGCCGCCGCCTGGCGCGAGACAGTGACGGCCAGCTTTGCCGCGCAGGGCCTGGCCAGCGAATGGCTGGTGCTTCCCGCCGGCGAAGCGACCAAGTCGTGGGAGAACCTCGCCCGCGTGGTCGATTGGCTGCTGGCGCAGGAAGTGGAGCGCAAGGACAACGTGGTGGCGCTGGGCGGCGGCGTGATCGGTGACCTTACCGGCTTTGCCGCCTCGATGCTCAAGCGCGGCTGCGGCTTCATCCAGATGCCCACCACGCTCTTGGCGCAAGTCGATTCGAGCGTGGGCGGCAAGACCGCGATCAACACGCCGATGGGCAAGAACCTGGTGGGCGCATTCCACCAGCCCAGCCTGGTGCTGGCCGACCCGCTCAGCCTCGATACTCTGCCCTTGCACGATGTGCGCGCCGGTTATGCCGAAGTGGTGAAATACGGGCTGATCGACGACGCCGACTTCTTCTTCTGGTGCGAAGCCAATGCGCAGCGCCTGCTGGCCGGCGAAGCGGACGCGCGCGAATATGCGATCGCCCACAGCGTGGCGGCCAAGGCGCGCATCGTGGCCGCCGATGAAAAGGAAACCACCGGCGTTCGTGCCCTGCTCAATCTGGGGCACACGTTTGGCCATGCGCTGGAAGCGCAGTGCGGCTTTTCCGACCGGCTGCTCCACGGCGAAGGCGTGGCGCTGGGCATGATCCTGGCAGCGCGCTATTCCGCGCGCATCGGCCTGATGAGCGGCCAGGATGCCGAACGCGTGGCCGCCCACATCGCCGCCGTGGACCTGCCCGCCTCGCTCAAGGCGCTGGCGATGGGTTGCGACGGGCAGACGCTCAAGAACCACATGCTGCACGACAAGAAGATGGACGCGGGCACCCTGCCCTTCCTGCTGATGCGCGGGATCGGGCAGACGTTCCTGGCCAAGGACGTGGACCTGGCCGATGTGGCGGCGTTTCTCGACGAGGAACTGGCGCGCTAGGCGCCCCTCAACCACCGGCTTCGCCAGCCGCAGGCTGGTGGAGGGGCGATGCGAAAAGCAGCGTGCCATTGTGACAATCATCGCTGTTCCGCAGCCCGATTTTCGCGGCCGCGGAAACGCGCAAGGCGACCGAATTCATCTTCGGCTTCCGTGTTCGCACCAAAGGACACAAGCAGCGCGAACATGGCTGGGTCGCCTTGGCTGACCGCAACATGCAACGGCGTTTGCGCCATGTCTCCACGGGTGTTGGGGTCCAGGCCGGCATCCAACAGAATTCGCGCACTTTCCAGATCGCGGCGCCAAGCGGCGACATGCAGGAGACTGTCGCCATCCGCCTCCCGATAAGCCAAGAGGTCTGCGGGAGGTTCATCAAGCAAGAAATCTTGCTGGAAGCGCGCAACCAGGAACGCGCGATCGTCGGGTGCCATTTTCTTCACAGTCCGCCATCCGGCACCAAGTCCACCGCCGCAAATTCCGGCAGCATCGCCTTGCGCAACAAGGTCCGGTGGCATTCGGGTGCGGCGCGTTCGTAGCATAGCAGGGCGACGCGCTTTTCCTGCGCCAGGTCATGCAGTTGTGCGCCGGCCGCGATGGCTTCGGGCAGTTCGAGTTGCCCGGCATAGATGCGTTCCAGCGCGGCGTGGTCGTGCGCCCGCGCGGCGGCGCGGCCATCGGCGGGGGTGCCCAGGGCCTTGAAATGGACATAGGCGATGCCGGCCTGGGCCAGCGCGCCGGCCAGCGCCGTCTTGGAAAAACCCGGCCGGCGCGAGAGCGGCAGGGCGCGCACGTCGGCCAAGACTTCGACGCCTGCCCCCTTCAAGGCGCCGATCACGGCATCGAGCGTCGCCTGTTCATAGCCGATGGTCCAGATCGTCGGCGCGCTCACAGCAGGCGCGCGCCGTTGGGCACCGGGCGTTCCGGGCTGGCCAGCACCACGCGGCCCTCCTCATCGGCAAAGCCCAGCGTCAAGACTTCGGAAATCGCCTTGCCCACCTGGCGCGGCGGGAAGTTGACCACGGCGGCCACCTGCCGGCCGACCAGATCGCCAGGATCATAGAGGGCGGCAACTTGCGCGCAGCTTTTCTTGTGGCCCACGCCCGGCCCGAAATCGATGACCAACTTGAGCGCAGGCTTGCGCGCGCCGGCCAGTTCCTCGGCCGACAGCACGGTGCCGATGCGAATGTCCACCTTCAGGAAATCACTGAAGGCAATCGTTTCTTCGGCTTCGCTCGTGGAATCGTGAATGACATGCATGTCGCCGAATGTGGCCCCGCCGCTCCACTTGTGCAAGGCGGCGGAGCCAACCACGTCAGTCCTTGTTCGCCTGGGCAAAGGCCGCAGCCGCGCCAAACAGGCCCGGCTGCGGATGGGTGATGAGCTTCACCGGCATCTGCGCCATGATCTGCTCGAACCGGCCCTTGGCCCGGAATCGCTCGGCAAAGCCGGAACGCACCAAGGAATCCTTGATCCGCAGGCCAAGCCCTCCGGCCATGACCACCGCGTGGGCACCATGGGCCAGCGCAAGGTCTCCGGCAACGCTGCCAAGGCTGAGGCAGAAACGGTCGATGGCGGCAGCCGCCAGACTGTCCTCGCCGCTGCCTCCCAAGGTCCAGATCGCCTTGTCGTCGCGCGGGATGAACGGCAGACCTTCGATCAAAGCCAAGGTTTCGTAGATATCGACGATGCCTGGCCCGGCCACCACGCGCTCCACCGAAACGCGGCGGTGGCGTTTGCGCAGGCGGGCAAGGATCGCGTCCTCGATCCCGTCGAGCGGGGCATAATCGATATGCCCGCCCTCGGTCGGCTGCACCTGATAGCCCTGCTGGTGCCGCCAAAGCTGCGCCACGCCAAGGCCCGTGCCTGGGCCAACCACGCTGAACACGCCGTGATCGGGCAGCGGCACGTCCGGGCCGGACAAATGGATGAAATGCTCAGGCCCCGCCTGCGCCACGGCGTGAGCCACGGCAGCAAAGTCGTTGACCACGACATAGCGTTCGGCGCCAAGCTTTGCCGGGATCAGCGCCGGGCGGATGATCCAGGGATTGTTGGTGAACTTGATCACCTCGCCCCCCACCGGGCCGGCAACCGCAATGGCGCAGGCCTTGGGCACCGTACCGCCGTTTTGCCGGGCAAATTCCTCCCATGCCAGCTGGAAACTGGCATGCTCCGCCGTCTTGAGCGTGACGGCTTCACCCAGGTGCGTGACGCGGCCGTTTTCCACCGTGGCCAAGGCAAAGCGCGCGTGCGTTCCGCCGATGTCGACGGTTACGAGTTCCATGATAACCTCCCCCAAGCGCGTGATGTCAAAGACCGGCCGCAGCCAGCATGGCCGAACCGCCGCGTTCCGCCGGATCGGAATGGTGGCGCATCAGGGCGAACAATTCGCGCCCGACACCCATGGCCTCGGCCGGCGCGGGCACATCCTCGCGGGCGTCCCATTCGGCGGTCTCGACCAAGGCTTCGATCTGCCCTGTCTCGGCGCAAACCCGCACAACGTCGCCATCGCGCAGCTTGGCCAGCGGGCCGCCCAGCTTGGCTTCGGGCGAAACGTGGATCGCGGCCGGCACTTTGCCCGATGCGCCAGACATGCGGCCATCGGTGACGAGCGCCACGCGGAAACCTCGATCCTGCAACACGCCAAGCGGCGGCGTCAGCTTGTGCAATTCGGGCATGCCATTGGCGGCCGGACCCTGGAAGCGCACGACGACCACGACGTCACGCTCCAGTTCGCCCGCCTTGAACGCGGCGAGCACATCGTTCTGGTCGGCAAAGACGCGCGCCGGCGCCTCGATCGTCCAGCGCGCGCGGTCGACCGCGCTTACCTTGATCGTGCCGCGACCCAGGTTGCCGCGCAACAGGCGCAGGCCCCCTTCGGGCTGGAACGGCGCGGAGACCGGGCGCAACATGCTGTCATCGCTGCTTTTCACCGGCGCCGGGTCCCACTTCAGCGTGTCGCCATCCATCACCGGCTCCTGCGCGCCTTCGGCCAGCGATGCGCCATAGACCGTGCGGATATCGCCATGGGCAAGGCCGGAATCGAGCAGCTCGCGAATGACATAGGGCATGCCGCCCGCCGCATGGAAATAGTTCACGTCGCCCGCGCCATTGGGATAGACGCTGGCGATCAGCGGCACCACGCGCGACAGTTCGTCCATGTCGTCCCAGTCGATCTGGACACCTGCGGCACGCGCCATGGCCGGAATGTGGATCACATGGTTGGTCGATCCGCCCGTGGCGAGCAGGCCCACCACCGCATTGATGATCGCCTTTTCGTCCACGCAGTGGCCGAGCGGGCGGTAATCATCGCCGTTCCACGCGATCTTGGCCACCTGGTGCACGGCGGCGCGGGTCAATTCCTGGCGCAGCTTGGTGCCTGGCAGGACGAAGCTGGAACCGGGCATGTGCAAGCCCATCATTTCCATCATCATCTGGTTGGAATTGGCCGTGCCATAGAACGTGCAGGTGCCCGCCGAATGATAGCTGGCACTTTCGGATTCGAGCAGTTCGTCGCGGCCCACCTTGCCTTCGGCATAGAGCTGGCGGATCCGCACCTTTTCCTTGTTGGCAAGGCCCGTGGGCATCGGCCCGGACGGCACCAGGATCGTGGGCAGATGGCCAAAGCGCAGGCCGCCGATGATCAGGCCCGGCACGATCTTGTCGCATATCCCCAGGAACAGCGCGGCCTCGAACATGCCGTGCGACAGGCCCACGGCCGTGCTCATGGCGATAGTGTCGCGGCTGAACAGCGAGAGTTCCATCGAATCCTGGCCCTGCGTCACCCCGTCGCACATCGCCGGAACGCCGCCCGCCACTTGCGCGGTGGCCCCGATTTCGCGGGCGAACAGCTTGATCTGTTCCGGGTAGCGGCCATAGGGCTGGTGCGCCGAAAGCATGTCGTTGAAGGCGGTGACGATGCCGATGTTGAGCGCCTTGCCGTCGCGCAGCGCCGGCTTGTCGTCACCAGCGGCGGCAAAGCCATGGGCCAGGTTGCCGCAGGTCAGCTGCGGGCGGTTGACGCCGGCATCGCGCGCGCGGTCGATCAGGGCGAGATAAGCGGCGCGGCTGTCGCGGCTGCGGGCCACGATACGGTCGGTGACTTTGGCCAGCGTGGGATGAAGGGCCATCATTCGCTCCAGTAGATGGTAACCGGCGGGCCATCGGCGCCGCGCAGGAAATCGGCAACGGGATAGTCGGCATTGCCGGCCAGCACGCTTTCGATCAGGGCTTTCTTGGACTGGCCGGTGACGACCAGGATGATCTCCTTCGTCGCCTTGAGCGCGCGCGCGTTCAGCGTCAGGCGATCGAACGGCGCCTCGGCCGGCAACGGGATCGGCGTGGTGGCGATCACCGTGGCGCCGGGGCGGACCAGCGCCTGCATGGTGGGAAACAGCGAGGCGACATGGCCATCCTCGCCCATGCCCAGCCACACCAGATCGAACGGCGCCACGGCCGCGCCTTCTTCCAGCCGCTCGAACATGGCACCGCTGTCACCCAGTGCGGCAAAAAGCTTGCCGAAGTTGCTGGCAGGGTGATCGTCGGGCACGCGGCGATCATCGGTCAGCGCCAGGGTTGCGCCGCTCCAGTCGAGGCCGCGATCCTTGAGCAGGGCAAAGACCTTGAGCGGGGTGGAGCCGCCCGTCATGGCCAGGCGCTTGGGTCCCGGCTTGGCCAATTCGGCCGCGATCCGGTCTGCCACGGCGGCGGCATCGCCGGGCTTGGCCCAGGTTACGCGCGAATGGGCAGCATCAGTCATTCCAGCTTCTCCCGTCGCGTTCGGTAAGCGCGATCGCGGCATTCGGCCCCCAGCTGCCGGCGGCATAAGGCTTGCACTCCATGTCCTCGCTTGCCCAGACAGCGCGGATCGCATCGACCCAGCGCCACTGCGCTTCCACCTCGTCGCGACGAACGAACAGGGTCTGCTCGCCCTCGATGAGGTCGAGCAGCAGGCGTTCATAGGCAATGCGGCGACGGGCCTTGGCGAAAGCCTGAGTGAGCGAGAGGTCGAGGTTCACTTCGCGCAGCACAACGCCGCCGCGATCGAGGCCCGGCTCCTTGGCCATGACCTGGAGCCGCACGTATTCCTCGGGCTGCAGGCGAATGACCATGCGATTGGCGCGCAGCTTGCCACCGCGTTCGGAAAAGATGTTGTGCGGCACCTGCTTGAACTGCACCACGATTTCCGAGCGGCGCTCGGCCAGGCGCTTGCCGGTGCGCAAGTAGAAAGGCACGCCCTGCCAGCGCCAGTTGTCGACATGGGCCTTGATGGCAACGAAAGTCTCGGTGTCCGATGGCTCGCCCAGGTCTTCCTGGTATCCGGCCACGCCGCCGCCCTTCACCGCGCCGGTGCGATACTGGCCACGCACCATTTCCTCGGCCTTCACCGTGCGCAGCGCGCGCAACACCTTGACCTTTTCATCGCGGATCGAAGTGGCATCGAAATTGCGCGGCGGCTCCATCGCGGTCAGCGCAAGCAGCTGGAGCATATGGTTCTGCACCATGTCGCGCAGCGCGCCGGTATCGTCGTAGAACCCCTTGCGCCCTTCCAGGCCCACCGTCTCGCTGACGGTGATCTGCACGTGGTCGATATTGCCCGCATTCCACTGCGGCTCGAAAATCATATTGGCAAAGCGCAGCGCCATCAGGTTCTGGACGGTTTCCTTGCCCAGGTAATGGTCGATGCGGAAAATCTGGTCTTCGGCAAAGGCTGCGGCAACGGCATCGTTGATCCGGCGGCTGGATTCCAGATTGTTGCCCAGCGGCTTTTCCAGGCCGATCCGCACGTTGTCGTGCGCCAGCCCTGCCCGTCGCAACCCCTCGATGGTGGGCTCGAACAGCGCGGGCGCGGTGGACAGGAAAATCGACAGGCCACAGCTGGTATCGCCCAGCTTGCTGGTGAGCGCCGAAAACCCGTCGACGTTCGAGGCGTCGAGCGTCTGGTATTCCAGCCGATCGAGGAAACTCGCCAGCTTGGTTTCGTCCTTGCGGTCTTCGGGCAGGAACTCGTCGAGCGCCTGGCGGGCGAACTCGCGGAACTCGGCATCGTCATGCTCTGATCGGGCAGTGCCCACGATGCGCAGGCCCGGATCGATCAGCCCGTCCTCGTGCAGGGCATAGAGCGACGGCAACAGCATCCGGCGGGAAAGGTCGCCGGTCGCGCCAAAAAGCAAGAGCGCGGAACAACTGCTGTCGGCCATCGGCTGATCTCCTCTAAGTTCGTTACACGCATGACGTGCGCAATCATGGCATGGCAACGTGCAACCCTGGTTCCGGGTCCTTGTGAGCCATGCCCTAGTCGCACATTACGCACTATGCACGTTGCATAAGTATGCAAACCGCCTGCGGCATTCTGCCGGGCCGCCGCGTTGGGTGGGGTGTCGCCCATGGCTCTGGCCATGTAGCTCTTTTGGCTGCATAGTTACAAGCCAAGCGAGCGATCGCATCGCCGGCGGCCCTGGCTTGCCAAGCAACCAAATGGGAGAAAAC
>Ga0070669_100001394_pt1 | contig 17440 bp, 14 predicted proteins | sample KBSS53metaG_FD_64680 | JGI IMG/M metagenome (GOLD analysis project Ga0070669, IMG submission 64680) | Switchgrass rhizosphere microbial communities from Kellogg Biological Station, Michigan, USA - KBS S5-3 metaG | ecosystem: Host-associated > Plants > Roots > Rhizosphere > Soil ... | reverse complement strand
TGCAGATGCGGGGTATCGGGAGCCATTGCAAAAAATGCGCGCAGCGCTGGATACTTGGCAAAAGGAGACAAAGGACCTCGGTGGCGTGGATGAAAGCGAACTCAGGGAGAGGATGAGACCCGGTGGTGTATGGCAGAAACTCCCGCAGCCCAAAATTGTAAGTACCGGGTCCTCGATTACGGTTACTACGGAGGCTCCTGGCGCATCCATTGTTTACACTATCGACTCGGGTAATCAGCCTCATTGGAAGCTTTATACCATTCCTGTCGAGATCAAAGGGAAGGTGGTACGTTTCAAGGCGTGTCGTTTTGGGTTTCTCGATTCTGACGAGGTTGTTAAGACTCTCGACTAGTGTTCCACGTGGAACAAAGAGCCCTCACCACGAGACCGAAACCACGCAACACGCCCAACCACTTTCTTCTTTGACCCTTGCACGCTCTGTGCTAGAATCCGCTTCCCCTCAGCAGATTAAGGATCCTCATTTCGATGGCACGAATTATAGCTGTATCGAACCAGAAGGGCGGGGTCGGAAAGACTACGACTGCCATCAATCTTGGTGCAGCGCTGGCTCTTGCGGGCCACAAGACACTTCTCATCGACCTCGATCCACAGGCAAACGCAACCAGCGGCGTCGGCATCCGCAGAGGATCCGTGGCTCACGGGATTTACGACGCAATCGTGGGAGACCGTTCGCTACCTGATGTCATCCTTGACACCGACCTTGACCTCCTGAAGCTTGCGCCGTCTGAGCGAAACCTTGCCGGCGCTGAAATTGAGCTGGTTAGCTTCGATGAGCGCGAGACGCGTCTCAAGCAGACCCTCAACGGGATACGCTCCGAGTTTGAATTCATCCTCATAGATTGCCCGCCAAGCCTGGGAATCCTCAACCTCAATGCTCTGGTGGCAGCCACCTCGGTCCTTGTACCTATTCAATGCGAGTATTTCGCGCTCGAAGGCGTTGCAGACTTGTGGGACACTCTCGCGAGGATCCGGAATGGACCAAATCCGGATCTCGAAATAGAAGGCGTGCTCATCACGATGTGCGACGATCGAACAAACCTCGCAAATCAAGTCATCTCAGAACTCCGGAGTTTCCTGGGGCCGCAGGTCTTCGAGACGGTGATCCCGCGAAACATCCGTCTGGCAGAGGCACCGAGCCACGGCAAACCCGTGCTTCTTTACGAACCGAAATCCCGAGGCGCAGAGAGCTATTTACAACTTGCCCAAGAGGTAATTTCCAATGACCACGCGAAAGGCGTTAGGGAGGGGGCTTGATGCCCTCTTCGGTGAGTCCCAGCGTCGCGGTGAGACCGCAGTTGCCCAGGCGCTAGAGACTACAGCCCCACAAAACGAAGATTTTCTCGAGATAGAGATCGCCCAGATCGATCCGAATCCGGAACAACCCCGCTCCAATTTCCGGCGCGAGCTGCTCCTTGAGCTTGCCGCTTCGATAAAATCAAACGGCCTCGTACAGCCGGTTCTGGTCCGTCGGACCGCGAACAGCCGTTACCAGCTCATCACTGGCGAGCGACGCCTTCGAGCGGCGCAGCTCGCAGGCCTCAACCGACTGCCGGCGGTCATCCGCGACGTCCCCGATGACAGGCTCCTTGAGTTTGCGCTCGTAGAGAACATACAACGCCAGGAGCTCAACCCAATCGAGGAAGCCCACGCATATCTCAAGCTTACACAACAACTTAACCTGACCCAGGAGCAGGTTGCCGAAAGGGTCGGGAAGGACCGCTCAAGTGTCGCTAATTACCTGAGACTTCTCAAGTTACCTGCAAACATCCAGAAGCTGATCGAAGATGATCAACTTCAGATGGGGCACGCCCGGGCACTGGCTGGACTTGAATCCCCTGAACTTCAGTCACGGCTTGGACGTGACATAGCCCGTAAAAAACTCTCAGTCAGACAGGCTGAGGCGGCGGTCAAAAGGCTTCAGCGCGCTGGAGTTACGGTCTCAAGCTCGACTCTCCGCGCCAACGATGCTAACATCCGGGCCGCTGAGCTGAAGTTAAAACGCTACCTCGGCGCACCGGTCCAAATACGATTTTCAGGGGAAAAAGGCAAAATGGAGATCTCGTTTGAGTCGATGAGCGATCTCGACCGCATCTATTCGCTCATCATTCCAAAGCGAGACTAATTTGCGAGTTTGTTCTTCATAGAAAAGGAGATAAGGCAATCAAATGAAATTCGGAAAGACTGCGATCGGTTCGCCATCGGATCTGCGCTCGTTTCTTGGTGAGGGTACCGAAATCACCGGCGATATCAGGTTCAGCGAGATTATGCGCGTTGATGCCCAGGTCTCGGGATCGATTCATTCTGATCACGGAAGCCTGGTAGTCATGGAAAATGGCCACGTTCGCGCCGATGTAGAAGCAGGCTCAGTCGACGTTGGCGGAACGATCGAAGGAAAAGTCATCGCGCGGTCGAGTGTCAAGATTCGAGCGTCGGGCAAGGTCTACGGGGACATTTACACGCCCGCGCTGATCATCGAATACGGTGCCGTATTTGAAGGCAAGTGCAGCATGGTGAATTCAGCTGCACGCGAAAACGATGTCGATTCGTTCGCCCGAATCGATCAAAAAGCGCCTGTAGAGTGGTCCGAAGCTACATCGCTCAAAATAGCTGAGGAACGAGCGTCCTAAAGCTTATCGCTCGACCTCGCGAAGCATTCTTGCCAGGAGATTGCGAGCCACGCGCATCCGGTAACGCGCCGTCGACCGGATATCGTCAATTGGGGAGAGTTCTCCTTCGAGAAGATTCTGAATACTCTCGGGCAGTGCTGACCCTGAAACCCACCCTCTGAGAGCGGCTTCAACCCGACCAGCACGCCGAACTACCGGAGTCATGCTTCCGTAACTGATGGCACACGAATCGATGCTGCCGTTATTCATTGCAAGTCGCGCCGCCATCATGACTTTTGAAATCGCCTGGGCCCGCCGCGTTCCCACCTTATAGAAAAAGCCCTTTTCTCCCGGCTCGAGCTTGCGAACTTTGATCGAGGTGACTATTTCATCCGCCTCAAGAACCGTTCGTCGATAAGCGGTGTAAAAATCCTGATAGCCAACTGTTCGCGTGCCGCGCGATTGCGAGGCGATATCAATCTCAGCATCCAAGACTGCCAGTACCGGAAGGCTGTCACCAGCAGGTGAACCATTTACCAGGTTCCCGCCAAGCGTTCCTCGATTCTGAATCTGAACCGCGCCGATTGTCAGCGCCGCCTCAACCAATAGAGGTGTCCACGTTCGCGTCAACCGCGAGTTGATGATCTCAGAAAATGACGTTAGCGCGCCGATCCTCAACCACGCACCCTCATCGCGAATTCCGCGAAGCTCGTTTACCTTCCAGATATCAAGAAAAGCCGGAGCTCGAAACTGCCTCGCATTGAGAAGCACCATCAGGTCAGTTCCACCAGCGAGAATGCGAACGTCCTTTTCACCGTCGAGAATATTCAGTGCCGCATCGACCGTTTGCACAGAGTAGACTTTGGCAGGGTCCGTCATCACTCGTGAGATGTCCCTTCCATGCCTGCTGCTTGCTGGATTGCATCGACGATTTTGATGTAGCCGGTGCAGCGACAGAGATTTCCTGCGATCGCAATCCTGACATTGTCTCGTGTGGGCTCACTTGCAGAGTCGAGAAATGATCTTGCTGCCATCAGCATCCCCGGCGTACATATTCCGCACTGTGCCGCACCGAACTCGAGAAAAGCACGCTGAAGTAAGTCTGGCTTTCCGTCACGCGCCAGACCCTCGACCGTAAGAATTGATGAACCTTCGACCTGGCAGACCGGGATGAGGCAGGAATTCACGACCTTGCTATCAACAATCACCGAGCACGCCCCGCATTCTCCTTCGCCGCATCCTTCCTTGGTCCCCGTCAGACACAGGTCCTCGCGGAGCACATCGAGCAGCCTTTTCATAGGCATTACTTCGACTTCCGACACGGATCCGTTGACGACAAATGAGAATTTCATTTAGTTTGCAGATCAGATTAACCCGCTGGTTCCCGTTTCGAAAAGGAGGATTACCGGAATGATGCCTGGTCGTCGGGACTTTGTAGGCCTTCTCGGATCAGCTGCCGTCAGCTTTGTAACGCGCGCTGCAGCTACTCATCGAACATCGAATCTTGCCGATGCCCGGATCGAGGTCCTCATCAATGAGCCGATCGGCACAATTGCTCCCGAGATTCAGGGACATTTCGTCGAGCACCTGGGAGGAGTCGTCTACGATGGCATCTGGGTAGGCGATGGTTCGCGCGTCCCAAACATCTCAGGGATTCGAAAGGACATAGTCGATCGCCTTCGAGCCATCAAGTCTCCTGTCATCAGATGGCCCGGCGGATGCTTTGCCGATCAGTATGACTGGCGTGATGGAATTGGACCTCGAGCTTCAAGGCCCAAACGCACAAACTTCTGGGTGCGCTCACCAGAGTGGCCGGCCTCGGCCGGCAATGGACCGCAGCGTTACGACACCAATCAATTCGGAACGATCGAGTTTGCCCGATTCTGCAAACTGAGCGGATCGCAGCCTTACTTTGCAGCGAACGTAAGAAGCCTTCGGCCACACGATTTCTGGCAATGGGCTGAATACTGCAATTCCCCCGCAGGCACAACTACCCTCGCCGACCAGCGCGAAAAGGATGGCGAAAGACAGCCTTTGAACGTTCGCTACTGGGGTGTAGGCAACGAATCCTGGGGCTGCGGGGGCAACTTCAACCCCGAAGAATACGCGACAGAGTTCCGACGCTACACTGCGTGGGTTCCTCGATTCCCCGGACAAGAACGGCTCTTCATGGTCGGCTCGGGCCCGAACGGAGATGACCTTGGATGGACTCGAAGATTTTTCGATCGAGTGGGCCGCGGCATGGGCGACCTGTGGGGCTGGGCACTACATCATTATTCCTGGAATGCGAGCAGCGGACGGACAACTGACTGGTTTCAAGGAAAAGGTGACGCTCTAAACTTCGACTCTGAGCAATACTATGAGATTCTCAGAGAAGCCAATCGCGTCGAACAGTTGATCACTGGTCACTGGAGCGCGATGGGCGAATTCGATCGTCAACATCGAGTCAAGATTGTTGTCGATGAATGGGGCGCGTGGTACAAGCCGGGTACAGAGCCGTTTCCTGATGCGCTGCTCGGACAGCAGAACACGATGCGCGATGCGGTGCTGGCAGGCTTGAGCCTCGACATTTTCAATCGACATGCTGACAAGGTTGCCATGGCAAACATTGCACAGCTCGTGAATTGTCTTCAGTCGTTATTTCTCGCGCACGAAGACAAGTTCTGTGTGACGCCTACCTATCACGTCTTCTCAATGAATGCGGCACATCAGGCAGCACAGTCGCTTCGCACGATTGCCTCAGCGCCTCAGGCCGCGTACTCGCGCAACGGCAGGCCGGCTTCGATTCCTGGATTGAGTGCTTCAGCATCATTGAACGCAAAGCAACTCACCGTAACGGCTACCAATACGCATTTGACTGAAGATCGCGAAACTGAAATATCGATTCGAGGAGCTGCAATAAACTCGATAAAAGTTTGGACGCTGTCGGCACCTGACGTCCACGCCTGCAACACATTGGCAAATCCCAACGCAGTTGCGCCTCGCGAGCAAACCATCAGCGCGACCAGCAAGACTTCAGCGAGCACGCTTGTAGTCAAGTTTCCAAAAGCTTCGGTAACAAAACTTGAGATAGCGCTCGCTTGATCAACCACCCCATAACAAACATTTGATCGAGGTACTGACAATGACCCGCTTGACCAAAAACATCCTGACTGCACTGTTGGTTCTTCTTCCTTTTGCCGGTTCTTCGTGCAAAGGCACCGAAACCGGAGGCACTTCGTCGAAGACGCATAAGTTCGCTTTTGTGACAAATAATCCGTCTGACTTTTGGACCATCGCAAGAAAGGGAACGGAGAAAGCCGTAGCCGAGATCCCCGGCATTGAAGTCGAATTCAGAATCAATTCCGACGGCACAGCGGCCGAGCAACAGCGCGTAGTTGATGATCTCCTCGCCAAGGGCATTGAAGGAATTGCGATTAGTCCTGTCGATCCGGCCAACCAAACGCCGATGATCAACAATGCAGCCGCAAAGGCGCTTGTGATCACGCAGGACAGCGACGCAGTCTCGAGCAATCGAGCTTGTTACATCGGCACGGACAATGTTGCGGCTGGTCGGCAGGCGGGCGAAGTAATAAAAGAAGCGCTTCCTCAGGGTGGTGACATAATGCTTTTCGTAGGCACTCTTGATGCGGCAAATGCGCAGCAGCGGTCTCAGGGCATCAGGGAAGTTCTCAACGGAACGAACATCAAAATCCTCGATATTCGTACGGACAACACGGATCGCGTGCGTGCGAAATCTAACGCCGCTGATACCCTCGTGAAGTATCCGCAGGTTGCGGCGCTCGTCGGGCTCTGGTCATACAACGGTCCGGCGATACTCGGAGCCGTGCGTGATGCCGGCAAGATCGGAAAAGTCAAAATCATTGCGTTTGACGAAGAGGATGAAACTCTCGCGGGCATCAAAGACGGCGCCATCGACGCCACAGTCGTGCAGCAGCCCTTTGAGTTCGGTTATCGTTCAATCGAACTGATGGCGAAGTATCTCAATGGCGACAAATCGGTGATTCCCGCCAGCAAACAAATATTCGTCCCGACTCTTGCCGTCAAGAAGGATGGAATTGACGCATTCATCACGAAGGTGAACCAGCTCAGGGGCCGTTCGTAACGGCTGCGAGAAACAGATGGCTTCCGATCTCCCAGTTTCCCGATCCAATACACCAGTTCTGGAAATGCAGGGAATCAGCAAACGGTTCCCGGGGGTGATTGCTCTCGATGATGTAAGTCTGGAAGTTCAACCCGCTGAGATTGTCGGCCTGATCGGCGAGAACGGCGCCGGCAAATCAACCTTGATGAAGATCCTCGGGGGCGTCACTCGCCGTGATTCAGGCGAGGTTCGAATACAGGGGAAACCCGCCGAGATAGCAACCCCGAGTGAAGCCAGTCAGCTCGGTATCGAGTTCATTCATCAGGAGCTCAGCGTTCTCGACAACCTTGATGTAGCCGCGAACATCTTTCTTCATCGCGAGCCAACTCGAGGGAGCTGGCTGCGGTTGATTGATCGAGACCGGATTTACAAACTCGCAGATGAACACTTGAAGAAGGTTGGCCTTGATCTTTCAAGCCGGACGCCCACCAGTCGACTGTCGATAGCTCAGAAACAGCTTGTCGAAATCGCGCGCGCGCTTTCCGGTGGTGCGCGAATCATTATCATGGACGAGCCCACTTCGAGCCTCACGCTCACAGAAACACGAACTCTGTTATCGCTCATCGGCGAGCTTAAAACGCACGGCGTTGCAGTGATCTACATCTCACACCGGCTCGACGAGGTACGTCAGATTGCCGATCGCGTCGTAGGGCTGCGTGATGGCCGAAACGCGGGGACGCTCGAGCGTGCAGAAATAAACCACGATCGCATGGTGCGTCTTATGGTCGGCCGTGACCTGAAAGACTTTTACGTTCACCGAGAAAATGGGGAATCCAAAAGTGCGAAAAACACACTCACCGTCCGCAACCTGCGGACATCGCGCTTCCCGCAAAGCCCTGTTGATTTCGAGGCGCGAGGCGGTGAGGTATTAGGCTTTGCCGGCCTGGTAGGTGCGGGGCGATCTGAGATAGCGCGAGCCATCTTCGGCGTTGATCCGCGCATGAGCGCTGATTTTCAGCTTGGTGGAAGCGAACTCAATATCACGTCACCGCAGCAGGCAATCGCGAGCGGTGTTTACCTTGTTCCTGAGGATCGGCGGAACGAGGGTCTCGTCGTCGATTTCAATGTTCGCGAGAACATCACGCTCCCTGCGTTGAAGAATTATGCGAGCGCAGCGCTGATTGATACTGCAAAGGAAACGCGCATTGCACAGGAAATGTGCAAAGCGATTCGGATCAAGACTCCTTCGCCAGAAGTGCGCGCGGCGAACCTGAGCGGAGGTAATCAACAGAAAGTAGTGCTTGCAAGATGGCTCGCGCTCTCGCCGCGGGTCCTTATTTTTGACGAGCCGACTCGAGGCATCGACGTCGGCGCCAAGGCTGAGATTTATTCGCTGATGCATGATCTGGCTATGAAAGGTGTAGCCATTATTGCGATCAGCAGTGATATGGAAGAGATTCTTGGTATCAGCGACCGCATTGCGGTCATGCACGAAGGTCGCTTGAATGGCATTCTCAAACGTCCGGATTTCAGCGAGGAAGCTGTTATGCGACTCGCGACCGGAACGGAGCAATAGAGTCACATGAAGAAAGAACTTGGGATTCTTGTCCTGCTCGTAGTTCTTTGCGTGATCGTTTCAATCATGAACCAGAGATTCCTCGTCCCTGAAAACCTCCAGAATATGGGCCGATTGATTGGAGCGTTCGGCATCTTCAGCCTTGGTCTTGGAATGGTGATCATCACGGGCGGAATCGAGCTATCTGTCGGTTCAATCATGGCGCTACTCGGAGTTCTGCTCTCAATGATGCTCACCGAATGGCATTGGCCCTCGCCGATAGCGCTTCTCGCGTGCGTACTCCTTGCGATGGGACTCGGACTGGCGCACGGCACGTTGATCACTCGAATGAGACTTCAGCCATTCATTGTGACGCTCTGCGGACTCTTGTTCTATCGAGGTATTGCGCGCTTTGTGACCAACGATCAAACGAAAGGCTTCGGCAATGTCGAAGGTTTTGAGAAATTGCGCTGGCTCGCGAGCGGCAATCTTCTTGGTATTCCTATGCCCTTCGTTCTGCTGATTATTATCGCCGCGATAATGTGGGTGTTCCTGCACCGATCTGTGTATGGTCGCTACCTGCTGGCCACTGGCCGTAATGAAGAAGCATCGCGCTTTGCTGGCATTAATACAAAACGCGTCATCACGCTCGCATATGTAGTTTCGGGACTGTTGACGGCCATTTCCGGCGTAATCATTGCTTTCTATACGAACTCGGTTTCACCTGCAGGTCACGGAAACTTCTATGAACTCTACGGCATAGCTGCCGCGGTACTCGGCGGTTGCAGTTTGCGCGGCGGAGAGGGATCTGTCATCGGAATTCTGATCGGCACAGCTCTGCTTCAGGTGCTTCAAAACCTGGTGAACCTCCTTGGCATTCCAAGCTCACTGAATTTTGCCGTGATGGGTGCAGTCATCCTGATAGGTGTGATCGGCGATCAGGTTTTCACTGAACGCCGGCAGCGCCGGCAAATCGAGCTGGTACGTCAAATGGCCGCAACTACTCAATAGAATCAGCCAAAGAAATACCGGAATGCTGACTGACTCGCGATCGTTGCTCGGGCCAATTCGAAGACTACACGACGAAATCCGTTCGGAAGTGATTCGCACGTGTGAGAGCGAAGCCCTCGATACGATGGCTGCAATCGCCAAAGAAGAAGAGGGCGATACGATCTATGCAGTCGATCGCGTCAGCGAAGAATTAATCCTGGACTTTCTGGATCGCGAAATTGCCAGCCACGTCCCAATCGTCGTGATTGCCGAAGGTCTCACGCATGGCAAGGTCATGCTTCCTATGGGAAGCAGTGAGGGTGAAGCAGTCTGGCGCATCATCATCGATCCAATTGATGGCACTCGAGGGTTGATGTATCAGAAGCGCAGTGCCTGGGTTTTAACTGGTGTTGCGCGCAACCGAGGTCCTGACACTTCGCTCGAAGACATCGAACTCGCCATTCAGACTGAAATCCCTCTCGTCAAACAGCATCTTTCGGATTCTGCCTGGTCCTTTCGGGGTGCCGGCGTTAAGGCCGAACGATTCAACAGACTCACAGGTGATCGAGTCCCGATACAACTCGAGCCGTCGCGATCGAAATCAATCGCACATGGGTATGCGGGCATCGCAAGATTTTTCCCGGGTGCGCGTGAAGTGCTAGCCGCAATTGATGAAGACATAGTTCGAGCCGTTCTCGGTCCAGTTCAGCGTGGCAAGGCTCACTGTTTTGAGGACCAGTACGCTTCAAGCGGAGGTCAGTTGTATGAGCTCGCGTCGGGCAAGGATAGGTTTATTGCCGACCTCAGGCCGTTGATGGACAAATCGATGTCGGAGCGTGGTCTTGCGTTGGGGATCTGTGCGCATCCCTATGATCTCTGTACAGAGCTGATCGCGCGCGAGGCAGGAGTTATCGTGACCGATGTCTCAGGCGGTCCTCTCAGATATCGACTTGATGTGGAACCCGAGTGTGCCTGGATTGGATATGCCAATGAGGCAGTCCGGGAGCAGGTCGAGCCCGCGCTCCACGCAGCGCTTCGCAGTCGCGGCCTGATGTGAACGAATTGAACGATACAAAGAGGTTTCTCGAATTTGTCGGCAGATGCCCAGACCTTCTCGATCCGCGCAACGGGCAAATCGTAATCGCAAGGGCTCCGGGCCGTCTCGATCTTATGGGGGGGATCGCTGATTATTCCGGGTCCCTCGTCCTCGAGTATCCAATTTCACTCGCAGCATACGCAGCAATACAGCGTTCAGTTCAGCGCAGAGTTGAAATAACGAGCATTTTGCCGAATGCGTCACTTCACTTTGAAGCTTCTCTCGATGAACTGCTCGAACATGATTACGAAAGCGCTCGTGAGTGGTTCAGGAAGGTTAACAGCAGGCGCTGGGCATCATATGTCGCAGGCGCGTTTATTGTTTTGAATCGCGAGCGAGGGGTTAGATTTGAAAACGGCGCGAAGATTCTCATCCGATCTGAGGTTCCAGAGGGCAAAGGCGTCAGCTCATCTGCAGCGCTTGAAGTATCGTCGATGCAGGCGATCATCGCTGCATTTGGTGTCGAAATCAGTCCAGTTGAAATCGCCCTGCTGTGTCAGAAAGTAGAGAACCTGATTGCTGGTGCTCCATGCGGTGTTATGGATCAACTGACATCAGCGTGCGGCGAACAGGACAAGCTGCTCGAACTCCTGTGCCGTCCAGCTGAATTATTGGGAACACTTTCGCTTCCTGAAGATCTCGGCATCTGGGGAATTGACTCGGGTGTGCGGCATTCGATTGGTGCTGCAGATTACGGCACGGTGAGGACAGCCGCTTTCATCGGCCTCAGAATGATCGAATCAATGGGACTGTCGAAGATCGCATATTTGACAGAAATTCCGCCCGACGAGTTTCGAAGACAATATGCCTGGCGATTGCCTCGACATATTTCGGGCGAGGATTTTCTGAGAGATTTTGGACAGACTCGGGACAATGTAACGCGTGTTGAGCAGCGCAAATATCCTGTGTTTGAAGCTACGCGTCACCCGATCGATGAACACGCTCGTGTCGTCAGGTTCCGGCAGATTCTCGGTGAGTTTTCCGGGACGGTGGACAACCGGGATTCGAGTCGAACGTCTGCTGCGGAAGAGCTGGGTGAGCTGATGTGCCAGTCTCACGCGAGCTACTCAGCGTGCGGTCTCGGTTCACCTGGCACCGACAAAATAGTTGAACTGGTTTGCGAGATGGGTCCACCAAGAGGTTTGTTTGGTGCCAAGATTACAGGCGGTGGTAGTGGTGGTACCGTGGCCGTACTTGGTCGCAGTGATGCGGGTGACGCCGTCAAAGAAGTTGCTGAGCGCTATGCCAAAGGCACAACGGTTATTTCCGGATCATCGCCTGGCGCGGCGGCCTTCGGCGTCCGATATCTTTAAAGGGAGGGGCAGGGTAACGAGATGTCAGTGCTTGTAACGGGGGGTGCGGGGTATATCGGCAGCATCACCGTTGAACTTCTGCATGAACGTGGTACCGAGGTCGTGGTAATCGACAATCTGGGGCGTGGTCATCGCAACGCGGTGGTTCCTCAAGTCAAGTTGTACGAAGGTTCGATAGGCGATGCTGCCCTGATAAAAACGATTTGTGCTAAACACAAAGTTGATTCGTGCATTCACTTTGCCGCTCTTGCCTACGTTGGGGAGTCTGTAACTGATCCGAGAAGATATTTTGACAACAACGTTTCGCAGGCGCTTTCACTTCTTGGTGCTCTTCTCGATTCGGGCGTGAGGCAGTTTGTATTCTCGTCGACGTGCGCAACCTATGGAGAGCCGGAGCATATTCCGATTGACGAAGACCATCAGCAAAGGCCGGTGAATCCGTATGGCTGGTCCAAACTTATTGTCGAGAGAGCGCTGGCTGGTTACGATCTCGCTTACGGCATGAAGTTCATTGCACTGCGATATTTTAATGCCGCCGGAGCAACGGCCTTACACGGAGAGGATCATAATCCTGAAACACATCTGATACCGATTGTCATCGACGCGGCGCTTGGAAAAACTCAAAGTGTTCCTGTCTACGGCAATGATTACCCGACACCTGACGGCACTGCAATTCGAGATTACATTCACGTGACCGATCTGGGTCGAGCTCATCTGCTCGCGCTGGACTATCTGAAGGCTGGCGGCGATTCGCAGTATTTGAATCTTGGGACCGGTACGGGGTATTCCGTGATGGAAGTGATTGACACAGTTCGAAGGATCAGCGGAAAACCGGTGACAATTGAAATTCAGCCGCGTCGTGCTGGAGATCCTTCTGAGCTTGTTGCACGTGCCTCACGAGCAACGGATGTGCTGGGCTGGAAGCCGCAGGATTCCTCACTTGATAACATCGTGGAAACAGCGTGGCGCTGGCATTCCAGGGAGAAGACACAATGAATTATTCCGTCATTTTTGTTTTGCTCACTCTTGTTCTGACATTTGCTAGCGGAAAGGCGACTGTGAAGAAAGACGCGTTTGGGAAAACTGCGCAGGGGGAAGCTGTCGAAATCTACACACTCACGAATGCAAACGGACTTGAAGCCCGCATTATGACGTATGGCGGGATACTTGTTTCTCTGAAGGTGCCGGATCGTACGGGAAAAATGGATGACATAGTGCTTGGCTTCGACTCGCTGGAGGGATACTTGAAGCCGCATCCGTTTTTCGGTGCGCTCGTGGGTCGCTACGGAAATCGCATCGCAAAGGGCCGATTTACACTAAACAACAAGGAGTACAAACTCGCGGTAAACAATGGCGAGAACTCACTCCATGGCGGGCTGAAAGGATTCGATAAGGTTGTCTGGAAAGGTCGTCCTTTAACTACAAAGGAGGGTGTGGGCGTTGAGCTCAATTATTTGAGCAAAGATGGCGAGGAAGGTTATCCCGGCAATCTTTCCGTGAAGATTACTTACACTTTCACGAACAAAGATGAGCTCAGGATAGATTACCAGGCGACCACTGACGCGGATACGGTGACAAACCTCACGCATCATTCTTATTTCAATCTCGCGGGTCAGGGGAATGGGACCATCCTCAACCATGAGATGAAGATCAATGCAGACCGCTTCACGCCGACCGATGCGGGCTTGATTCCAACCGGCGAACTGCGCCTCGTCAAAGGAACTCCGCTCGACTTTACAACTCCTACACAGATCGGTGCTCGCATAAATCAGGATTATGAGCAACTTACGTTCGGCAAAGGTTATGACCACAACTTCGTGCTGAATGATCGCAATGCGGCACGAGTATATGAAGAAAGTTCAGGACGTGTGATGGAAGTCATCACGACTGAGCCGGGCGTGCAGTTTTACACGGGAAATTTCCTTGATGGCACCGTTATTGGCAAAGGTGGAAAACCCTATCCGCAGAGAAGTGGATTTTGCCTCGAAACGCAGCATTTTCCTGACTCACCAAACAAGCCCAATTTCCCGACCACGACGTTGAAAAAAGGTGAGACGCTGCGCTCGAGCACTACGTATCGGTTTTCTGTCCAGAAGTGAGCCTCGAGTCTTGCTTCATGGCAGGTCTTAAGTAGTCAGTCGACCAACTTTTCCATAAGCCTTTCAGGGGTGATGGGAATCTGCTCAACGAACGCTCCCGTCGCATTGAACACTGCTGCTGCGATTGCGGGTGCGGCTCCATCCATTGGCAATTCGCCGATTCCCTTAGCCCCAAATGGGCCGTAGGGATATTCCTTCTCGATGAGGATTGTCTCCATGTCAGGCGCATCCAGTGAAGTCGGGATGATGTAATTGGTCATACGATTGTTAACGACACGACCGTTCTCCATCACCACATCCTCGAATAGTCCGTAGCCGACTGCCTGCAGCGTTCCGCCTTCAATCTGTCCCTCAACGATCATCGGGTGAATCGCGCGCCCCATGTCCTGTGCCGTAGTTATCTTTACAACTCTGGTCTCGAACGTATCCATATCGACTTCGACTTCAACCACCTCAGCTCCCCAGGAATACGCGGGATAGGCATCACCTGTGTAGGTCTCATCGTCCCAGTCAATTCCAGGAGGGCTGGAGTAAGAATAGAAAGCTTTTCGAAGTCCTTTTTCCTTTAGCTCCCGGGCTGCCATCAGGAGAACCTGACCGACCACCATGCACGTACGCGACGCGACGGTCGGGCCGCTATCCGGAACGAGGGAGGTATCTGGATCGATGATCTCAACTTTGTCAAAATCAACACCAAGCTCATCAGCGACAATTTGACAGAGCGTGGTCCCTGCGCCCTGGCCGATTTCAGCAGCGCCCGCGAGGATTCGAACTGTCCCGTCGTCGGTCAACTCAATTCCGGCCTTGGCTTTCATTTTCGCTTCACCACTCCCGGTAAACCCTGCACCGTGAAAAAAGAAGGAGAGACCAATACCCCTGCGCTTCGATGCATCTACCGACTGCTTCTCGAGTTCACGCCGCCGATTCTCGTAATCAGATCGTTCAAGCACGGCATCCAGGACTGCTTCCGAGCCAACTGACCATTTCAAAACCTGGCCCGTCGAGGTGATATCTCCCTCATGAAGCATATTGCGTTTGCGAATCGTGACGGGATCAATGCCAAGCGTCGCCGCGATCTTCTCCATCTGCATTTCGTACGCAAATGTGACTTGAGGCGCACCGAATCCGCGGAACGCGCCGTTAGGAGGCGTGTTGGTCATTACGGATCTCGCGGTGATTCGTATGTTGGGGCAGACGTATGGGCCCGAAGCGTGGATTGCTGCACGGGAAAGTACTACTGGCGTCAAGGTGACATACGCACCGCCATCGAGCAGGATTTCGATTTCACTTGAAACGATCCTCCCTTCATCATCTATGCCCGTCCGATGTTTGATGGTTCCAGGATGCCGCTTAGTGGTTGCCGCGATGTCTTCAGCACGATCGTAAACAAGCTTTACGGGTCGACCGGACTTGCGCGCCAGCAAGGCAGTATGTGCTGCAATCATCGATGGGTACTCTTCCTTGCCTCCGAATCCCCCACCGGTAGTTGTCTGAATAACGGTGACCTTGTCGTCGGTCAAATCGAATATTTCTTTGATCGCACGATGAACGTAGTACGGGCACTGAAGTGAACCAAGAATCTTCAATGATCCGTCAGAGGACGGAACCGCAATCATTCCCTGTGGCTCAATATAAAGCTGTTCCTGATGCGGAACGCGATACTCGCCGGTGATGATATGCGCTGCTCTCGCGAAGCCCACATCAGTATCGCCTCGAGCTATTACATACTCCTTGAAAATGTGATCGGAGCGCTCCATTTCGAAGATCGGTGGATGCTCGTCGTATTCAATGGTAATTGCGCTGTGAGCGGCTTCAAGAAGCTCCTTCGTCTCAGCAGCTAGAAGCAGGATAGGTTCGTCGTAATGATTGATGACGGACTCGGCGAGCAGTGGTTGGTCACGTTCGATCAAGGGGACGCAGTTTGGTCCTGGAATATCGCCATAATCTGCTACGACAACCTTGCTGAAATCGAAGGATGGATCGAACCGAATAGAGCGGATTATTCCGCGCGGGATAGTGCTGCGAACAGTGCGCCCGAAAAGCATTCCCGGCAGCACAAGATCATCGACGTAGCGCGCGGTTCCGTCGAGCTTGCTGATGCCTTCTTTGCGAAGCGGGTTCTCACCGACCGTCATTGCTTTCAAATAGAATAAAAATCACTGGACTTTGCCACGCACCGCTCCATAGCCTGCCATCGTAAGTTTGACCGCCGCATCCGCGATCCGCTTGAGTTCGGCCTGTCTGACAGCGCGTATGAGGTCAGGCTGTCCGTCAACATCAGTCACTTTTCTGCCAACGAAAACACTTCGAGCATATTCGAGAGCGCGGGAAGAATGACCCTGCAGACCGATCGCAAAGCTCCCTATAGCCGAATTGCGAGCTTCTTCAAATTCATCTCCCACAGGCGGAGTGCTCGCAAGCCTGGACAGTTCGGCGCGCATTGCTTCAAGCGACTTTGAATCCTGTTCTGGAGCGGAGACAGCATATCCACCGAAAGTGCCTGACACCAGCCTCGGATCATTGATAATTCCGACTTCGTCAGCGACTGACTGCCTGGCGATCAGCTCATTGGCGAGCCTGATTCTTCCGGCTTCGGCAAGCAGCATCAATGCAGTTGTTTCCGGCGCAGAACTTCCCGGTGTACGAAGTCCCAGTGCCTGCGCAGTTTCATTGCGCTCGCGGATTTCAGTTAGTGTCTTCGGCTGTTCCGTTAGACTGGGCAATGCGACTTTCAAAGCCTTATCCAGCTCGTCCCGCTTGAACCCATCCGAGAATACGCGTGATACCAGTGCTGAGCCGTCAGTGTCGCCGACGACTACGACAACGGGAAACTGCTTCTTAATCGTTGCAGTGTGCCACGCCTCGAGTTTTTCTTCCGTGGCCGCTGCGATTGCTGGCGTAAGCCCGTATCTGGGTAAACCGTATGGATGACCAGGATAAAGCGAGGCCCAAAGTAGTTCCTGCGCACGCCCCAGAGTGTCATTTGCCGACCAATTCAAGTCCGCAAGCAATATGGGCCGCTCGCGAAGCAGTTCGGCCTTGTCGAAATAAGGGGCCTCAATGATGTCGAGGAGCAGCTTGGCGCCGTTATCTGAATTTCGCGAAAGTCCTTCGACAATGAATCCGAAATAATCGGGTTCATTCACAATCCGAAATTCCATTCCATAGCTTTCGGATTCAAGAGAAAGAAGCTCGCTTTTCTTGGTTTGAGTGCTCTTGAGCATCATACGGAGCATCAATTCCGTCGTGCCCGCCGTAGTCGGATCCTCTAGAAGGCGTCCTCCCTGAAACAGCACAGCGACTGAAACCAACGGCTGTGACCGGTCTTCTCTGACAAATGCACGCGGGCCCCGCAGGATTGAAAAATCTTTTACTGGAAGCGGGGCCTCAGAAATGATGATGTTGCGTCCTTCGATGGTGCCGGAACGTTCAGCCCCCTGTTTGAACATGCGGAGTGCCTGGCTAGGTTTGACCTCCTCCGCGTTGATCGGCTGAAACATGGTCGGTGCAAATATCGTCATCGTCTCCGCAAATGTATCCGGCGTGAAGGTCCGAGGCTGAGCCGACCGGGTCTCGTATTCGTGAACTGTCATGTTGTGGCCCGAAAGAATCTTCGCTGCAGCCTGCTGAATATCCTTCGCCGTCACCGCAGCCGTGCGGTTGTGCCACGTTTCGT
>Ga0070669_100001388_pt1 | contig 17458 bp, 11 predicted proteins | sample KBSS53metaG_FD_64680 | JGI IMG/M metagenome (GOLD analysis project Ga0070669, IMG submission 64680) | Switchgrass rhizosphere microbial communities from Kellogg Biological Station, Michigan, USA - KBS S5-3 metaG | ecosystem: Host-associated > Plants > Roots > Rhizosphere > Soil ... | reverse complement strand
GCCAGGCGATCACGGGCCTGGTGCCCCCGCGCGTGCTCACGCATCCGAAGACAGGCTTCGGCGTTCCGTTCGAGCACTGGTTCCGAGCGGACCTGCGCTATCGGCTCGACGCGCTTCTCGAGCCCGCGTCGCGGATCGCGCCGTACGTGGATCGCGACGCGGTCGCGCGGCTCGTGGCCGAGCATCGCGCGGGCCGGCGCGACCACCATCACATGCTGTGGCGGCTCATGTCACTCGACATCTGGCTGGGCGCCCTCGCCGAGGGACGACTGGCGCACGCGTCGCCACTCGCGCCAGCGGTGCGGCAGTCGGCAGCGGCCGCGGTCGTCAACACGATGTCGGCATGAGCGACGCGCGCTTCCCCAGCGACGCGCCGTTGCTGGCGCAACTGCCAGCGGAGTCGGCGCTCATCGCGCTGACGACCTCGGGTCCCGCTGGACAGCGGGCGATCCGCGACGTGATCGATCGCCCGATCCAGTGGGATCGTCTGATGCGACTCGCCGCCCGCGAGCGCGCCGTCGCCGCGTTGAACGAGCAACTGACAAGGACGCCGATCCGCGATGCGCTACCCGCGGAGGTGGCGAACCTGCAGACGCTCGCGCTCGTGTCGGAATTCCAGCTGGCGTCGCTGCACGATCGGCTGGTCGGGCTGCTCGCGCTCTACGCGGCGCACGACATCGACGTGCTTCTGCTGAAGGGCGCCGGGCTCGCGTACTCGGCCTACGCGCGGCCGACGGAGCGACCGATGGGCGACATCGATCTGCTGCTGCGACCGGAAGTCGCGGGACGCGCGCGGGAGCTGGCACTGGCCAACGGTTGGGCGCGACGCCATGACGTGCCCGAAGAGCGGAGCTACGCGGACCATCAGCATCTGTCGCCGCTCGAGGATGCGGACGGGCTGCAGATCGGCCTCGAGCTCCACACGGCGCTGTTCACCCACCAGGCCCCGTTCAAGCTGCCGCCCGAGCAGCTGTGGGAGGGCGCGCGCCGGGTCACGATCGGTGGGCACCCTGCGTGCGTGCCGAGTCCGGAGGACCAGCTGCTGCACGCGGCGCTGCACTTCGCGTGGTCGCACGAGATGACGTTCGGCGCGTTCCGCACGCTGCGAGACGTGGAACGCATCCTCGCCACCTCCCACGTCGACTGGCCGACGGTGGTGCGGAAGGCGCGCGCGGCGCGCGGCGCGACCTGCTGCTACTGGACGCTGCGGCTGGCGCGCGATCTCGCCGGCGTCGAAGTCCCCCCGGAGGTGTTGACCGAGCTCTCGCCGCGACTCCCCGAGCGGGTCCTGCGCGCGCTCACACGCTATTTCGCCGATCACGCGCTGCCCAATCCGGATCTCATCCTGAGCTCCGTCTCGCTGTCGCGCGCGCTGTGGACGCTGGGCGTCCGGCCGCGCGGGCAGGGTCACGGCTCATCGCGCCCCTGGCTGGATACGGAGGAGTGGGTGCGGGTGCCGGGCGGCATGCAGAACACGAGGACGTCGGCGACTCGGCGACTCCTCAAGCAGAGCTTCGGCCTGCTGCGCTCGGTCGGGAGCCTGATCAGCCCATGACCATCAATTGTGCGCGAGGTATTCTGGAGGTGTCCGCCAGAGGCGATCGAATGCACCAACAGATGGTGTGGCGGACGTGCGACACGCTCCTGGGGCTGGTTGCGAGGGCCTGCGCCGTGGCGCGTTCGTTGCTTTGCGGTAACCGCTTGTCGGGTACCGGCTTGCATGCTCCATCCGACGCCGTCCGCCCCGTGACGGGAGGGGCGGCAGTGGGGTATGTGCGTTGCTAAACATCAGGGCTGAACACATGCTCGATCTCGTTCCGGTGATGCGTCCGGGCAGGCGAGCGAAACGCCGGGGTGACGACCACACCGGCGCTCTCATCGTACCCATCAGACCGTAGCCTCGGAGCACTCTTGTCCAGTCACCCATCGCGCTGCCTCGTCACGGGGGGCGCCGGCTTCATCGGCTCGCACGTCGTCGATCGCCTGCTGGCGCTCGGTCACGAGGTACGCGTGGTCGACAACCTGTCGACGGGGAGCCGCGAGAACCTGTCCCACGTCGCGGACCGGATCGACTTCCAGCTCGGCGACCTGTGTGACCCCGCCGACGCGGCGCGCGCCGTAAGCGGTGTCGAGGTGATCTACCATCTCGCCGCGCTGCCGAGCGTGCCGCGGTCGCTGAAAGATCCGTGGGGATCGCACGACGCGAACGTGAACGCGACGGTTCACCTGCTTCAGGCGGCAGTCAAGGCGGGGGTGCGGCGAGTCGTGTACTCGAGCTCCAGCTCCGTCTACGGCGACACGCCGGAGCTGCCGAAGGTGGAGAGCTTCGAGCCGCTGCCCCGCTCTCCGTACGCGGCGTCGAAGCTGGCGAGCGAGCAGTACGTGTTGGCGTATGCGCGGGGCGGGCTGATCGAAGGCGTCGCGCTGCGCTACTTCAACGTGTTCGGACCGCGCCAGAGCCCGACGTCGGCGTACGCCGCGGTGATCCCGCTGTTCATGGCCGCGGCGCTGGAGGGCCGGCCGGCGACGATCTTCGGCGACGGCGAGCAGACCCGAGACTTCACCTACGTGACGAACGTGGTGCAGGCCAACATCCTGGCCGGAACGCGGCCCCCGGAGATCGTGTCGGGGTATCCCGTGAACGTCGGTGCGGGCGAGCGCACGTCGCTCCAGCAGCTCGCATCGCTGATCCGCGACGTCACGGGACGACCGCTGGTGTGCCAGTCGGTGGCGCCGCGCGCCGGTGACGTGCGCGACTCGCTCGCCGGGTTGGAGCGCACGAAGCGGCTGCTCGGCTACGAGGTGGAGATCGGCCTGCGCGAGGGCCTGCGCCGGACCTGGGACTGGTTCCGCTCGAACGCCGCATCGACAGAGGGCGCGCCGCGCCTCAGCGTGGCGACGCACGTCGCGTGACGCATCGCGTTTCTGCGCGCGCAGAGCACGGCGCGAGATGCTGAGTGTCGCGGCGCTGGTCTCGCTGGCGAGCATTCTCGCCGTGTGGGCGCTGTACCCCGCACTCGTGGGTCTCGTCGCCGCCGTCGTGCGGCGGCGCGAGGCGCGCGGCGGCCGCGCGCCCGGCGCTCTGCGTCGCGTGACCGCCGTCGTGGCGACGCGTGCCGACGCGATCGCGGTGCGGGAGCGCGTGGACGATCTCCTGCGGAGCGAGTATCCCGCGTCGCTGCTCGACGTGGTGGTGGCGTACGATGCCCGCACGACGGAGCCGATGGCGACGTGGAGCGGCGCGGATGCGGCACGCGTCCAGGCGGTGCGGGGCGACGAGCCCGGAGGCAAGGCGGCCGCGTTGAACGCCGGCGTGCGCGCGGCCCGCGGCGACGTGCTGGTGTTCGCCGACAGCGGGCAGCGCTTCGGGCCGGACGCCGTGGCGCTGCTCGTCCGGGCGCTCGAACGCCCGGGGGTGGGCGCGGCGTCGGGCCGGCTCGAGCTGGCCGCGGGCGCGAAGGCGCCGGCGCTCCCGCTCCGGCTCTACTGGTCGCTCGAGCGCTGGCTGCGACGGCGCGAAGCCGACGTGCACTCGGCGATCGGCGTGACGGGAGCGATCTACGCGATGCACCGTGCGCTCTGGACGCCGTTGCCGGCGGGGCTGATCCTCGACGACCTGTTCGTCCCGATGCGACTCGTGCTCGGGGGCCAGCGCATCGCGTTCGTCGACGAGGCGCGCGCGTACGAGACCCGTGCGACGACGGACGGCAACGAGTACCGCCGCAAGGTGCGCACGCTCACGGGTGTGCTGCAGCTGTGCGCCTGGCTTCCGCAGACGCTGGCCCCGCTGCGGAATCCCGTCTGGCCGCAGTTCGTGACGCACAAGCTGCTGCGGCTCCTCACGCCGTACTGGCTGCTGGTGTGCGTCGTCTGGGCGATCGCGGCGATCGAGCAGCGCATCGGCCTCGGGTGGCTGCTGGCGGCGATGGTGGCGTTCGTCGCGGCGCTGCAGCTTCGCTCCCGGCCGTTCCGCGCTTTGCGGAGCGCGGTCGTGTCGAGCATCCTCGTGCAGGCGGCCGCCGTGCGCGCCACGGCGAACGGCGCACGCGGACGATGGGACGTGTGGCACGCATGACGACGTCAGACCAGATCGTCCGCAAGGCGCCACCGCCGAACGGAGCGGCGCCCCGCACCGACGACGCGCCGAACGGCTCACGCCCGACACCGCCGCTCACCGTCATCGTGAAGCGGCGCGTGCTGGGGGCGTCGTCGCGACTCGGGCTGCTGAGCAACGTGCGCGACAGCGCGTGGCGGCAGCGCCGTCTCCTGATCCTGTGCTATCACAGCATCTCGATCGACGACGAGCACGAGTGGTCGGGGGCGTACTCGATGAGCCCGGCGCTGCTCGAGTCGCGCTTCCGCATGCTGCGCGACGGAGGGTACAACGTGCTGCCGCTCGGCGACGCGGTGCGGCGGCTCTACGAGGGAACGCTGCCGCCGCGCAGCGTCGTGCTCACGTTCGACGACGGCATGTTCGACTTTCACGCCCGTGCGTGGCCGCTGCTGCAGGAGTTCGGGTTCCCGGCGACGGTCTACCTCACGACGTACTATTCGGACTACGATCAGCCCATCTTCGGCCTGCTGTGCTCGTACCTGCTCTGGCGCGCACGGACGCGCATGCCACAACCCGACGTGACGCCGCTGTTCGGGATGCCGATGCCGTGGCAGCTCGCGGACGCGGCGGGCCGCGCGCGCGCGAAGCGCGACATCCTGGCGTACGCCGATCGCGAGCAACTGACGGCGCAGGAGCAGACCGCCTGGGCGGAGCGGCTGGGGGACCTGCTGGGCGTCGACTACGAGGCGATCCGCGCGAAGCGGCTGCTGACGGTCATGACGCGCGACGAGGCGGCGGAGATCGCGCGGAACGGCATCGACATCGAGCTCCACACGCATCGGCACCGCACGCCCAACGACCGGGCGCTGTTCCTGCGGGAGATCGTGGACAACCGCGAGCGGATCGAGCGGATCCGCGACGGCGTCGCACGACACTTCTGTTATCCGAGCGGCGTCTACCGCCCCGAGTTCCTCCCATGGCTGCGCGAAGCGGGCGTGACCACGGCGACGACGTGCGACCCCGGGCTCGCGTCGCGGCGGAGCGATCCGCTGCTGCTGCCGCGCCTCGTGGACACGTCGTTCCTCTCGCCTCTCGACGTCGAGGGGTGGATGACGGGAATGAGCGGCTTCTTCATGCCGCGCAAGGCCAGCGCGCACGTCGCGCGGTCAGCGGCGTCGGTCGATGACTGACCCGATGCGCATCACGCCCGCGGACCGACCGATTCGCGTGTGCATCGTCGCGCCGTCGCTGAGCATCCTCGGCGGCCAGGCCGTCGCGGCGCAGCGGCTGCTGGAGCGCCTGCGCGCCGTGCCGGGACTCGAAGTGGATTTCCTTCCCCACGATCCACGCTCGAACCCCCTGCTCCGGCTGCTGCAGCGGGTGAAGTACGTGCGCACGGTGGCGACGTCGATCGCCTATGTCACGTCGCTCCTCCGGAGGCTGCCGAAGTACGACGTGGTGCACGTGTTCAGCGCGTCGTACTGGTCGTTCGTGCTGGCGCCGACGCCGGCGATCCTGATCGGCAAGTGGCTCGGGAAGCGCGTGGTGGTGAACTACCGCAGCGGCGAGGCGGAGGACCATCTCCAGCGCTGGCCGAAGACGGCGATTCCGACGCTGCACCGCGCGGACGCCGTGGTGACCCCGTCGGGGTATCTCGTCGACGTGTTCGCGCGCTTCGGCATCCAGGCCGAATCGATCGCGAACTTCGTCGATCCGGAGGCCGTGCTATTCCGGCGGCGCACGTCGCTCCGCCCCGTGTTCCTCTCCAACCGAAACTTCCAGGCGCTGTACAACGTGCCATGCGTGCTGCGGGCGTTCGCCATCATTCAGGCGCGCATCCCCGACGCGAGGCTGATCGTGATCGGTGACGGACCGGAGCGGGCGCACGTGCACGAGACGGCGCGCACGCTCGCGCTGCGCAACGTGGAGTTCATCGGCGCCGTCGCCCCGGGAGATATGGGCCGCTGGTACGACCGCGCCGACGTCTACCTGAACGCGTCGGACATCGACAACATGCCGAACTCGATCATCGAGGCGTTCGCCTGCGCCCTCCCGGTCGTGACGACGCGGGCGGGGGGCATCCCGTACGTCGTCGAGCACGAGCGGAACGGCCTGCTGGTCGATTGCGGCGACCACGCGACTCTCGCGGCGGCGGCGCTGCGTCTGCTCGACGATCCCAAGCTGGCCGAACGGCTCGTCGTGGAAGGTTTGCGCGACGTGGATCAGCAATACACGTGGGCAGCGGTGAGTCACAGATGGGCCGCGCTCTATCGTCGGCTCGTGCAGGCGCGGGACGTCGTACCGGCGGAGTCGGTCGAGCCGGACGCCGAGCCGGACGCGGGGAGACTGCTGCCCGAAGCGAGCACGCGATGAGGCGAGGCGTCAGGCTGGAGGATCCGACGCAGGGGCGCCGGACGGTGACAGCGCTGCCCGCCGAGCTTCGCGTGCGCGGCGCGCAGGTGCTGAGCAGCTTCCGCGAGCGCGTGGGCCTCGCGCTCGGCAACGGCGCGGGAGCGACGCCGACCCTCCCGCACGGCGTGACGCGCGAGTTGCGCGACGATCGTGCGGCGATCGTGACGGCGGCGCGAACGCGGCTCGCCGGGGGGCTTCTCCCCGGGCTGCGCGACGTGCGCACGACGATCTCGCTGCTGCGCCGTGCGCGCCCCGAGGCGGAGGCCGGAACGCGCCGTCGCGCCGATCGTGCGGTGGACGGCGTCTTCGATCTGCTGGGCCACGAGCGCGTCTCGGTGGGAACGCCGATCGATTGGCATCGCGATCCGTCGACGGGTACGCGCGCGCCGATGCGGCACTGGAGCCGGATCGCCTACCTCGATCCCGCCGTGGTGGGCGACTACAAGCTGCTGTGGGAGCTGAACCGCCACCAGCACTTCGTGACGCTCGGGCAGGCGTACGCCTACTCCAACGACACGCGCTACGCGCAGGCGTTCGCGACGCAGCTCGCCGGATGGATCCGCGCCAACCCGCCGCGCATCGGCGTCAACTGGGCGAGCAGCCTCGAGGTGTCGTATCGAGCGATCGCGTGGCTGTGGGCGCTGCAGCTGTTCGCCGACGCGCCCGAGCTCACGGACGAGCTGCTGCTCATGGCGCTCGAGTCGCTGCGGCTGCACGCCACGCACGTCGAGCGGTATCTGTCGACCTACTACAGCCCGAACACGCACCTCACCGGCGAGGCGCTGGGCCTGCTGTACCTCGGCACCGCGCTTCCGCTGTTCACGGCGTCGGAGCGCTGGCGGACGACCGGCTGGAGCATCCTGCGCGAGCAGCTGTTCCGGCAGGTCCGCGCCGACGGCACGTACTTCGAGCAGGCGCTGTACTACCACCGCTACACGTCCGACATCTTCCACCACGCGCTGCTCCTCGCGGACGCCAACGGGTGGCCGCGCGAGCGGGCGCTGCGCGAGCGCGTCGAGCGACTCGACGAGTTCCTCGTGCACGCCGTGCATCCGGACGGCACGGTGCCGCTGGTCGGTGACGACGACGGCGGGCGCCTGCTGCGACTCGACGGCCTGCCGACGTGCGACGCGCGGCCGACCCTCGCGACCGCCGCCGCACTGTTCGAGCGAGGCGATCTGCGCTTTCCCAGCGGCGACGCCGTGGACGAGTGTCTCTGGCTGCTCGGCGAATCGGGGGCGCGGGCGCTCGCCGCCGCGCAGCCCACGGCGCCGGCGGAACGCTCCCGCGGCTTCCGCGACGGCGGCTTCTACGTCATGCGCGACGCGTGGCAGCCGACGTCGACGTGGGCGCTCGTCGACGGTGGCCCGCACGGCTCGCTCAACTGCGGCCACGCGCACGCCGACGCGCTGACGCTCGAGCTTTCGGTCGGAGGCCGGCCGGTGCTGATCGACAGCGGCACCTTCAGCTACACGGGTGCCGAGCGCGACGCGTTCCGAGCCACCGCGGCGCACAACACGGCGACGGTCGACGGCGAGAGCTCGTCGCTGACGGACGGACAGTTCCACTGGCGACACATCGCTCGCACGACGGTGCATGCGTGGAGCACGTCGGCGGAGGCGGACTTCTGGCGGGGATCGCACGACGGCTATCGCCGGCTCGCCGACCCGGCGACGCACGAGCGGAGCATCCTCTTCCTGCACGGCCGCTACGTCGTCGTGCTCGACGCGATCGCGGCCGAGGGGTCGCACGAGTGGTCGGTGCACTGGCACGTCGCACCGGATCTGGAAGTCAGCGAGCGTACGGCGAACGCGGTGGCGATCACGGATCCGTCGCGCACCCACCCGAATCTTCTCGAGCTGGTGTCGCTGGGCGACGGAGCGCTGCGCCTGGGCACGGCGTGGCTGTCGGAGGTGTACGGCGCGCGGCGCAACGCGCCGGAGCTGACTTACACCTCGAAGGGGAGCGGTCGGCAACAGGCGGTGACGCTGCTGCTGCCCGCACCAGCCCACGCCCGCCCACGCGAGGCGCCGGCGGGATGTGTCGCGCTGGACGTCCTCGCGGGACTGCGCCGGGACCTGGTGCTTCGTCGCGGCTCCGCGACGACGCTGGACGTCCACGGCCTGGCGACCGATGCCGAGTGCGCGGTCGTGACCGACGTCGAGCGCGAAAACGAGCGGGTGTATCTGCTCGGTGCGTCGTTCGTGGAGGGGGACGGCCTCACGCGCCAGGCAGTGCCGACGGGGTCTCTCCACTCGGTGCAGCGCGAGCGCGGCCGGTGGGTGGCGCGGCCGATCCAGGATCGCTCTCCGGAGTAGACTGACGACATGTGCGGCATCTGCGGGATCGTGATCCCGGACTCGTCCTCGCGCTCGATCGACGAAGCGGCGTTCACCCGGCTTCGCGACACATTGGCGCACCGGGGGCCGGACGGCTTCGGGACGTTCATGGACCGAGGAGTCGCGCTCGGCCATCGCCGTCTGAGCATCGTGGACGTGAGCCACGGCCAGCAGCCAATGTCGAGCGCGGACGACGCGCTAGTGCTGATCTACAACGGCGAGGTGTTCAACCACCCCACGCTGATGGCGGCGCTGCAGCGGGATGGCGTGCAGTATCGCACGCACTGCGACACGGAGACCGTGCTGCACGTGTTCGAACGGCGCGGCGAGGCGGCACCCGAAGAGCTGCGCGGGATGTTCGCCTTCGCGGTGTGGGACAAGCGGACGCGGACGCTCACGCTGGCGCGCGACCGGTTCGGCGTGAAGCCGCTCTACTACGCGCTGCTGCCCGATGGCACGCTGGTGTTCGGCTCGGAGATGAAGGCGATCATCGCGAGCGGCCTGGTGCGCGCCTCGCTTCGCGAGGATGCGCTGCCGGACTATCTCGCCAACCACGCGACGTCGGGCGAGGGAACGCTGCTCGCCGGCATCAAGCGGCTGCTGCCGGGCCATACGCTCGTGTGGCGCGACGGCGAGATCCGGACGCGCCGGTACTGGGATCTGCGCTTCGAGGCCGAAGCGGAGGACACTCGGCCGGATGCGGAGCTGATCGACGAGTACCGCGAGCGTCTGAAGGAGGCGGTGCGACTGCGGCTGATGGCCGACGTCCCGCTCGGCGCGTTTCTCTCCGGCGGCATCGACTCGGCGACGATCACGGCGCTGATGAGCCAACTGGTCGACGAGCCGATCAAGACGTTCTCGGTCGGATTCGCCGAGCGCGAGGCGAACGAGCTGGCGTACGCGCGCATCGTGGCCAAGGCGTACAAGACGGACCATCACGAGGTGCTCGTGACGCCGGAGCAGTTCTTCGGCGCGCTGCCGACGCTCGTGTGGCACGAGGACGAGCCGATCGCCCATCCGTCGAGCGTGGCGCTGAACTTCGTGTCGCGCCTCGCGGCGGAGCGGGTGAAGGTCGTCCTCACCGGCGAGGGAAGCGACGAGACGCTCGCCGGCTACGGACGGTACAAGAAGACGATCCTGAACATGCGGTTGGGCGGCGCCTACCAGTCGGCGACGCCCGCGCCGATCCGGTCGCTCGTGCGCTCCGGGCTCGAGGCGCTGCCGGCGTCGCGGACGCGCCAGCGCGCGCTGCGCACGTTCCTGGCGCGACCGGCCACCCTCGAGGCGCTCTACCTCGACAACTTCGCGGTGTTCTCGCGCGAGCAGCAGTCGACGCTCCTCGCGCCGGCGCTGCGGGCGCGCCTCACGAGCGAGGATCCGTACGCGACGGCGATGGCGCTGATGTCCAGCTCGGACGCGCGGACGCTGCTCGACCGGCTGCTGTACGTCGACACCAAGACGTACCTGCACGAGCTGCTGATGAAGCAGGATCAGATGAGCATGGCCGCGTCGATCGAGAGCCGCGTTCCCTTCCTCGATCATCCGCTGGTCGAGTGGACGGCGAGGCTGCCCGAGCGACTCAAGCTGCGCGGCGGCACGACGAAGTACATCCTGCGCGAGGCGATGCGCGACGTGCTGCCGGCGGAGATCCTGACGCGTGGCAAGATGGGCTTCCCGGTGCCGATCGGCGCGTGGTTCCGCGGCCGGTTCCGCGGGATCATCGACGAGCTCGTGCTCTCGCCCCGGGCGCTCGAGCGGGGCCTGTTCGATGCCGGCACGATCCGGTCGCTGGTCTCGCGGCACGCCGCCGGGGAAGACCACGCCGAGCGCCTGTGGTCGCTCGTGAACCTCGAGATCTGGCATCGCGTCGTGGTCGAGGGAGAACCCGCGGCCGCGCTGCAGCTGCTCTGACGAGAGGCCATTCGCTCCGCATGCACATTCTCTGGATCAAGACCGAGCTGCTGCACCCGGTGGACAAGGGGGGCCGCATCCGCACGTATCAGATGCTGCGCCAGCTTCGACGCGAGCATCGGATCACCTACCTCGCGCTGGACGACGGAGCCGGCGGCCCCGAGGCGATCGAGCGCGCGACCGAGTACTGCCACGACGTGGTGGCCGTTCCGTTCGCGGCGCGCGCCAAGCGCACGAAGGGCTTCTACTGGGAGCTGCTGCAGAATCTCGCCAGCCCCCTGCCCTACGCCGTGGCGAAGTATCGGAGCCCTGCGCTGACGCGCGAGCTGCGACGGCTCGTCCGCGCCGGCGACGTCGACGTGATCGTCTGCGACTTCCTCTTTCCGAGCCTGAACGTGCCGTCGGACCTCGGCCCGCCGGTGGTGCTGTTCCAGCACAACGTCGAGGCGGCGATCTGGGAGCGCCACGCGCAGGTCGCGACGCATCCGGTGAAGCGACTGTACATGCGCGAGCAGTGGCGGCGCATGCGAGCGTTCGAGGGGCGGGAGTGCCGCCGGTTCGACAAGGTCGTCGCCGTGTCCCGGGAAGACTGCGCCGTGCTGGCACGTGCGTACGGCCTCCGCGACGTGGAAGAGGTGCCGACGGGTGTCGACACGGACTTCTTTCGGCCGAGCCGCGAGGTCGCGCGAAACCGCAACGAGATCGTCTTCACCGGCTCGATGGACTGGCTGCCGAACGAAGACGCGGTGGCGTGGTTCGCGGCAGAGATCCTGCCGCGCATCCGGGCCCAGGTACCCGACGCGCATTTCACGATCGTCGGCCGCACCCCGTCGCAGCCGGTGCTCGACCTGGCGCGCACGCATCGCGACATCACCGTGACCGGATCGGTTCCGGACGTACGACCGTACATGGAGCGCGCGGCCGCCTTCGTGATCCCGATGCGCGTCGCGGGCGGCACGCGACTGAAGGTGTACGAGGCCATGGGGATGGAGATCCCGATGGTGTCCACCACGATCGGGATCGAAGGTCTCCCGGTTCGGCACGACGCGGAGCTGCTCGTCGCGGACGAGCCGGAGGCGTTCGCCGCCGCGGTGGTGCGGCTGCTGCGCGAGCCGGCACTCGGCGCGCGACTCGCCGCCGACGCGGCGAAGCGCGTGCGCGCCGAGTTCGGCTGGCGGGAAGTCGCGTCACGGTTCGCGAGCATCTGCGGCGCACTTCGCACCGAGCGCCGCGTGCGCGTGCCGGCCTGACCCGTGTCATCGACACCGGTGCAGGCTGAGAGTGGAACGGCGCGACGGCCGCGCGTCGCACTGATCTGTCATCACGACGCCCCGCTGCACTTCGAGGGGCTCGCGCGGTGGATCGCGTCGTGGGCCACGCTGGCCGGCATCGTGATCGTGCGCGAGCCGGACGGACTGCTCTGGAAGCGGCTCAAGCGCGAGCGGCGTCGCGTGGGGCTGCCGCGGCTGGCCGACGTGCTGGCGTTCCGGGCATACTATCGTTTCGCGCTCGCCCGACGGGACGCGGCGTGGAAGCAGGAGCAGCTGGAGTCGCTGAAGGAGCGGTACCCGGCGATCGGAGCTGACGTGCCGGTGTTGCGGACGCATTCCCCGAACAGCGCCGAATCGGAGCGCTTTCTCCGCGAGGGGCAGCCGGACATCGTCCTGGCGCTCTGCAAGAACATCCTCAAGGAATCGGTGTTCGGCATTCCTCCTCATGGGACGTTCGTGTGCCACCCGGGGATCTGCCCCGAGTATCGCAACGCGCACGGCTGCTTCTGGGCGCTGGCGAGCGGCGACACGGGGCACGTCGGGCTCACGCTCCTCCGCATCGATCGAGGCATCGATACCGGGCCGGTGTTCGGCTACTTCAGCTATCCCTTCGACGAGGTGCGAGAGTCGCACATCGTGATCCAGCACCGGGTGCTGCTCGACAATCTCGACGCGCTGGCCGACACGTTGCGACGCATCGTGAGCGGGAGCGCCCAACCGATCCCGACCACCGCGCGGCCATCGCACGAGTGGGGGCAGCCCTGGCTCACGAAGTATCTGCGGTGGAAGCGGCACGCCAGGCGGCGGGCGGCGATTCGCGCCGGCCGTCGCGCCGACGCGTTGGAGCCGCAGCCATGACGCGAATCATCACACTCGAGTACCACGACGTCGTCGACGCCGGAGATTTCTCGTCGAGTGGCTTCACCCAACCGGGCGCGGACTCGTACAAGCTCACGACGACCACATTCGACGAGCATCTCGCCGCCCTCGCCGCCACGGGCACCGCGGCGGACGCGACCGCCGACGAGGTCGTGGGGTCCGTCGTCGGCGCGGCGGACGGGCAGCGCGCGCGCGTACTCCTGACGTTCGACGACGGCGGGCGTTCGGCGCTCACGGAGATCGCCCCTCGGCTGGAAGCGCTGGGGTGGCGCGGCCATTTCTTCATGACGTCCAGTCGGGTCGGGACCACCGGCTTTCTCGGTGCCGACGACCTGCGCGAGCTCCACGCGCGAGGGCACGTCGTCGGCAGCCACAGCCATTCGCACCCGGTCCGCATGTCCGCCGTCGGTGAGGACGGGCTCCGGCGCGAATGGGAGGACTCCGTGGCCCTGCTCTCCGACATTCTCGGCGAGCGCGTTCGCACGGCCTCAGTGCCCGGCGGCTACTTTTCTCGCGTCGTGGCCGAGACGGCGGCGGAGGCCGGGGTCCGGGTGTTGTTCACCTCGGAGCCCACGAGTCGTCCATCGCGTGTGGGATCGTGCACGGTCCTGGGCCGCTACACGCTGCGCCGCGACGATCCGGGCTCGCGGGCGGCGGATCTCGTGGCCGCATCACACGGCGCGCGTGTCCGGCAGTGGTCCATCTGGAACGCCAAGAAAGTTCTCAAAGCGCTCGGTGGAGAGTCGTATCTCCGGGCGCGCGCTCGAGTGTTCGGCTCGAGCTGAATCTCGCCGGGCTCCAATCACCTCACGCAACCTCGACGCGTCGCGCGTCCTTCTCCCTTTCTCTCTCACATGTCGCTTTCCGTCAGTGTATTCGGTCTGGGCTACGTCGGCTGCGTTTCCGCGGCCTGTTTCGCGAAGGAGGGGCACAACGTCGTCGGGGTCGATGTCAGCACCGCCAAGGTCGACATGCTCAACGCCGGCAAGAGCACCATCCTCGAGGTGGGCATCGGCGAGCTGGTCGCGGACATGGTGGCGGCGGGCCGCCTGCGGGCCACGACCGACGTGGGAGACGCGGTGCGCTCGTCGACCGTGTCGCTCATCTGCGTCGGGACGCCCAGTCGCACCAACGGGAGCATCGACCTGCAGTACATCGAGCGGGTGTGCTCCGAGATCGGGTCGACGCTCCGGGACGTGGACCGGTGGCACACCGTGGTGATTCGCAGCACCGTGCTGCCCGGCACCGTGGACGGCACGGTCATTCCCGCGCTGGAGCGCGCATCGGGCAAGAAGTTCGGGGTGGATTTCGGGGTGTGCAGCAATCCGGAGTTCCTGCGCGAGGGATCGTCGATCAAGGACTTCTACGCGCCGCCGTTCACGCTCATCGGCGCGCACGACACGCGGAGCGCGGACGAAGTACGCGCGCTCTACCGCGGCATCGACGCGCCGGTGCACGTCGCGGCGATGGGCGTGGCGGAGACGGTGAAGTACGCGTGCAACTCGTACCACGCCGTCAAGGTGACGTTCGCCAACGAGATCGGCGGGATCTGCAAGGCGGTGGGCGTGGACAGCCACGAGGTGATGCGAATCTTCTGCGAGGACACGAAGCTCAACATCTCGCCGGCGTATCTCCGGCCGGGCTTCGCCTTCGGCGGGTCGTGCCTGCCCAAGGACGTGCGGGCGCTGACGTACAAGGCGCGCCAGCTCGACGTCGACGCGCCGATGCTGGCGGCGGCGCTTGAGAGCAACCGCAAGCTCGTGCAGCGCGCCTACGACACGATCCTCTCCACCGGCGCCCGCCGGATCGGTGTGCTCGGCATGGCGTTCAAGGCCGGCACGGACGACCTGCGCGAGTCGCCGATCGTGACGCTGATCGAGATGCTGATCGGCAAGGGCATGGAGGTGGCCGTGTTCGACCGCGACGTCTCGAGCGCGAACCTGATCGGCTCGAACCGCGAGTACATCGAGAAGGAGATCCCGCACATCTGGACGCTCGTCGACCAGTCGATGGACCGCGTGGTCGAGCGGTCGGACGTCGTCGTGATCGGGAACGCCACGCCGGCGTTCCGCGAAGTCGAGCAGCACCTCGGCAACGGGAAGGTCGTGGTCGATCTGGTGCGCGCGTTCGGCGAGCGCCTGTCCGACGGCAGGCAGTACCACGGGATCAACTGGTAACGCCGAGACACGCCGGGAAAAGCGAACGGGCCGCGTCGATCGACGCGGCCCGTTCGCTTTCGGGGGGAGCTCCGATCAGGGCGAGACGACCACCCCGCTCGTCGCGCCGTTGACCTTGGACATGTCGGCGCCGATGGTGCGGGCGTCGTAGCCGATGCCGGGCGAGCTCGGGATGCTGCTCGGGCAGCTCGTCGTCGCCGGGTAGTAGGCGCAGTCGGCCCCGGGGATCGCGTCGTAGGAGAAGACGCCGCCCGGCGTGTAGTAGTTCAGGGTCGAGGTTCCCGTGGCCATTCCCGAGCCCTTCACGCCGTAGTTGCCGCTCGGGATGATGTTCGAGTGAATGACCGTCCGGGTCGTGGCGCCTCCGTCGAAGCTGATCGCCACGTTCCCCGCGTTGCCCCACGAGTTGTGGGCGACGAGCACGTCGGATGTGCCGCCGAGGATCTGGAGCGGAATGCCCTCACCGTTGTACGGCGAGTTGCCCAGATTCTCGATCGCGTTGTCGTACACCGAGATCCGCGCCGCCGGCACGGCCGGCGTCGATTCCGGGTTGGCGGCGATGTTGATGCCGCTTCCCGCGTTGCGGATGCGGTTGTAGCGAACCGTGATGTCCGTCGACTGCGACCACGGGGCCGTGCCGCTCTGGTTCGACGACTTGAGCAGCAGGGCGAAGCCGACCTGGGCCGAGGCCCACACGTTCTCGATCACGTTGCCCTCGATCAGCATGCGACGGGCGTTCTTGCTCTCGATGATCGTCTTCGTCTGCCACACGCCGCTCCAGCTCACCGGGCGCGTGATGTGATTGCCGATGACCGAGATGTCGGACGGCGAGAGGTTGGTGATCCACGGATCGGCTCCACCGAACATGATGCCCATGTGGCCGCCCTCGAGATGGTTGTTCCTGATGAGGTACGGGCCCGGGCCATTCCAGCCGATGATCGCCTGCGAGTCTCCCTCATTGCTGTGGCAGTCGGAGATCCACGAGTCGACGATGGCCGACGCCGCGCTCTGGAGCGAGATGCAGCGGCGGATCGACTGCGTCGCCTGACCGTGCACGAACATCCGGTCGAGGACGAGATCGTGCGCGACGAGCGACAGGCTGTTCTGCGCGCTCGACCCGTCACCGAACCGGATGAGACCATTGACGTCGAACGCCGAGCCGGTCGCGCCGACATCGAGGCCGGTGAGACGATAGTGGTGCGCGTACAGTGCGGTGGCGATCGCCGCCGCGTTGTTCGGGGTGACGATCCTGGCGAGGTTCGCGCTGCTGGCGCGGCCCGGCGTCATGCGTGTGCCGGCGGCGCCGAGCGACGCGTCGGACACGTCGGAGCGGATCGTGATCCACGACGTGCTCGAGCCCTTGTTCGGGAGGTTGAAGTTCCCCGTGAACGTGGCGCCCGGCGCGAGCAGGAGCTCATCGCCCGGCTGCGCGGCGTCGATCGCCGCCTGCAGGTTGGCCCCCGCCGCGACGCGCACCTGGCGCGCCGGGCTGGGATAGGTCGTCGACACGCTGGCGCGCGGCAGCTCGGCCATCGTGGCGATCGCGTTGAGCGTACCCGAGCCGCCCGGCAGCGTCGGCGCCGCGGCGGTCGTGGTATCGATGACCGTCAGCCCGATGCCGCCCGTGATGCTGTCGGCCTTGGCATAGATCGTCGCGGTGCCCGCGCCGTAGCCGGCGGCCATTCCGGTCGAGGAGACCGTGGCGATCGCGCTCGGCGAGGACGACCAGGTGATGGGGATGCCGGAGATCGGCGTTCCATTCACGTCCTTCGCGACCGCGTAGACCTGGGTGCGCTCGCCGATCTTGATGCTCGACGCATTGATGGACATCGTGATCGAACGAACGGCCGGCTTCGGCGCGACGGACGTCACCACCGCGCTCGCAGACTTTCCTTCGGAGCTGGCGGTGATCGTCACGCTGCCGCCCTTCAGCGCGCTCACGAGGCCACTGGCGCTGACGCTGGCGATGTTCGCGTCCGAGGACACGTAGGCGACCGTCCGGTTGGTGAGGACGTTGCCCTGCGCGTCCTTGAGCGTGACCGTCGACTGCGCGGTCTGACCGACGGCGATCGACGATGCGACGCTGAGGGTCACCGTCTCGACCGAAGCGAGAGTGACCGCCGGCGCCGCGACGACGAGCGCGAGGCTGCCCGACTTGCCGTCGGCAGTTGCGGTGATCGTGACCGAGCCCGAATGGAGCGCGCTCACCATTCCGGTCCCGTCGACCGTGGCGACCGCGTTGTCCGACGTGGTCCACACGATCGACCGGCCCGTGAGCACGTTGCCGTTCGCGTCCTTCAGTGTGGCGTTGGCCTGCGCGGAGGCACCGGCGACGAGGGTCGGCACGCTGAGCGTGACGGACACCGACGCGACAGCGACCGCCGATGCGCTCGACGCCGCGGATACGCTGACCGG